>Ga0164318_10007699_pt1 | contig 10441 bp, 8 predicted proteins | sample GuaBasSedimGuay9_FD_113734 | JGI IMG/M metagenome (GOLD analysis project Ga0164318, IMG submission 113734) | Subseafloor sediment microbial communities from Guaymas Basin, Gulf of California, Mexico - Guay9, Core 4571-4, 0-3 cm | ecosystem: Environmental > Aquatic > Marine > Hydrothermal vents >...
AAAAAAGGAAACGCAGCAAGCTGCGGGGAATTAAACCCTAGATCCTTCGACTCCCTTCGGCCGCTCAGGATCAATTCGGCTATAGACTTTTTCTTCGAAAAAGTCTAAGTCTCATTGATTAAACAGCGGTTGTACTAAAGAGTACACAGCATTTTCCCCTTAGGTAACCCCGGCCTTTTACCCTTACGGGCACAAGCCATACTTTTCCAGTGGAAACTCTGGGGTCGGCCCTATACCCTTGCGGGCACAGGTACCCTCACGGGCACAGGTACCCTCGCGGGCACAGGCAGGCAAATAAATGCTAACCGCATTATTTGGATTAAGTAGAAGGGGAAGGTTCCGGAGAGGATTCGGAAAACTTTACCGAAACAATTTTTGAAATACCGGATTCCTGCATAGTTACCCCATACATAACATCAGCCTGGCTTATAGTCTTTTTATTATGGCTCATAGCTATAAACTGGGATTTTTGGGCAAATTCAGAAAGAAGATGCGAGAACCTGTCAATATTGGTTTCGTCTAAAGGGGCGTCTATCTCGTCAAGGATACAAAGAGGCGAAGGTTTAATCCGGAAAATAGCAAAGATTAAAGCCATAGCGGTTAAGGATTTTTCTCCGCCGGACAAGAGGTTTACACTCTGAAGTTTCTTCCCCTGCGGCTGGACAACTATATCTATACCTGACTCCAAAACGTTGTTTTCATCCAGCATAAATATTTCGGCCCTTCCTCCGCCGAAAAGGAAACGGTACAATTTCTTAAATTCTTCCCTGATACTGTTAAAAACATCTAAAAACATCTGGCGGGAAGTGCGGTTGATTTTGGCAATGGCTTTTTTTAAAGCATCTTTTGAATCCAGTAAATCTTTCCTCTGGCTGTCAAGAAACTCGTAACGTTCGTTTAATTCTTTATACTCGCCAATCGCTGAAAGGTTTACACTGCCTAAATATTTAATTCTCCGTTGAAGGTCTTCTTCCTGAGAAAACAATTTGGATAACGGTTCCTCAATCTTTTCCTCTTTTACGGACTCAATATCCAAATCAACGCCGTATAACTGTTTCACATCGGTAACAATCTTGCTTTCCTCAAACTCTAAGTTCCGCATATCCAGTTTCTTGTCATAAACTTGCTTCCTTACTTCCTCAAGCTTTAAGGACAAGGCCTTAATATTTTCAGAAACAGCCCTGCTTTCCGCGTTTAACTCTTTTTCTTTATCCGCCAGTAAAGCAGATTCCTTCTTAAACTGTTCAACTGCCTTGGATTTAACTTCTATCTCTGAAACAAAGTTGTCATTTTCTCCTGTCCTCAGAGTTATCTTGCTCTGAAGCTCAAGACTTTCAGCCTCTAAGCTCTCAAGCTGTTTAACCGCGGTATCTAAATCCCGGGAGAATATGTCCAAAGTTTCAGCTCTGTTCTTTTTCTCCTCCTCTAAAGAAGAAAGCAAAGTCTTTAACTTGGCTATATTTATTTCTAATTCCTTGACCGAAGATTCCCCTTCTCTTATCTTATCTTCGGAAGCTTTGATAGCTTCTTTTACTAAACTTATTTCCGAATCCTTGCCTGAAAGTTCTTCTTTAAACCGGGATTCTTTCTCTCTTAAAGAGGCTATCTCTTCCCCCGCTTCTTTGAATTCCAGCTTTATCAATTCCCTTTCTTCCTTCAGCCGGGTTAAGTTCTCTTTATAGCTATTTTCTGTTTCTTTGAGTCTCAACAAACCCCGTTCTTTATCCTGAAGAGATTTATCAATTTCGTCTTTGTCCTGCTGGGTAGATAAAGACTTCTCCTGAAACTCTGATATTTGCGTATTTAAAGAATCTATCTCTTCTTTAAGCTTTTTAATTTTATCTTCAATCCGGCCTACCCCCTGAGAGATTACTTTTGCTTTAGTCTTAATTCTAAAAGAACTGAGTTTCTCGTCTCTCTCTAAAGATTTATCAATTTTAGCTACTATTACCGAAGGTATTTCTGTCATTTCCTTCTCTAAAAGGATAGTAACATCCCCTGTATCAGGAAAACTTTCATATTTTGTTTTTAAATCTTTCATGAACTCTAACTGAGAAGACAAAGACAGCAGTTCTTTCTCTTTCTCATCTTTGTCAGCCGAAAGTTTCTCCTTAGACTGACGGATATTTTCAATTGAAGAAGAAACCTCGCTTTTCCTGTTCTCTAATTCGGTTTTCTCTGACTCAATCGTTTCTATATCCTGCTTCAGTTTAGAATACCTTTCTTCATAATCTCCTAATTCAGAGTCAGATTTGGATATCTCCAAAAGCAAACGTTTCTTCCTCGTCAGAAAAGTGTTCAGCCGGCTCTGGAGGTCAATTAAACTGTTGGACATCACCACCCGCTTTTCTTCTAACTCCAGTATTTTCCGGTTATTTTCCTTTATCAGTTTAAGGTTATCCCTAATCTCTGCCGACTTTTGTTCTATCAATTCGGTGCTGGATTTAATATCGTTTCCGCTGTTTATATAATTAGTATCTATAATCTCCCGCTCTTTCTCTATCTGGATAATCCTTTCTTTCTGTTCAACAATCCGCTGAGAATATATAGCCGTGTTGCTCTTAATACTGCTTATCCTGTCCTGGAAGTCTATAATCCTCTGTTTATTAACTTCTATCTGGTGAGTAAGATTGTTAATCTCCGACTCTGAAGAAAAAACTTTTGCCGAAGCCTCCTCCTGCCGGCCCCTTAACTGCTCAAGATTAAGGGTTATTTCTTCCAACCCTGCCTGTTTCTTCCTGATTTCTTCCTGCTTTTCTTCTTCTCTGGCAGAGAAAGATTTCAACTCCTTCTCCAAAGCCTGCTTTTTTAGATCCAATTCCTGTAATTTCAACCCCGATATTTTCTTCTCAATCTCCCTGAGTTCTCCCTGAACCTGCTGGTAACGCTCAGCTCGCTGAACCTGGCGGTGAAGAGAATCCCTCTGGCGCTTAACTTCGTTAATGATATCTTCTAACCTGACAAGGTTATTATCAGTATCTTCTAACTTCCTGAGGACTTCGCGTTTTCTTTCTTTAAACTTCAATATCCCCGCGGCTTCGTCAAAAATTATTCTTTTCTGTTCAGGTTTAGCCGTCAGCATGTGTTCTATCGTCCCTTGAGCTACAAAAGAATAGCTCCCCTCTCCTAACCCTACCGAGAGAAGGATATCCTGTATGTCTTTAAGCCTGACTAAACTCCGGTTCAGGTAATACTCGCTTTCGCCTGACCGGAAAAGTTTTCTGCTTATGCTTACTTCTTCAAACCCAATATCAAAAGCGCGGTTCTGGTTAGAAAAATTCAGGGTTACTTCCGCGTAATTCAGAGGAGGCTCCTTCTCTGTCCCGTTGAAGATTATATCCTCCATCTTATTTCCCCTAAGAGACTTAGGGCTTTGTTCGCCTAACCCCCAGCGGATAGCATCTAAAACATTACTTTTGCCGCATCCGTTAGGACCGACAATAACAGTGATACCATGCTCAAACTTTAATATGGTTTTTCTCGCGAAAGATTTAAAACCGTAGATTTCTACTGATTTGAGATACATAAAATAAGCATTAAAAGCCTTAAATATTCCGGCTTCTGTTTTTAAAGGAAGGATTGTTAAACTTCATTTCTTTGGCGGAGCTTCTTTATAAATAAGGGTACAATTTCAAAAACATCACCTACTATGCCTAAGTCCGCGACCTTGAATATCGGAGCATCAGGGTCTTTGTTTATGGCGACAATTGTTTTTGAAGACTGCATCCCGACTAAATGCTGTATTTGCCCGGAAATACCGCAGGCAATATACAGTTTAGGGCATACTGTCCTTCCGGTCTGGCCAACCTGATGAGAATATGGAATCCACCCCGCGTCAACCACGGCTCTTGAAGACCCGACTGCCCCGCCTAAAACTTCAGCTAATTCTCGTAACATTCCAAAGTTTTCAGGCCCGGCTAATCCTCTGCCTCCGGAAACTATGATATCCGCTTCAGCTAAGTTGACTGTTTGTCCGGACTCTTTTATAAAATCCACAAATTTTATCCGCGGGTCTGCTAAAATTTCGTCTATATCTTCGGTTATGATACTTCCTTTGCGTAAAGGGTCGGGTTTAGCTTCCGGCATGACTTTCTGTCTTACCGTCGCCATCTGAGGGCGGTAATTAGGCGATATTATCTGAGCCATAATGTTCCCGCCAAAAGCCGGGCGGGTCTGAATAAGGATCTTCTTTTCTTTGTCAATATCTAAGCCCGTACAATCCGCGGTTAAACCGGTATAAATATTTACCGCGATACGGGAAACCAAAGACCTGCCGCAGGAAGTAGCCCCGGCAAGAAAAATCTCCGGTTTATGTTTTCTAATAAGATGGACAATCGCCCGGGTATAATTCTCTGCTATATAATTCTTTAAAGGCTCCTTATCAACAACGAAAACTTTATCCGCGCCTCTATAAATAAGCTCTTTAGCCTTATCTTTAATTCCCCAGCCTAACAAAACAGCCCCTACATAAGTATTTAAATCATCGGCCAATTCCTTAGCTTTTCCTAAGAGCTCAAAAGCGACAGAGCTTATTTCTCCGTCTCTCTGTTCGGCAAAAACCCATACTCCTTTATATTCCGAGAAATCTTTTTTAAGCGAAGCCTCCGGCTTGACAATCAGAATAGCGTCAAACTTACACGCGGACTGACAAGCCCCGCAAAGAGTACACTTATCTGAATCTATAACCGCTAATTTATCTTTTAGAGATATCGCCCCGAAAGGACACACTTTCAAACACACACCGCATCCTATACACTTATCTTTTATAACCTTAATCCCGCTCATAAAATAGTTTTTAACTCCTTAACTAATTCAGGGACTATCTCCGAAGCTTCTCCGGCCAAAATTCTGCCGCCGGTTTTGGAAGGAGGAGTAAAAATCTTTACCACCTGAGTAGGAGAACCCTTGAGCCCGATATCTTCTTCTTTTATTCCTAACTCTTTATTTCCCCAAACAGAAATTTCCTGCTTTCTCGCCCGCATCTTTCCTCTTAAAGAAGGAAGGCGGGGTTCGTTTATCTCTTTAACCACGGTTATCAATGCCGGAAGCTTTAGTTCTATTATCTCGCACCCGTCTTCAACCAGCCTTTCAACTACCATTATCTTAGGAGATGTATCCATATGAATAGTATCTATTCTCCTTACATAGGTAGCCTGGGGCAAATCTAAATGCGCCGCTATCCCCGGCCCTACCTGAGCGGTATCTCCGTCAGAAGCCTGTTTGCCGCAGATAACCAGATTATACCCGCCCAACTTTTCCAGAGCTTTTGATAAAACCAAGCTTGTGCTCCAGGTATCGGATCCGGCAAAAGCGCGGCTGGATAAATGGACAGCTTCATCTATACCCATTGACAAAGCTTCCCTTAAAGCGGATTCAGTCTGAGGCGGGCCCATAGAAATAACCGTTGTTTTCCCTCCAAACTTTTCCTTAATCCTTACAGCTTCTTCCAAAGCGTACATATCAAAAGGGTTGATGACAGATTCCACACCTTCCCTGATAAGAGTATTGGTTTCAGGATCGATCCGGACATCAGTAGTATCAGGAACCTGTTTTATACAAACGACTATATTCATATTATTTAGCGAATTTCTTGATTAAATTCAGGGCAATAATGCTTTTCTGAATCTGGTTCGTCCCCTCATAAATCTGGGTTATCTTAGCATCACGCATAAATTTTTCAACAGGGTAATCCTTCATATAACCGTACCCTCCGAAAATCTGAATAGCATCAGTAGCTACTTCCATGGCAATATCTGAAGCAAACAGCTTTGCTTGGGCAGACGCGCCGGCGATATCTTTCTCTTTTCTGTCAACCGCCATGGCAACAGAATAAACCAGGCTCCGGGCAGCTTCAACCTTTGTTGACATATCCGCCAACATCCACTGGATACCCTGAAAAGAAGATATCTTCCGGCCGAACTGTTCACGCTGATGGGCATAAGCCACGGCTAACTCTAACGCGCCTTGAGCTATCCCTACTGCCTGAGAAGCGACTCCCGGGCGGGACTGGTCAAAAGTCCTCATTGTAGAGATAAACCCTATGCCTTCCTTCCCGCCTAAAAGCCTGTCTTTAGGAATCTTGCAATCCTGAAAGACTAATTCGCGGGTAGAAGAGGCGCGAATACCCAATTTTTCTTCTTTCTTTCCAAAATCAAATCCCTTATCTCCTTTCTCCAAAATAAAGCCTGACAACCCCCGCGCGCCTCTGTTTTTTGAAGTAGCGGCAATTACTACATATATTTCAGCATCCCCTCCGTTAGTAATAAAATGTTTTAACCCGTTAATAACATACCCGTCCCCGGTTTTGTCAGCTTTAGTTTTTACAGCAGCGACATCCGAACCCGCTTCAGGCTCAGTAACCGCAAAAGCTGCCAATTTTTTCCCCGAAGCTATCTGAGGAAGGTACTTTTTCTTCTGTTCTTCCGTCCCGAATAAAAGAATGGGAAACATTCCCAAAAATGAAGCCGCGTATGAAGAAGCCACCCCTCCATCAATACGGGAAATCTCTTCAGTAGCAATACACAATTCTAAAAGGCCTCCTCCCATACCCCCGTATTTTTCGGGAATACAAATAGAAAACAAATCCGACTGGACTAAAGCCTTAATTGCCTCCTCAGGAAAGAGCTCTTCCTCATCCCATCTCTGAGAATTAGGCTTAATCTTCTCCTCGGCAATCTTTCTGGCTAACTCCTTAATCATAATCTGGTCTTCAGTAAATCCGTAATTTAACATCTTCCACTCTCCTCAATGAGCGCACAACTTACAGAACAAAGTGAATGTAAGTTGTCCGCGCGAATTGATCCCGCCGAAGGTTGGTAAATTGTCAACGATAATTTACCAACATCTTCTCTGAGGCGGGATTTCCTTAATATTATAAATTAGCAATGAGCGCACAACTTACAGAACGAAGTGAATGTAAGTTGTCCGCGCGAATTGATCCCGCCGAAGGTTGGTAAATTGTCAACGATAATTTACCAACATCTTCTCTGAGGCGGGATTTCCTTAATATTTATAAATTAGCAAATGAGGCCGCGGCTTATGGAATCCGAAGGATGACATAAGCTGCATGGCCGAATTTATCCCGCTGAGCGTTGGGAAAAGATCAAAGAGATTTTCCCAACATCTTCCGTGAAGCGGGATTTCCTTAATATTATAAATTAGCAATGAGCGCACAACTTACAGAACGAAGTGATTGTAAGTTGTCCGCGCGAATTGATCCCGCCGAAGGCTGGTAAATTATCAACGATAATTTACCAACATCTTCTCTGAGGCGGGATTACCTTATATTTATCAATTAACAAATGAGGCCGCGGCTTATGGAATCCGAAGAATGACATAAGCTGTCCGGCTGTAAGATTATCAATAACCAAAAAACATTTCCGCATTATTTAGATTATCCTATTACCCTTCTTCTTACTTCATTTTCAAAATATTTCTTTATGCCTTTCCAATCCGCTTCTTTTAACATCCTGGGCATTTCATCAGACTCGGCATCATCAAAATAAATCAGGCTTTTCATAATATGCATCTTCATTGAATCAAAGTTTTTAAATTTTTTGTCGTAAAGCCTGAAAACCTCTTTTAAAGACAGTTTCTCTTTAGAAATAAAATAAAGGTCCACAAAATCTCTTTTGGTCCCTCTGGACGCAATGGCAGCTATTTTCATCGCGGCGATATCCCTGACATCCGCTATTTTAATCCCTCTAAATTTCTTCGTAGGGTAAAGGAGGAAATACTTATAGTAAAACATACTGAATTTTACATCTTTTATTTTGCCCAGTATCGTCCGCCAGGCAATTTTCTCCAATTGAAAATTCGGCATCTCTTTAATTTCCGGCAGAAGCATCTGCTCATCAAATTCTTCCAAGGTAAAGAAATCTAAGTCATAGGATACGCGGTGCCCAAGCTGAAGAGCTAAAGCGGTCCCTCCGGCCAGATATGCCTTTTGGATAATCCTGTTATTTTCTAATGAGGCCAGAACTGTTTTTGTGTTTCCCGAAAGGACTTGTTCAAACACTTCACTTCCTCCCTTTTTATATTCAGAATAAATGCCCAAAAAACAGCGCTTTTCTGGGAATAGCCGCGGAAATCGCGCAAAGCATTCTTTATCTCTTCCTTTTTAAAGTTCTTCCACATCCAGACAACAGCTTTTTCATCCCCATATTCTAAAATTCGTTTGAGAATGTATTTTTTACGGCTGTCAAAACTAATTTTATCAAAATCTACATCCCAAAAATACTTTCTTAATTTTGAAGGAAGCTTCTTCATTAATCCTCTTACCAGATATTAGATATTGGGATCAACCCCTTAATATTAACGATTTTAGCGAGAAGTTTCTCCTATTTCCCATTAACCCAAATAATGCGGTTAGCATTATTTGCCCGCTTGTGCCCGTGAGGGTACTTGTGCCCGCAAGGTATAGAATACAGCATTTCCCCAATTAAGAATTTAAGGAGGATTTATAACCTTCTTGAAAAGTTTATTATATATATTACCCGCGCTGTTTGCAACATTTTTTCCAAAAATGTGTTTCTCTCAACTTTTTTCTCCCTCTCACTCCCTAAACTTCACTCCAATCTAAAAATTAGAAGTCGTTTCCACTGTTAATCCGCATCCACACATAGAGACGCTACAGCGTGTTTATGTATGGTTATAGAATTATATATAACCAAAAGTGAACCCCGTTAGAAGACAAAGTTTCTTACACCGTTAGAGAACTTCTTTCTAACAAGAGCAGCATACCCTGATGCGGATTTAACCCACCGTCAGCCTTATAGGACATTACACCACCGGCTTCGTAGGCAGCTTTCTCTAAGAAGGTAAATACTTGACAAAGACAAATCTATATGCTATATTTAGTTAAAAATAACTAAATATGGAAATGGTATGAAATTCTTAGATGTTAAACTTAAATTTAAAGATAGTGAAATTATAGATATCCGCAACCTTCTCAATTTTTTCGGCAAGCTTGACCGCCGAAGGCTGTATGAATGGCAAAAAAAGAAGTATATAAAAAAGATCGCAAACAACTACTATATTTTCGCCGATGCTGTAATAAATGACGCTGTGCTTAAAATAATCGCGAATACGATTTACCAGCCTTCCTATATAGGATTAGAATCGGCTTTGTCGTATTACGGGCTTATCCCCGAAGCTGTATTCCAAATAAACAGCATTACTGCAAAAAAAACAAAAAGATTTGAGACAGATACCGCCCAATTCACTTATAGAAATATACACAGGCGCTTTTTCTGGGGGTACAATTTAAAAAGAGAAACAAATCATGCCTTCTTTATTTCTGATTTGGAAAAAACAATCCTTGACTACCTATACCTGAATCCTCACCTAAACGATACCGCGGCTCTTGAAGAACTGCGGATAAACAAAAAACATTTCCAAAGCAGGGTAAACCGGCGCCGATTAAAAAAATACTTGAATATTTTCTCAAACAGCAGGCTTAACAAATCAACTGCTGAACTAATGCGGGTTTTAAATGCTGAATTTTAACGATATCCTTTCATTTTATCCTAAGAAATATCATGCTTTCAGAAAAAATATACTGAAAGAATACCTCCAGTATAAGATTCTTGACATTATCTTTTCAACTAAATATGCCCAAAAAATAATCTTCTTAGGCGGGACTTCTATTAGAATAATCCACAACAGCCCGAGGTTTTCCGAAGACATCGATTTCGATAATTTCAATCTTACCCTGTCAGACTTTAAGCAAATATCGCAAATAATAAAGCATAGGATGCAGTTAGATGGATATACTGTTGAAATAAGAAATGTATTTAAAGGGGCTTACCACTGCTATATAAAGTTCCCCGGTGTGCTCTTTGAAAATAGGTTATCCGGATATAAAGAAGAAAAAATCCTCATTCAGCTCGATACTGAACCTCAAGGATATAAGTACACTCCGGAAAAATACCTATTAAATAAATTCGGCCTATTCAGATATCTCAATACCGTTCCTGTTTCACTTCTTCTGGCACAAAAGATATGCGCTATCCTCACTCGAAAAAGAGAGAAAGGAAGAGATTTCTTTGATGTAGTATATTTAATGTCAAAAACAGGTCCTGACTTTAAATTTTTGAAATCAAAAGTCAACATCGGTTCAAAAAAGGGATTAATCACCGCTTTGAAAAAGAAATCAAAAAACCTTAATCTTAAATTGCTCGCAAAAGATATTGAACCTTTTTTATTTGACTCCGATAAAAAAAACTACGTGCTTTATTTCAAAGACTGGCTAAACACCTTATAGATTTTAAGCTGTTTACACTAACAAATACCCTGCCCTATCCCTGTTAAACCCTTGACCGGGAAAATGCTGTTGAGATCGCAAAATGCTCATAATGCCCGGCAGCCTAAATAGTTACATTAAACAGCGGTTGTACTAAAGAGTACACAGCATTTTCCCCTTAGGTAACCCCGACCTTTT
>Ga0164318_10007700_pt1 | contig 10440 bp, 9 predicted proteins | sample GuaBasSedimGuay9_FD_113734 | JGI IMG/M metagenome (GOLD analysis project Ga0164318, IMG submission 113734) | Subseafloor sediment microbial communities from Guaymas Basin, Gulf of California, Mexico - Guay9, Core 4571-4, 0-3 cm | ecosystem: Environmental > Aquatic > Marine > Hydrothermal vents >...
AATAGACCTACTGACAAAATACTTATTCACAAATATAACAAAAGAGTACTCGTATAATAGCTTGGCAAAAGCGATAGAAATAAACATAGAAACTGTCGAGAAATACCTCGCTTACTTGAAAGAATCTTTTTTGGCTCTGAATCTGAATGTTTTTTCTTTCAAGCTAAAAACACAATACAAACAAAACAAGAAGATCTATGCAATTGATCTTGGGTTAAGGAATTCAATAGCATTCAGGTTCTCAGAAGACATCGGAAAACTATATGAAAATGCTGTATTCCTAAAACTAAAAAGAGAAGGAAAAGAAATTTATTACTGGAAAAATAAAAGTGAAGTTGATTTTGTGGTAAAAGAGGGTATTGCAGTTAAAGAACTGATTCAAGTAAGCAAAAACATCAAGAACAAAAAAACAAAGGAAAGAGAAATAAAAGGACTGATAGAAGCAGCAAAAGAATTCAAACAAAAAGAAGCAAAAATAATCACAGAAGACACAGAAAAAGAAGAACTCATCCAAAACATAAAAATAAAATATATTCCATTATGGAAATGGCTGTTAGTGAATGAGCAAAAAGAAAAAGATTATAAATATCTCAAACAGAGAGAAATAAAATGAAGATAATCATAGAAGAAGGAGAACCAGAGACGATCGAGACAGAACTTCTCATTCTCGGAACATACGAAGATTGTCTGGGAAAGACAGCAAAAAAAATTGACAAAGAGCTTGACAACGAACTCACAAGAGCCATAAAAGAGAAAGAATTCACAAGTGAGTTCGGCCAGATAAAGATACTGAGCACAGCAGGAAAATTCAAAGCCAGAAATATCCTGATAATAGGCTTAGGAAAAAGAAAGGACTCAACAATATCCACACTCAAAAAAGCAATAGGATTAGGAGTGAGAATAGCAAGAGACACAATAGGAGTGAAAAACTTTGTCACAACAATCCACAGAAACACAACAAAAGACAAAAATACAATTCAGGAAAGAGTGCAGGCAGTTACAGAAGGGATACTTCTTGGATCATACCAATTCATAAAATACAAGACCCAACACACAGATAAGATCAAAAAACTTGAAAGCGCAAAACTATTCCTGCAAAAAAAAACAGAAGAATCAATAAGCTCAGTAAAAAAAGGAGAAATAATTGGAAAAGCCGCTAATTTTGTCAGAGACTTAGTGAATGAGCCAGGAAGTGAGTTGACTCCTGAAAGATTTGTGGAAATCGCAAAAAAAGAATGCAAAGATCTGGGAATAAAAATCACAGAATTCAACAAGAAACAGTTAGAGGAAAAAGGCTTGAACGGCATATTAGCAGTCAACAAAGGCAGCGTGAATGAGCCAAGATTTCTCGTGCTTGAATACGAAGGCAAAAAAGAGAAAAGCATAGCTCTTGTCGGAAAAGGAATAACATTCGACAGCGGTGGCTTAGACCTAAAAAGCGCAGCAGGAATGGAAACCATGAAATCAGACATGGCAGGAGCAGCAACAGTGCTTGGCGCGTTGATTGCAGCAGCAAAACTGAAATTAACCACACAAATCTATGGAGTTATAGCTCTGACAGAAAACATGCCAGGAAATAATGCTTACAAGCCAGGGGACATCATAAGGACGTACAGTGGAAAAACAATTGAAGTCCTGAACACAGACGCAGAAGGAAGAATAGCGCTTGCAGACGCTTTAGCTTACGCAGAAAAAGAACTAAAGCCAAACGCAATAATCGACTTAGCAACACTCACAGGAGCTTGCGTAATAGCATTAGGAAGCGTTGCAGCAGGAATGATGGGAGATGAAACAATAATTCATAAATTAAAAGAAGCGTCAAGAACAAGCGGAGAGAGAGCCTGGGAACTGCCATTATGGATAGATTATTTGCGGCAAGTAGAAAGCGACATAGCAGATGTGCGCAACTTAGGAATTTATCCTAAAGAAGCTGGAGCGATAACCGCAGCAGCATTCCTGAAGAATTTTGTTGAAAAGACGCCTTGGGCGCACATTGATATCGCAGGAACAGCATACACAACCACAGAAAAAGAACTCACAAAAAAAGGAGGAACAGGATGGGGTGTGAAACTCCTCACTACATTTTTAGAACAATGGAAGTAAAAGTCTGCGAATTATCAGAAATAGAAAACAACAAAGGAAAGCTGTTTGAGATCAAAGACAAAAAAATAGCGATCTTCAGAAAAGGCGAAGAGACATACGCTTTAGATGGAATATTTGCAGGTGAAAATATTGCTGACAGCAAATTGATAGGGTATAAGATAACAATACCTTTTGAGAACATAGAAGTTGATATCAGGACAGGAAAATTTGTTCTGGTCCCGAGAAACAAGATAAAAACATACAAGACAAAAGTGAAAAACAATAATATTTACATCAAACTATAAAAGAAGTGACTAAAACAATGGCAGAAAAAATAAGAGCTACAGTTCAGGAGATAAAGATAATTAGTGAAAGGTTGAGGATTTTTCGGCTTGTCTGGGAAGGAATTGAAAACTTTAATTTCAAAGCAGGACAATTTGTGATGTTAAGTTCGGACGATTTTCTTGATGAAGGTAACAAGCCAGTCAAGAGAGCATACTCAATTGTAAATGCTGAACATGAAAAAAGCTATCTGGAATTATGCATATCAAAACAACAATACTTCTCAAAATTTCTCTTTGAAGAAATCAAAGAAGGTGATGTTCTGAACTTAGAAGGCCCTTTCGGAACATTCTTGCTTGAAGGCTGCGAACAAAATATCACATTCATCGCAGGAGGAACAGGAATTGCGCCAATGGTAAGCTTCATAAGAACCCTAAGAAGAGAAGGGTGTGACAAAGACATCTGGCTATTCTACAGCACAAGAAAAGAAGAGGATATGGCGTACAGAAAGGAATTTGAAGAATATGCCAAAGAAAACAAGAAATTCCATTACATACCTTCCTGCACAAGGGCCTGTGAGAACTGGAAAGGAAGAAGAGAAAGGGTCACAGAATTCCTGCATGAATACATCACAACAGACCGGCCTTGTTACATCTGCGGACCTCCAGCAATGGACCAAGCAGTGAAAGATAAATTAAGAGAGATAGGAGTCAGTGAAAAAAATATTCATGTAGAGAAATGGGGTTAACTTTATTCTGAACTGAACTTGATGACCACAGGATTGCTTGTTGTTTCTCTCACACGATAATCTGTCCTGAATTTTGCCACAGCAACAGGCAGCCTAAGCCCGCCAAGAATACTCAACTTGCTCCTGATGCTATAAGTAATAATTCTGTGCTCTTTTGGCTCCACCTGACCAAGATTCCACTTGACAAGAGTGCCTTTAGACTCACTTTTGGTAACATTTTCAGGAGGGACTGTTGAAGCAGAATTATCAGGGATGTATGTTGCAATCTTGGGAATTAAGTCAATCATCTCAAAATTAGCAACCTTCCTATAACCCCTATGAATGACATTAAGAACAACCTTAACATCAGAAATCCCGCCTTCTCTCGTGCGGATGACTCTCGCAGACTTTTTTATTATCACAGGACTCCTAAAGACAAAATAACCAAAAATTATCACAAAAAAGATGACAAACGCCCAAAAGACAGGACGATAATTCACTATTACGAATAATTCCGCAGACTCGCCAGGCTCAAGAAAAACATCCCACTCAAGAGCATTCCTCACTATGCTTAAGTCCTCGCTGCTGCTCAAGAACAATCGTTTCAGGCTGCCTGCGTAAAAAGAATAAGTGTAATAATGCGCGCCATTACCCTTGTTGATGAGCTTCACATGAGTCACAGACTTAAGAAAAGAATCATCCTCTGATACGTTTTCTTCAATACCGCCATAACTGATTATCCTGACTGGCGTAGGAAAAAGATCAAACTGGTACGCCCTCTCCTGCTCAGGAACAAGCAAAGTGACATAAAAAACATCCTTCTGGGGCTTGGTTAGAGGGTCGAAGTTAACAATGAATTTGACTTTTTTTTTCTCTAAAGGCCCTAAAGAAGTTGTGTAGTCCTTGTTCAAGACATTACTTCTCACTTTTATTTTTACAACAGAAAGATTCCTCCTATTCTTGTTCTCCAAATCAATAACAAACTCATAAGGCTCTCTCGGATCAATTTCAGTCTTAAAAGCAGGAGTGGCCTTGACAGCAGGCAAATACTCATCAGAAGGCAAATACTGAGAAGCAGTCTCAATAGTCACACGATCCTCAACTTTTTCTCCGCTTGAGACCATCCTAAAGATCAAAGGAACACCATAAATCCCCGGGTTGACATTCAAAGGCCTGACGATTAATTTAGTGCTGAACACCTCATGAGACGGCACCCTCAACACATCCCCAGTGCGAATATCCCACAAAACATCAGGGCTATAAAGCTCAAACAACTCATCAGACAAAGAAGAATGCTTGATCGTCAGATTAAAGACAGCGCTCTCATTGAGTAAGATTTTCTGGTTTTTTGGTGAGATCTCAACAATAAAAGCAAGACTAACTGAAGAAAACAGCAAAAACAAAAGCAACAAACTAAAATATTTACCCCTCATTTTTAAGAAGAAAAGAATAAACTGAAGTATATAAACTTTTTGCAGAAATGCTTGGCTTAACTTCCAGAACAGAATCTTTTGCTGTAAAAGCGGCAATTTTAATCAGAAATTCGATAACTTTAAATATCAATTGATATTATTAATTATCAAATGAAAAGAACAAATATCAAAGAAACAATAAAAGAACACTTTTTCCTCAATCCCTCAGCAAAATTAAGAGTGAGAGAAATAGAAAGAACCCTAAAAATCCCCCTTCCCTCAACAATCAGATATTGCAAAGAACTAAAGGAAGAACACATACTCACAACAAAACAAATAGGCAAAGTAACATTCTACACTGCAGACAAAACATCAGACCAGTACAAACTTGACAAAAGACTCTTCAACATAAAAAAGCTTTACACTTCAAAAATCATAGACTGCCTAAGACAAGAATTCAGCAATCCACCAATAATCCTCTTTGGTTCATACTCAAAAGGAGAAGACATCGAAACAAGCGACATAGACCTCTACATTGAGACACCAAGCCAAAAAGAACCTTCCTTGAAGAACTTTGAAAAAAAACTGCACAGAAAAATCCAAATATTCAAATCAAAAGACATACAAAATATCAAAAACAAGCACTTAGCAAATAATATCCTCAATGGCATCACAATAAACAGTTACATAGAGGTGTTCAAATGAAAGAAACAAACTGGGAAGACTCTAAAAACATAGCTTAGGAATCAACCCAAAATCTTATTTCTTCTCCTTCACAGAGATGCAATTCACTGGGCAAATGTCAGCAGCCTCCTGCGCTTTTCCAGGATCATCAACCTCAAGAACCTGCGTCTTAAACTCATCATCCAAGGTCTTAGCGCCTTTTAATCTGGCTTTTCCAGTCTCGCTGTCAATCTCCCAATGATCAGGGTCAATAGAAACACAAGCCCCGCAACCAATACATTTCTCATGTTCTTGCTTAATCTCCCAAACCATGAAACTCACCTCAAAAAGCAAGAAAAACCAATTGTTTTTTATAATTTACTAAAACAAAGGTAATTAGTGACATTCAAACAGGAATTCGATAAGCGTTACAACATCGTGAAATCCTTTTGGGGTTTTGTAGCAGAACTCTTTATTTGAACATTAGGCGCACTGCTTGTGCGCTAACTTATTAGTTGTGGAAGTTTTCTCTGAAAGAAAAATCGCAGAGTCTGAAAGCAAGTATCTTTTGAGTCAGACTTTAAGCCAACCTAATAGCGCTTTTCTGATGAACAGAAGACAACAAAAGACAAACATAATATAAACTGTGCAGTGATTCAAATCAGCAAAAACAGCCTGCTAATAAAAACTTTTTTAAAAAAAACAAATTCTCAAAAATTATGCAAGAAAAAGAGATCAAATGGATCATCGTAACAGGAGGAGTTCTATCAGGATTAGGAAAAGGCGTAGCAACAGCATCAATCGGTAAGCTGCTGCCAAAAGACAAAAAGATCGTCACAGTAAAATGTGATGGTTACTTAAACGTGGATCCTGGCACCATGAACCCAATAGAACATGGAGAAGTCTTTGTTCTTGATGATGGCGGAGAAGTGGACATGGACTTCGGCCATTACGAAAGATTCCTAGGAATAACCTGCAAGTTCTCATGGAACCTCACAAGCGGAAAAATCTTCAACAACGTAATAGAAAAAGAGAGAAGAGGAGATTATTTAGGAAAAACAATCCAGATATTCCCTCACTTATCAGAAGAAATAAAAGCCCAATTATTCCAGATAGCTGCTGCTGAAGATGCTGATGTTATGATGATAGAAATAGGAGGGACTGTGGGAGATATAGAGAACTCTTGGTTTTTAGAAGCAGCAAGACAACTCAAAAAAACATTCGGCAGCAAGAATACCGCTTATATTCATTTAACTTACATACCTTATCTTGATAATGTAGGAGAACTCAAAACAAAACCAGCACAAAGAGACATAAGCTTATTGAGACAGATAAGTATCACCCCAGATATAGTCATTTGCAGAGCAAGAGAAAAAGTCAATGATAAGCTTAAAGAGAAACTGGCAAAGATGACTGATCTTGATAAAGAGCAGATAATAAGCGGACATGACATCAAAGACACAATATATGAGATTCCTTTGAACTTCCAGAAAGAAGGTGTCTACAAGATCTTAAAAGAAAAGCTTGGCCTGGAGAAGATAGAAGACCTGAAAGAATGGCAAGAACTTGTTGAGAAAATAAAGCATCCCAGCAGAGAAAAAACAATAGCCATATGCGGAAAATACACAGATCTTAAGGATAGTTATGCCAGCATAATTGAAGCTCTAAAACACTCAGGAGCGCACACAGACACAAGAATAAACATCAAATGGATAGAAACAACAGACATAGAAAACAAGGACATAACCGCGCAAGAAGCATTAAAAGGAGCTGAAGGAGTCATAGTGCCAGGAGGATTTGGAACAAGAGGCACAGAAGGCAAGATAGAAGTCATAAAATACGCCAGACAAAACAACATACCCTTCTTAGGACTATGCTTTGGACTGCAATTAGCAGTAATTGAATTCGCCAGAAATGTCTGCGGAATTGAAAATGCAGGAAGCACAGAGATAGACAAAGATTGCGAACCAGTCATATGCATCCTGCCAGAACAAGCAAAAATAATGAAAAAAGGCGGAACAATGAGGCTGGGAAGCTATGAAGCCATATTAGAAGAAGGAAGCAGAGTGAAAGAAATATATGGAACAACAATTGTGCATGAAAGACACAGGCACAGGTATGAAGTCAACCCAAAATATCATGCGATACTAAAAGAAAAAGGAATGGTTTTCAGCGGGATGAATAGGGAAAAAACCTTGGTTGAGTTCATTGAGCTTCCAAACCATAAATTCTTTATAGCAACACAAGCACACCCAGAACTAAAATCAAGGCTTGAAAAGCCAGCTCCATTGTTTCTTGGATTTGTAAAAGCTTGCTTAGACTAAAAGCCATTTCCAAACAGGAAGAACCTTAATCACTTTATTCTGAAAGTTAATCGATTCTTCTTCGTCTTCAGTCAAGATTAGACCATCATGAATTTTATATTTTTTCATGCCTTCTAAAAGACCTTTAAGCTCTCTTTGTCTTGTTTTAGGATCCTTAAGACTTACGGTAACCTGAATTGCCTGACTAAAATTTGAATTTTCCCTAACTAAGAAATCACACTCACCATCTCCTTTAAAATAGAAAACAGTCTTACCCCTTCTTTTAAGCTCAATAAAAACTAGATTTTCCAATAACCTACCATTATCAGAGCTTGGTCTAAACCCTACAACTCTGGCCAAAGCCAAATCACAAAAATAAATTTTTTTATTAGAAAAAATCTGTTTCTTTAGCGAGAAATCAAACTTAGGCACCAAAAACAAAAGATAAGACTGCTCTAAAAATTCAAAGTAATCTTTAACAGTAGTCGAACTTCCCAATCCTAACAACTTCTTAAGGGAATTAAAACTGATTTCTTTGCCAACATTACTTGCAACAAAGAACACAAGTTCTTTCAAAACTTTTTCATTAGCGACTTTATTTCTAACCAGTACATCCCTATAAATAATACCCTCATACAAACTCTTCAAATACTCCTCATTCCTAAACTTAATGAACTCAGGAAAACCCCCTGTTTCAAAAAATTCCGAAAACAATCTCTTTGCCCTTGCTCTTGATTTAGTCTCTGAAAAAACAAAACTTTTAGGGTTAATTTTTTTAAATTCCAAAAATTCTCTAAAAGAAAAGGGAAACAAAGAAACTTGCACATATCTGCCAGTCAGACGAGTGCCAAGTTCCTTACTCAACATAGAAGCGTTAGATCCAGTTATAAAAACCTTAAAACCATAATCATGAAGTCGTCTTACAAAACGCTCCCAGCCTTTGATATTCTGAATTTCATCAAAAAAGAAAGTATTCTGCTCCCCAAATAACTCTAAAAAAACCTCATAAAGCATCTGAAAATCCTCAACGGAAAAATTAATCAATCTTTCATCATCAAAATTTAAGAAAAAATCTGCCTTGTTTTTGCTCTTCCTGATTTCCTGCAAAAAAGTGGATTTCCCACACCTTCTAATACCAGATACAATAACTACATTCTTATCTTTCCCAAAAATTTTAGTTTTCTTAAAAAGTTCTCTTTTAACAAGATTAGAAGGCATCCTTAAATCTGCTTGGTCTCTAATGATTGAAATCAATAAATTTTTATCCATTTTTTAATAAGTGCTCTTTTTTATTTATAAAACTTTCCATTCACAATGGAAACTTTTTGAAGAAATATTCCATTAAAAAAAGAAAAAAAATTAAAATTTTTTCTTGATTGACTTTATTGTTTTCTTAGCCTCTTCCTTCATACCAAGACCAAAGCCAATGCCAAACATCAAAGCAAGCCCTAACATTAAGCCAGCCAAAATGATCAAAAAGCTGGACTGAGCAATCGCAACCTTCAAACCGATCTGATCCAAAGCGATCAACAACACAAAAACAATGATCACTATCTTAGTGAAAGTAGCGATAATACTTGCTGACTTTGCTTTAGTGGCCTTAATCTTCAAACTAATATAATCAGCGGCCATGAAGCCAATCAACGCAACAACCACTCCAAGAATCACATTAGGAATCCATCTGGCAACTTCCAAGAAGAAAACAGCCAAAGGCCTTAACCTAACAATGTTTGCTGCTGGCGGCAAAAACAAAATGAACAAATACCATTTTGTAATCAAACCAAGAAAATGACTTAATTTAAAAGCACCAACAACCTTGGTCATATTAGTCTTCTTTAGAGCCCAATCATCAAACTTCACCTTGACCAAAAGCTTCTCAAGAAGGTTGCCAATGATCAAAGCAACAAAATAACCGAACAACAAAATAATTATTGCAGCGACAATCCAAGGGACAGTCTTAACAAGACCTTCCCATAAAGCATACAACGGGTTTAATATCGAACTTCCTAATTGTTGAAAAAAAGCCATGAAATCACCTCTTTAAATGAATATGAAACCGCAAAAAAGAACATAAATCTCATAAAAAAGAAATAAAAAAGAAGGCTTAAACTGCCTTCACGCTTATGTCAGTCAAGGTTGTACCAGTGACTTCAGCTTCGCTGCCAGTTACACTTGAAATCTGGCCTGTCGCAACAGCCCTGCAACCCTGTCTTGTGTTCAAAGCAGTCCTACCATTGATCAACAAAGCAACGTTTCCGTTGGAATGTTCGAACAATTTAATAACCGCCTTGTTCTCACTGACAGACTCCCAGCAAGGATCAGGGTTTCCAAGCAAAGCAGCAGCAACACTGTTAGCACAAGGACCACCAACGACAATCGCATTATAGTCCTCATAAGTGTTTGCGTATTCTAAATCAGTGCCAGCAGCACCAATCTGAATAGGCTGCATCTGCTCATAACCACCAGTTGCAACTTGCGTTGTGGTAACAGCTCCACCAGTCACGAACACTCTTGAACCTCTCTGGCTCAATGGATACTCAAAAGTCAGACTCTCTGCCTTGTCATCTCCACTTGGGTCGTATAGTTCAGCAAAGACACCGTAACCACTCAAACCCTGCTCAAGATCTTCGTTCTCTTCCAAGGAAAGCATACCATAGAAGATTCCTGAAGTTCCTGTAGGTCCTGAAGCAATGCCAACTTTGTCGGTACCCCTTGCAGTTACATTCACATAAATCACTTCATCAGTATCTGCTTCATCAAATTCTTTCTTTAGGGTTATTAATGTCAGATTTGCGATACCGACTTGTGTCCCATTAGTCGCAAAAGCATGGGGCGCATCTATAGGGAAAGCTCTTGTTGTACCGCTTGCATTATAACACATCTGCCAACCAAGATCCAACAAACCTTCTCCCTGAATAGCAACCAAAGCTTTGAAACCTTTACCCTTTCCTGTGCTCAGACTTGTGTTTAT
>Ga0164318_10007701_pt1 | contig 10440 bp, 7 predicted proteins | sample GuaBasSedimGuay9_FD_113734 | JGI IMG/M metagenome (GOLD analysis project Ga0164318, IMG submission 113734) | Subseafloor sediment microbial communities from Guaymas Basin, Gulf of California, Mexico - Guay9, Core 4571-4, 0-3 cm | ecosystem: Environmental > Aquatic > Marine > Hydrothermal vents >...
TCGCGGGAGGGCGAGCAAAGGCACGCCGGACGCTGCCCCTTGTCCTTGCCCCCCGGAGCGGAAATCCCCCATATCCGCCGCACGAGCCCGGCGTCCACGCACGCGCCGGGCGGTATTCCGGCCCCCGCAAACAGGCTTCCCTCCGCGCAGCTCTGTATCTCCATCCCACGCTCTTCCGCCGTCCCGCGCATGAAGCGGAGCAAGGGCTCCGCCTCCCTCTCCGCCTTCTCCCCCTCCCACACTTCCACACCGGCCGCCGCGAGCCGCCTGCGCGTCTTGCGGTACATGTCGAGCAGGCTCACGATCACCCGCTCCGTCTTGCCCTCGAGCGCTTCCGCCAGCGCGCCGAACCGCTCCAGGTGAAAGGCGGGCGGCGTCGCCTCCGAGAGCACGATGGGATCGTAACGCCACACCACCCGCCTCGCGCCGAGCCTCTCCGAGAGGCGGAGGAAGGTGTCCAACCGCTCCGCGAGGGGCGGAACGCCGGGCTCGAGCGCCGGGGGATAGTCGTTCAGCGTGAACAGGAACAAGTACCGCAGGCCACGGCCGTCCAGCTCGTCCAGGAAGGGGAGGATAGGGGCGGGGTTCTTGCTCCAGAGGAAGACGGCCTCCACCTCGGCCGGGTCCAGGGACACCCGCGAGAGCAGGGAGGGGCGGAACGGGTTTCGCGTGAGGCACCACCCCTCGCGCACCCTCGAGACGAACCACTCGGCGTAGAAGGCGGGTATGTCGGTGCGCCTGCTCGCGCTCACGAGCAAGGGCCGTCCTCCGGCGTCTCGGGCCTGCGGGGCGTGAAGCGGGGATCGTCCGCGCTCATGGGGGGGACGCCGAAGATGACGAACTCGAGCGGCGCTTCACCCGACGATTCCAGCGAATGCACCGTCCCGCGCGGGATGACCGCCACCGTTCCCCTTCTCACGGCGTGATTTTCGCCGCCCATGCGGAGCGTCCCCTCGCCGGAGAGGAAGTAGTAAACCTCGTCGTATCCCTCGTGGTAGTGGGGGCGGCCGCCGGCCACCGTGATGACGTGCACGTTCGCCACGCCGCCCTCGCCGCCGGTTACCACGCGCCTCGTGGTCCCGAGAGGACAGGGCAGGGGCTCGGTCTCGTCGGTGTGGCGCACGATGGGGCGTCTTTCCATTCTCGCCTCCGATAGCTCAAACGAAAAAGCCCGCCCTCGCGGGCGGGCGACCGGCTCGTGGCCGCTGATTTCCTGGCGGGAAGGGCGGGATTCGAACCCGCGGTACGGTATTGACCGTACAACGGCTTAGCAAGCCGCCGCATTCGACCACTCTGCCACCTCCCCGTGGTGCTGCGTCGAACGCGGGTATTCTAACGCCCCTTGCCCCGGCGTCAAGCAAACGCCTACTCGTTCACGAAGATGGAGTAAGGCAGCTTGCCGGTGCGCCACCACGCTATGGTGCGCACCTCGTAGGCCTGCGGGGTGAAGGGCGGCATGAAGTCCGGGTCGAGCAGGTCGGGATCGAAGTTCCAGTTGCGTTTCGGAGGGGTGTAGTTGTCGCTGCCGCAAATCCACTTGCCCTTCGCTACCTGGGAGTACCACGTGCCGATGAACGAGCCGCGGATCTTGGCCGTTCTTCCGCTCCACCTCTCGTGGAAGCGCGGGAAGTTCTCGAACCCGCCGTTGTACCTGCCCTCCTCCGTCTCGTAAGCCGGGCCGCTCATTATCGCCACGTTGTAGGTGGTGTTGGAGGCAGTCGGGAGGGTGTTGTTCCTCTTGCTGTCGTCCCAGGCGTTGGAGAGCAGGTTTATGGCGTCGCAGATGACGGCGGCGCCCTTCTTGTTCACCGTGTTGAAATCGCCCCAGATGAAGAGGGGATCGGGCGTCACCACCGTGAGCTTCCCGCCGAGTTCCTTGCCGTTCACGAGCCTGATGCCGTTCGGCTGCGTGACCTTCGCGTCCGTGCGGTAAGCGTAGATGAGCCCGTTCTGAGGCCAGAGGGTCCTCGTGTGCCCGTTGACCGTAACGGAGGTGTCCTTCAACTTCTCGATGTCTATATCGGTGGTCTTTACGTATTTTTCCTCGCGCCCGTCGAAGAACGTCTTCTCGACGATGACCCCGGAGGGCGGCGGGTCTATGAGCACGCCTTCCACGTAGAGTTTGTTGTCGATTATCACCACGTCGGCGTTCTCGTGGTAGTAGGATTTGTCGTAGTCGCCGGTGCCGGGCGTGTACACGTACTTGCCGGTGGAGGGATTGTAGGTGTAATCGCCGTCGCCGTTGGGGTTGGGCACGTAGGGCTGAATGCTCCCTATCTCGGGCGGCTCGATGCGGCTGACGCCGTGCGCGCCGGTCTTGAGCGCTCCGTCCCAACGGGCGAGGGCGTATTCGGCGAAGTCCATCTCCTCGCCCTCATAGTGGCCCGTCCAGTCGGAATCGTGCGTGGGGGGCCAGGGCGTGCCGTTGATCTTGACGCCACCGCCGGAGACGTGGCCGGGCTTGTCCTTCCTGTCGCGCCAGGCCTTGCCCACGGCCCTTATGGTGGCGTCGTCGTACCAGAGGTTGCCGCCGCAGCCGGTAAAGAGGTCCCCGTTGGTGTGCACCCTTCCCACCAGGTGCATGGTGGGGCCGGGCAGCACCTCGAGGTCGTAGTCGTAGAATATCACGAACTGGAAGATGGGCATGGCGTCCAGCGAGATGTACGCCTCCGAACGCCCGATTATCCCCTCGTAGGAGGCCACGGCCTTTATCTTGTAGAGTTTCGATATGAACCTGAAGCCGTCCGAGCCCGTGGTGGTGACGAGGATGGGGTTGCCGTCCCCATCCTCCGCGTTCTCGATGCTCCAGTTCACCCTCACGCCGTTTATCGTGATGGACCCGTAAGCGGGAGGAGTCATGAAGTTGGCCCGGTAGCTCCGCAACACGGCCGCCGCATGCGCCACGCCGCTCTCGCTGCACGAGAGGGCGAAGATGCGCCGCATCTTGCGCGTCGAGTTCCGGGTGTCGGCCTGCATGTTCTCGAACATGGCGGCCAGCAGGCCGGAGGCCAGCACGACCATCACCATGGTGAGGACGAATACGGCTCCACGTTCCTCTTTCAGTTTCCCTTTCATCGCAATGCCTCCCTGAGGGCCTTGGGTTATTCTACCCCATGGAAAGCGGTTTTGCAAATCCCGAACGTGGGATGCCGTATGTCGGCCCGTCAGTGCTTGAAGGCCCGCTGGCCGGTGAACACCATTGCCACGGGCGGGTCGGCCTCGTTGCACGCCTCGATGGACTCCCAGTCCCGCAGGGAGCCGCCCGGGTGCGCGATGGCGGTGACTCCCTCCGTGATGGCGAGGTCCACCGCGTCGCGGAAGGGGAAGAAGGCGTCGCTCACCATCACCGAGCCCGCCAGGCCGCCCCTGCTCTCCGCCGCCAGGGCCCTTATCTCCTCCAGTTCCTCCGCGGGGCGCAGGCCCTTCTTCACCTCGAGATGCAACTGGAAGATGGATACGCCGTGCTTCTCGAAGGCGAGCCTGTCCTCCGCCTTCAGGTAGGCTTTCTCTATGGTGCCCTTGGTCACTCCAACGCGGTCCTGCTCGCCCGTGCCTATGGCCACCGTGGCCCCGTCCTTCACGAACAGCACGCTGTTGGAAGACACCCCCATCTCAACGAACCAGCCGAACAGAAGGTCCTGGAGTTCGCGCTCGGTCGGCGTTCGCCGGCAGCGGTACACCTCGCCCTTCCTCTCCGCTTCGGCGGGCATGAAGTCGTCGGCGGTGCGGATGCGCGACACCGGGCTCTGCTGGACGATTACGCCGCCGTCCATCAGGCACTTGAAGTCCACGAAGCGCGTCTCCACGTACTCGCCGAGCCTCGCTATGCCGGGGATGCGGACGATGCGCAGGTTCTTGCGCCGCGCCAGTATCTCCACCGTCCCTTCCTCGTAGTCGGGGGCGGCCACCACCTCGGCGTACTGGCGCGATATGGCTTCCGCGGTGTCCCTGTCCACCGGCCGGTTGAGCACCACGCAGCCGCCGAACGCCGCGATGCGGTCGGCGAAGTAGGCGCGCTCGTAGGCCTCGGCGAGCGTCTCCCCCCTCGCCACGCCGGACGGGTTGTTGTGCTTCATTATGGCGCAGCAGGGGGAGTCCCCCAGGTACTTCAGGATGTTCAGGGCGTTGTCTATGTCGGTGAGGTTCGTCTTGCCCGGGTGCTTGCCGAACCGGATGAAATCTTCCTCCCTGATGCCGGAGACGAGCGAACGGCCGGGCCGTATGTACTCGCAACCGCCCAGCTCCAGCGCGCCGGAGACGAGCTCGTACAGCGCCGCCTGCTGGCCCGGGTTTTCGCCGTACCTCAACCCCTTCTCCACGCGCCCCCCGTCGGGCGCGGGAAGCGTCCAGGTGCGCTTGCGGTAGACGAGCCGCCTGTCGCCGAAGGCGATGCTCATCTCGGGCGGAAAGTCGTCGTCCATCACCGTGCGGTATATCCTCTTCAGATCGTCCTTCATGGTCCGAATCCTCCGGGCCGGATTATAGCCGAATGGACGAAGGGCGCAAAGAAACGCGCCCCGCGCCGCCGCGGGAGTTATAATCAAAATGAGACCGGTATCGGAGGACGCCATGAAAACCACGGCCGGAACGTCGCTCGCCCTGTTGCTGCTGGCGCTGTTGGGAACGCTGGCGGCTGTCTCCCCCTGCTCCGCGGAAAAGAAGGAATACTACTGCAACGTCTGCCACAACACCGGCAAGGTGAAGACGAAGCTTCCCGAAGAGTACAAGAACCTCCCCTTCAAGTCCTCGGTGGTTGTGGAGTACAAGACCGGCTGCTGCGGCCTCGGCTGGGTGCCCTGCCCGAACAAACGGTGCCCGAAGCGCGCGGCCGCCATCGAGGAATTCAAGCGCCTCACCGAGCCCCTCAAGATGTGGCTGAGGGAGCGCCGGAAGGCCGTGGAGGGCAAGGCGTTCGCCAAGGACCCGAAGCTCGCGAAGGTCCGCGCCATGCACGCCGAGACGGACCACTTCTACCTAGCAGGCACATTCAAGAAGCGCGTGGTGAAGTACCTCTACAAGGGCATGGTGAAGAAGAAGATATACGATCCGCCCCACTCCCTCCACCTTTACGCCCGCCGCATCGAGGACGTTTACCGCCGCTTCCTGAAGCTCATATCCTGGAAGGGCGGAGACTACCGCCCCCACTACACCGACAAGTGGCTCATCATGATCTGGGAGAAGAAGGAACAGCAGGCGGCGGCCTCGTTCGCCTTCTGCAATTTCACCAACGAAGCGGGCGCCTCCGTCGAAGCCGTCCTCTACACCACCTGGGACGACACGGACGACCTCTACCTCCACCACAAGATAGTGAACGCCATCGCCTGCCTGATGACGGAGGACTACGGCGGCGTGGTGGAGCGCTTCCCGGTCTGGTTCAAGGAAGCCATAGCCCATTGGATAGAGTACGACGTCTTCGGCGAACTGAGGATATTCAATGCGGGCGAAGTGGATTTCAATCCCAACTGCCCCACCCGAAAGCTGAAGTCCGCCATCAAGAAAGAGCTCAAAAAGAAGAGGTCCAGGCGCATAAAACCCATAACGGAATTCATGAACCACAACATAATGGACCTCACCGGCTGGGAACGCATCAAGGGCTGGTCGCTCGTGGACTGGATGCTGAACGGCTACGGCAAGAACTCCGTCTCGAGGCTCATACTGTCCTTCAAGAAGAACTACCCGGAGACCAAGAACCAGGTTCCCTCGTTCCGGGAGGTCTTCGACGGTATGCACCTCGACGAGATATACGAGGCGTGGCGCGAGTGGGTGCTCGAGACCTATCCCGACGAGGAAGACGATTGAACGGAGGTCGGATCATGAAGATAAAGATCGAGAAACCGGACCCCGAATGGCTCAGGAAGCACGGCGTGAGCGCCTGGCCCGTCTGGGAGAAGGAAGCATCCAAGTTCGACTGGCACTACGACAGAACGGAGGTCTGCTACATCCTCAAAGGCAAGGCCATAGTGACCACGTCGGACGGCGAAAGAGTGGAGATAGAGAAGGGCGACCTCGTAACCTTCCCCGTCGGGCTGAGCTGCACCTGGGAGATAGTGGAGGACATCTCCAAGCACTACACCTTCATGTGATTCGGCCCCGCCGCCCCGGAAAAGAGAAGGCGGACGGGTCGCCCCGTCCGCCCGGAAACGTTGCGGCTTTCCTGGAGACTCTCAGTCCACCGGCGGGTCGAACCGCCCGGACATGGCGTAGAACTCGCGCGGGTTGTCGAAGAACACCTTGCGGATGACCGAGCGCGGGAACCGCATGGCCCGCATGAGGGCGGCCGTCTTCGGCACCGCGAGAGGGTCGGAATCGCCCCAGTCGGCGGACGAGTTCACCACCATCCTCTCGAACCCGTACTTCTTCAGCATCGCCACCGTCCGCTCGGACGACATCTTCGTCGGGTAGATGGTGAATCCCTTCCAGACGGGGGAATCCGCCACCAGCGGCATTGTCTCCTCGGTGTTGTGATCCACGAGGATGCGGTCCAGATCGAGCTCCATCTCGTGCAGTATCTCCATGATGCGCGCCACGCCCGCCTTCTTGTTGAAGTGCGGCGTGTGGATGACCACCGGCAGGTCTTTCTTGCGGGCGAGCTCGAGCTGGGCGCGGAACACCTTCTCCTCGTTGGGCGTTATGTTGTTGAAGCCTATCTCGCCCACCGCCACGCAGTTGGGATGCTCCAGGAAGCGGTCCATGCCGGCCACGGTCTCCAGCGACAGATCGACCTCCTCGGCCTCCTTGGCGTTCACTCCTATGCAGCACTTGTGCAGTATGTTGTGGTTCGCCGCGCGTTTGTGCTCTATTTCCAGGATGTGCGTGAAGTAGTCGTAGTAACTGTGGGGGGAGGTGCGGCTCGAGCCGAGCCAGAAAGCGGGCTCGACGACGGCCTCGATCCCGGCCGCGAACATGAGACGGTAGTCGTCCGTCGTCCGCGAGAACATGTGGATGTGCGGATCAATCAGCATATCGCGACTCCTTTCGGATTTGGTTCCGTTCGGATGGTCATCCCCGCAGCTCCGCCCCCAGCGAGTTCCTCATCTCCCTCACCACCCGCTCGGCGACGGGGGCGACGGCCTCCTCGGTGAGGGTCCTGTCCGGCGCGCGGAACACCAGCCTGAAGGCGATGCTCTTCTTGCCCGCCGGTATCTGCTTGCCGCGGTAGATGTCGAAAAACCGGAGTTCCTCGAGCGGCGCTCCCTCGCACGCCCTTTTTACGGTGCGCTCCACGTCCCGCCACAACACGGCCTCGTCCAGCACGAAGGCGAAGTCCCGCTCCACGCTCGGGAAGCGCGGTATGCGAGCGTCGTCGAACGAGCGCAGGGGGAGCCCGCAACGGGCGTAGAGCTTGTCCGCCTCCAGCTCGGCCACGGCGGGCCTCACCTTCAGGTCGAACATGTCCGCGTGCCGCGCGCTCACCTCGGCCAGGTAGCCCGCCCGTTCGCCGTCTATCACCACGTCGGCGCACCGCCCCTCGGCTGCGTGCCTGCGGCCGGAAGGCACGAACTCCACGGTCGAGCGGGGCAGGAAGGCCGCCAGGGCCGCCTCGAGCGCTCCCTTCGCCGCCGCGTAGCCTTCCTCCACGAGCAGGCCGACGAGCTCCACCTCGTCGGGCAGCCCCTCGCCCGCCTCGAAGTACGCCCGCTCTATCTCGAACAGCGCCGCGCCCTCCACGTTGCGGTCGCGGTTGCCCTTCAGAGCCCTCAACAGGCCGGGCACCAGCGAGGTGCGCATCGCGTTCATGTCGCTGCGGGGCGGATTGATCAGCGACACCGCCTTGGCCCCCGGCCGGAAGGAAAACTCCGCGGCGTGCTCCGGCTTCACGAAGGGATCGCAACACGCCTCGTCGAGCCCCAGGCCCGCGAGTATCCGCCTCAGCGACATGCGGGCCTCGTAGCGGGCGGGGGCGGGTTCGCCGCCGGCCGTGAGCCTTATCTCGGTGGGGACGCGGTCGTAGCCCTCTATCCGCGCCACTTCCTCTATGAGGTCCTCCTCCCGGGCGACGTCCTTCCGCCAGGAAGGCACGAGGAAGGTCATCTTCTCCCGGTCGCCGCCGGTCTTGGTGAAGCCGAGGTTGGAGAGCACGGCCTCGATACGCTCGGGCTCGACCCGTATGCCCAGCACGCGCTCCACCCGCGCGGGCCGTATGGAGACTTCCCTCCGCTCCGGCGGGGCCGCGCGGAACTCGAGCGAGCCGCGCGCCGCCTCGCCGCCGCAGAATTCGAGTATCATCGCGGCGCAGCGGCGGGAGACGTAGTCGGCGTTCTCCAGGTCGGTCCCCCGCTCGAAGCGGGCGGAGGAATCGGTGAATATGCCCGTCCGCCTCGCCGTGCGGCGTATGGTGGGGCCATGGAACGCGGCGCACTCGATGAACACGTCCACGGTGTCCGGGCCTATCTCGCTGTCCAGCCCGCCCATCACGCCCGCTATCGCGACCGGGCGCTCGGCGTCGGCTATGACGGGCATCCAGTCCTCCAGGACTACCTCCTTGCCGTTTATGGCGATCATCTTCTCGCCCTTGCGGGCCTTCCTGACTACTATTCGCCGCTCGGCCAGTTTGTTCATGTCGAAAACGTGGAGCGGCTGGCCCGTCTCGTACATGAGGTAGTTGGTTATGTCCACCGGCGCGTTCACCGGCCTGAGCCCGACGAGCTCCAGCCGCCTCTTGAGCCAGTCCGGCGACTCCGCCACCTTCACTCCCGTTATCACCCGGGCTATGTAGAGCGGGCACAGTTCGCCGTCCTCCACCTCCAGCGCCGTGAGTTCGGAGACCTCCGGCCCTTCCTCGCGCAGCTCCACCTCCGGCAGGGAAGCGGGCACGCCGGTGGCCGCGGCTATCTCCCTCGCTATGCCTATCGCCCCGAGCCAGTCGGCGTGGTTCGCCGTTATCTCGAGATCGAAGACGGTGTCGTCGTGGTGTTCTTCGATGTCCGCCACCTCGAAGCCCGCGCGCATGAGCACCTCGGCGGTGCGCTCGGGCGAGAGGCCGGCCGGGCAGAGTTCCTCCAGCCACCTGTGGGTAGTCTTCATCTTCTAACGTCCTTTGAGATCGATGGTTCCGTTCGACGGTGAGACAGGATTGTATCCGCCTTTGCCCCTGCCTCAATCAACGCCGCAGCCTGCGAAGGGAGACCGTGAGGGCCGCCTTCCCGCACTGCGCGGCCAGTTCGTCGAAGATGCGAGGCGCGGAGAGGGCCGGAGTATCCCCGCGGGCGAGGCTCCAGTTCCTGAGGCAGCGGCGGAAGACGAGCTCCTCGAAGATGCGTATCCTCTTTTCGGCGTACCCTTCCGCCTTCACCCTTATCTCGCCCCATATCGCGGATTCCAGATCGGGCTCCAGCACGGCGGGCTCGCCCTTCGATGCGTCGAAGACGGCACGCGCGCGCACCTCGCCGCGGCAGACCAGTTCCACCACGGCGTTCACGGGTCCCCCACCGCTTCCCGTCGCGCGCACCTCTATCCTGCCGGGGACGGGACGGGGCTCGCGGAACCGCCCGCCGGGGGGAAGGAAGTAAACCGGGTTGCTGAAGGACAGCCTGCCCTTCTCGTCCTCGGCGGCCGCTACGTACCAGGCCGGGCCGTCCTCCCGTATCCTGAAGGAACGCTCTATGTAGTTCTCCCCCTCGTTGAAGGGCATCTCCAGCCCGGCCGAGCTCTCCACCACCCGCCCGTTGCGGTACACGCGCGCGGACTTCACGTAGTGATCGCCGTCCAGCGGGGCGTAGAGCCTCAGGCGGGCGTAGTGGTCGCGGCCGTCGGCGGGAAGCACGCTGCCGGGCGGCAGGCCGTCCACGGTGAAGTCCACGAAAGGACCGGCGGCCACCACCACCCGGCCGAGCCTAACCGCCTCGATGAAGCGCTCCGGCGTGAACGGACCCTTGAGATACACCCAGGTGAGAGGTTTGGGAAGGGCGGTCCTGGACGCGCCGGTGCGCGCGCCGCTCGAACGGACCGCCGTCACGCGGAAGCCGTTGTTCAGAGCGTTGAACCAGGCCGCCATGTCGCTTTCGTCCTGCACGTCCAGGGCGTCCACCGCCCCTACGGCCAGGTCGTAGGGAAGCTCCGAGGCGAAGCCCTCCAGCACGGGATAGAGCTCGCCCAGCATGGCGGTGGAGCGCTCGAGCGCGGCCCAGCGGCCGGCCGCCATCCTCACCCCGCGCTTCCGCGTGGGGTTGCGCAACACCACGAGCTTCCCCTCACGCTTCGCCCGGAGCATGTAGGCCGCGTTGGGCACGCCGCAGTCGTCCGGCAGGCGCAGCGGCTCCGGCCGGGAGTCTCCGGCCAGGTAGAACCATCCGAAGTACGGCCTGGAATCGCAGAGCACGGCGGGGAGTATCCTCAACCGGTCGGAAGACGCGGCGCGGGCGAGCGAGAGCACCGCGGCCGGCAGGTCCTGCTTCTCCGTGCCGGGCGGCGGGTCAAACCGCCAGGGAGCGGCGGCCGCCA
>Ga0164318_10007702_pt1 | contig 10440 bp, 9 predicted proteins | sample GuaBasSedimGuay9_FD_113734 | JGI IMG/M metagenome (GOLD analysis project Ga0164318, IMG submission 113734) | Subseafloor sediment microbial communities from Guaymas Basin, Gulf of California, Mexico - Guay9, Core 4571-4, 0-3 cm | ecosystem: Environmental > Aquatic > Marine > Hydrothermal vents >...
CCTGGAGGCGGGACGGCGTTGGCAAGGACTTGAAGTATCGTCGTACGTCTGCGCCCTTGCCGCCTTGCACCTGCCTGCTGCAGGCAGGTCTTCGGCAAACTCGACGCTTGCAGGATTTAGGTACAATTCATGTAACGCTTTTTTCTGTCCACGGGGGCGATGATGAAGACTACCTGGGAAGAGGTCAAATCCCGAATCAAATCTGTTTTGCCACAAAATACATTCTCTCTCTGGATTAATCCGATTACCTTTCTGGGAAAGGAAGAAAAAGCAATTGTTCTCGGCTGCCCAAACAAATTTTCTCTTAATTGGGTTGAGGAGAACTACCTGGGACTGATCCGGGATGAGTTTTGCAGGGATGGGGCCCGTGGTAGGGATATTATTCTTAAGGTCGGCCCTCCCAAGAAGAAACCACGCCGGAGTCATCATCCGGAACAATTATGTCTTCCCAATATGCCGATACGTCGTGAAAGGCACGGCGGAATCCGGCTCAACTCTGATTTTACCTTCAACCGGTTTGTCGTCGGGCCCAGCAACGAGTTCGCCTTTTCTGCATCCAAGGCCCTTTCACAAACCGGCACGTGGACTTACAATTCATTGTTGATGCTCGCAAACACCGGTTTGGGCAAAAGCCATCTTTCACAGGCTATCGGTCATGCGATTCTCCAGCAGGACCCGGAGACGCGGGTCATTTATGTCACGGCAGAGGATTTTGCCAATGATATGGTTTCCTCTCTTAATAGCAGGAATATTGAATCCTTCAAGAACAAGTACCGGAGGTCCTGCGATGTCCTCCTTCTTGAGGAAGTCCATTTTCTGAGCGGAAAGGAAAAGATCCAGGCTGAACTGGGTTACACCCTGGATGCCCTGGCCAATGACAATAAGAAACTTATTTTTACCAGTTCCCTGCCGCCTAAGGATATCCCCCGTATCTCCAGTGAATTACGTTCCCGTTTGACCTCGGGCCTTGTAACGAGGATTGATGGTCCGGACTATGAGACCCGGGTCAATATTATTGCGAGAAAGGCCTCGGAATATCAGATTGCCCTGTCAAAAGAGATTATCCATTTTCTCGCAAGTCGTCTGACCAGGGATGTCCGTCAGATGGAAAGTGCCATTAAATGCCTGAAGGCCAAATCCGAATTCCTCAAGGCTGCGATCGAACTGGATCTGGCAAAGGAGGTGATCTCCTGCCTCGCTTCATCTGAAAAACACATCCGTTCGGAAGATATCAGCAACCTTGTCTCGAGATATTACAAGGTCAGCCCTGAAATGCTGAAATCCAAATCCAGGAAAAAAATTCATGCATATCCCAGAGAAATTTACGCCTATTTGTGCCGACACCATACCCACGAGTCCCTTGAGAGCATCGGCAGAACCATCAATCGAAGTCACTCAACGGTTGTGTATGCCTCTGAAGTCGTGGAGCGTAAGCTGCGGACGGATGTCAATCTGCGGCATCAGATTGAATTCCTGAGCAAGAAGATCAAAGAAATGAAGAAATAATGTTAAGACGAAAAGTTTTTTTAAAAAAAATGGTTGTCTGGTGTTTGATTGTTTCCATGGGAGGGATTTCTGCTTGCGTGATATTTTTTTCCTGCGTATCCGTGTGGGTCGGACTTGTGCATCTGTCCAGGGAAGGTTTCTGGGCACCTGTCCTGGCCGGTTTGTTTCTGTTGGGTGTGACTTCGTTTTTTTTCGTCCGTACCGTAAAGTCGCTGGTCTCGTATTTAAGTGATAAAGACATGTTTGTTGGATGATTTTTCCCGACCTGAAAAGGAATCTTCCTTGCCCGCTAGAAAAACAACCGGGCCATGTGTCGATTTGTGTGTTTGTCTGATATTATCCAGGAGGAAGGAAACATGGAGGAAATACAGGATTATTTTTTATGTGAGAACTGTGCAAATAAGGATTTTAAGCTTGTTTACAATTTTTCTCTTCGTTTTCACGGAGTTAATTTTTCTGACGATCTGATATATGACAAGCTGATTGAAGAAATATATCACTGCACCAAGTGTGATAAGGTATATACCCGGAAACAGATAGAAGAGCGGCTTTCTGAACTTAAGCGGAGGCGCAAGGGCAAGCGGGTGGTGTCTCAGTAGTGCCCATCCATAAATGAAATTCGGATAATTACCCCGGTATTCGAAGGCCGAATCTCCCGGATAATCTTTCTGATCCGGTTTTTCTTGTTCAGATTCTGTATGAGTCGGGACACCCCTAACCCATGGGCATCGACATGAGTTACCTTCCAGGAAGAGAGATATGGGAAGTCAGCCGGGCCCTTGTTTCAGCTCGTGGCTCCTTGGATATCTGAACCATGATCTGCCGCCCTTCGCGGAGAAGATCATCTATCGCGGACGCGCTGCCGTCAAATCGGGAAGGCTGGTGTATTTCCGGGCCGGTGGAAGCGTCCTCGTGGGCGGTTGAATCACCGATGGTTTCATTTTCGACATATTTCTTACGTCTGAAATGTAAAGAAAAGCCGCCCGCTCAAGACCGATATCTACAAATGCCGCCTGCATGCCGGGAAGGAGCCGGGTTTTCATACGATCTGGCATTGATAACCCGTTTTCCGGACATGCGGACGAATCACGACAGTATCTGCTTGGTTTTGAGTATGGTGATGGTTGTATCTCTTAACTCGTCTGGCGGAAAGATCCCTCTCACAATTTCTTCAGGTTTCAGGTTCGGGCCTTCCGAATGTCTGATAACAAGCATCAGTTGATTTTTTGAAATCATCCGGATTGACTTCACCAGATTCCTGGCGTCAATTTCATGCTCGCCTTTTTTTGTTTTTTTGATAAGCGGAAAATGGTCTGATTGCATAAATCCGTCCAGGTGTTGTTTATTTAATACAGCGCCTTTCAATGTGACGACAAAAGAACTTTCCTTCAACTTTGCTTTTTTACCCCTTCGGATTTTATGGACGGAGACGATGTTCACACCGGAAGGGAGCTGATGACTGATTTTTTGTTTCACATCCATGGGGTTGTCTGCCTCAACCAGGTCGAAATCGAGCGTTTCCTGCAGGCTTTCCGTTCCTACAGGTAACGCACAGACATACGATAAACGAGGCATGGGATGGAACCCCGCCGAATAGGCGAGAGACAAGCCGGCTCTTCTGAATGCCCGGATGAAAAGCCGGGTAAGCTCCAAGTGACTGAGATATTTCGCATGGGCTCGTTTTTCAAAGGTCAATCGGTATCTTTGCGGAGAAACGGCGGCGGGTGGGGTTGACACAGGTGCTTCGGTTATTGGCTGGATGATTGAATCTCCAAAAAGGACGGGATCTACAGCATCGTGGTCACAGACTCCGCATTCCAGACATTTTTTTCTGCAGTCGGGTGTTGGTCTGGATTTTTTCGCCCGTTCCCATTCATTTTTGAGAAAATCTCCCGTGACGCCCGAATGGATATGATCCCAGGGCAGGACATCACCCGGGTCCCGTTCACGGTGGAGGTAATCCCGTGCATCAAGACCGCAATGTCTGAGTGCGTTCTCCCAGACACTCATCCTGAATTGCTCACCCCAGGCATCAAATCTGGCTCCGAGTTTCCAGGCTTCTGCAATGGCCCGGCTTAATTTTCTGTCCCCTCTTGAGAGAATTCCTTCCAGCCAGCTCAGTTCCGGAGAATTCCATTTGACATGTATTCGGGTGTCACGAAGCCCGTCACGGATCATTTGTATGCGTTTTCGGCTTTCCTCAATGGAAATTTGCCTGACCCACATAAAGGGGGTATGCGACTTGGGGACGAATGTGGAAAGACTGATATTTAACCTGTTTTTGCCGCCTCGTCTACCGGCACATTCCGCGACTCGTTTGGCCAGGCCAATGATATCCAGGATGTCCTCTGTTTCTTCAAACGGAAGACCGACCATAAAATAGAGTTTTATCAGATTCCACCCGGATGTATAGACCATGCGGGCCATTTCCAGGATGTCCTCCTGTGTCAGCCCTTTGTTAATGATTTTTCTGAGTCGCTCGGTACCTGCCTCCACGGCCAGCGTAAAACCCGTTTTCCTCACTCTCTTTATCTGCTCGATCATCTGTGGACTCAGGCTGTTGATTCTGAGAGAGGGAAGGCTGATGGCGACTTTTTCCCGGGCCTGTTTATCCATCAGTGCCTGGATAAGGTTTTCAATGCTGCTGTAATCACCGGTGCTCAGGGAGAGCAGGGAAAGGTCTTCATAGCCGGTCAGTTTCAGCGCGGTCCGGGCCTTTTCAAGGATGGAAGCAGGACTTCGCTCCCTTACGGGACGATAGATCATGCCCGCCTGGCAGAATCGGCATCCCCTTGTACAGCCGCGCGAAATTTCCAGGGCCAGACGGTCATGTACCAGCTCCGTGAAAGGGACAACCTGCTTCAGCGGGTATGGATATTCGTCAATATCCGGGATTATGGCCTTTGAAACAAACGGGTAATCCGGAAGCTTGGGTTCGATCGCTGCAACGGCTCCATCCGGTCCATAGTGGATATGGAAGAAGCCGGGGATATATACGCCGGGAATGCGGCGGAGGTGATCAAGGAGTTCTTCCCTGTCACGGATATGACCCCGCTTCTGCTCGCGTACAGCCCGGCAAATGCGGGTCGCTGCTTCCTCGCCGTCTCCAATGACAATCGCATCAAAGAAATCGGCGACCGGTTCAGGATTAAAGCATGCGGGTCCTCCTGCAATGACGAGCGGGTCTTTTTCACGCCTTTCTGCCGCGAGCAGTGGGATGCCCGACAGATCGAGGATCGTCAGTACATTTGTGTAGCAAAGCTCATGCTGCAGGCTGAAACCGATGATATCAAAATCAATAAGAGGTCGGCCGGTTTCCAGGGTGCAGATATGTATCCCCCGTTGTTTCAGTTGTTTTTCCAGGTCGATCCAGGGGGAGAAAACCCTCTCAGCACTCAACCACGGATGAATGTTAAAGAGATGGTAGAGGATCTTGAGACCCAGGTGGGACATCCCAACTTCATAGACATCAGGGAATGCGAGGGCAACAGAGACTTCTATATCCGCCGGATCTTTTTTCTCCGCATTGAATTCGTTTCCAATATAGCGACTCGGCCGTCTGATAGTCGAAAACCAGGCCTGATTCAGTATGGACATAAGAAAAGCCTGAGCGGAACAGATGTATCTCCTTTGATGTCTCCCGGGATGCAGGCATGATTCTGACACAGCCGCTGGAGACAGAGGATGAAAGAATACTCGCTATCCTGTCATATGCCGGCGGGAATTACAATAGCTGATTGGTGGGAAATTTATGATATATGCTCATGAAAAGCATGGTGTGCTTCAGTGACGGCAAAATGGACATGAAAGAGCAGACAGGAGCCTTTGCCCAGCGGCCGGATAATTTTTCCCCCGCGCGGGTGTTTTCCCTCCATCCCCGGGATTTGGACAGGTTGGAGAGCGGATCAGGGTGAATGAATATGTGCATCTTCAGATCGGGCAGAGATATCTGCGGGCGGTTTGCTCAGGGGACCGTTCGGGTTTCAGCGCTGTGCGCGACAGTGGCTTTACGGTCAAGACACCATTTACGTGATGGTCATGAATCGTGCATACCCCCTGTTACATATTCGCCGCGGCCTGGAAAATGGGCAGGTACATGGCTATTACAATCCCGCCGATACTTCCTCCGAGGAAGACCATCAACAGAGGTTCCAGCATGGATGTCAGTGAGGCTACGGCCACATCGACTTCTTCGTCATAAAATTCGGCGATTTTGTCAAGCATGGCGTCAAGCGCCCCGGTTGCTTCGCCTACGGCAATCATCTGTGTGACCATATTGGGAAAGATATCGTTCTGCGAAAGCGGTTCCGCCATGGTTTGGCCTTCAGATACGTCCGATCGCACGTCGAGGACGACTTCTTCAAGGATTACATTTCCGGAAGTTTTGGCGCATATTTCCAGGGCGTCCAGGATCGGAACCCCGCTGCTGATCATTGTTCCCAGCGTCCGGGTAAATCTGGCAACAGCCACTTTTTTGAGCAGAATCCCGAATACCGGGAGTTTCAGGGCGAGGGCATCGGTAAACCGTCTGCCGAAAGCAGATTTCCTGAACTGTTTGAAGCCGATAACAAAAAGAACTATACCGGCCAGGATATGAAGGATATACTTGACAGTGAAATCACTGAGGTTCACCACGAACTGGGTGGGGGCGGGCAGCGCATTGCCGCCGCTTGCGAACATATCCTGGAAAACGGGTATCACGAAAATCATAATGACGGCGAGAACGACCGCTGCGATGACCATGACCACAATCGGATACGTCAGGGCACCTTTGATCTGGGCCTTGAGTTTTTCCGCTTTCTCGATATAGATGGCAAGGCGCTGTAAAATAATATCCAGGATGCCCCCGACTTCTCCTGCGGCTACCAGGTGCACAAACAAATCATCAAATACGTGAGGATGTTTTTTCAAAGCTTCATTCAGACTGGCTCCGCTCTCTACATCTGCAACTACCTGTTTCAACAGTTTCCGGAAGGTGGGGTTTTCCGTCTGTTCCGCCAGAATATTGAGCCCCTGAACGAGCGGAAGGCCGGCATCAATCATCGTGGAAAACTGCCGGGTGAAAATCACGAGATCTTTCTTTTTGATTTTGGGTTGCATGAACGCAACATTTTCAAAAAGATCCTTTGGCTTTTCCTTGATCTTCTTGACATCAAGATTGCGCCGTTTCAACTGGTTCCGCACGATTTTTTCATCAGCCGCTTCCAGCTCACCTTTTATCCTTCTGCCTTTTTTTGTTTCAGCAACCCATTGATAAACAGGCATATTTTCCCTCCTTTGGCCAACCCTGCAGCATCGAAATCGGAATATTCCAATATTTTTTGGATGTCAATGAGGTTTTTATTCCGTGCGTTCGTTTGGAATCCGGGAAAACGGCACAGACATATCATGAAAACGCGCTGCATGGATGATTTCCTTGGTCCTGTTATGCATTTTTTGTGCCATACATATGCGGCTCGTCCCGGAAATCAATTCCAGGGTTGGGTGACCGCCGGGTCCCACGAGAACTGCCGGGGAACAGGGAGAAAATGAGCATTTCCCTGGTAAAAAACTGAAGATCCGCCAAATGAAGCCGTATGAAGGCATTGCAGGGGGAAAATATAGGCGGGATTATTTGTCTCAGCAGTGTCAAGAAATCCATATGTTGAGAATTATTCTTGACAACGGAGATCTATTGAGTGATATAAAGCGGTTTTAACAAGATCCGGGGAAAAGGGCTGATCCGGAGGGATCGGACACCCATAATCAGGGAGATGAGCTTCCGCTTTGGCTGCATCCGGATAAAAAAATCATAATAAGGAGGTATGCGATTGTGAGCGAGATCAAAGCCCCGATGGCTGGAAAAATAATCGATGTTAAAGTGAGCGTTGGCGACACAGTGAGCGAAGGAGATGAGGTTGTCATCCTTGAGGCGATGAAAATGGAACTCCCGGTGACGGCAGAGGAATCCGGAACCGTGAAGGAAGTGAAATGCAGTAAGGGCGGCAACGTGGAAGGCGATGCGACGCTGGTCGTTCTTGAATGATGCCGGCATGAGTTGACGAGATCTCCCCAAGCATTTTCAGGCCCGGAGGAGTGTTTTTTATGGAAATAGAAGAGAAAATCGCAGAACTGGAAAGAAGAAATCGGGAGGCCGAACTGGGAGGTGGTCAAAAGCGGATAGATGCGCAGCACGCCAGGGGAAAAATGACGGCGAGGGAACGGCTTGATTATCTTCTTGATAAAGGCAGTTTCCAGGAGATAGATAAATTTGTTGTTCACCGGTGTCATGATTTCGGAATGGAAAAGAAGAAATTCCCCGGTGATGGCGTTGTAACCGGCTATGGAACAATAGATGGGAAACTGGTCTTTGTCTTTTCGCAGGATTTCACGGTGCTGGGAGGGTCCCTCAGCGGGCCGTTCGGCGAAAAGGTCTGCAAAATCATGGATCTCGCGTTGAAAAACGGTGCCCCTGTAATCGGGCTGAATGACTCCGGCGGAGCAAGGATCCAGGAAGGTGTCGTCAGCCTTGGGAGTTACGGGGAGATATTCAAGCGCAATGTGTGGTCCTCCGGTGTTGTGCCTCAGATTTCGGTCATCATGGGCCCCTGTGCCGGTGGAGCCGTTTATTCCCCGGCACTGACCGATTTTATCATCATGGTTAAAAAGACCAGCAACATGTTTATCACCGGTCCCGACGTAATTAAGGCCGTGACCTCCGAAGAAGTGACACCGGAAGAACTCGGGGGCGCCATGAGCCATAATACCAAGAGTGGTGTGGCCCATTTTGCAGAGGATTCCGACAAGGCGGCACTGGACAGAGTCAAAAAACTTCTGGAGTTTCTTCCCAGAAATTGCCGGCGTGCCCCCCGCTCGATCGTCTGCACGGATGACCCGGAGCGGACGGACAAGGCCCTGAATGACGTGGTCCCGACTAATCCCAAAATGCCCTATGACATCAAGGATATTATCGTGAATGTGCTGGACCATAATGAATTTCTGGAGGTCCAGAGGCATTTTGCAAAAAATATGGTGGTTGGTTTCGGACGATTGAAGGGCATGGTGGTGGGAATTGTGGCCAACCAGCCCAAATTCCTGGCCGGGTGTCTGGATATCAACGCCTCTGTGAAGTGCGCCAGATTCGTCCGGACCTGTGATGCGTTTAATATCCCGCTCGTCACATTTGTCGATGTGCCCGGTTTTCTGCCCGGGGTCAACCAGGAGTACGGGGGCATTATCAAACATGGTTCCAAGATCATCTATGCCTATTGTGAGGCAACCGTTCCAAAGATCACGGTAGTCACCCGCAAGGCATATGGCGGGGCCTATGACGTTATGTCCAGCAAACATCACGGCGGCGATATCAACTATGCGTATCCGACTGCCGAAATTGCGGTCATGGGTCCTGAAGGGGCAGTAAATATTGTATTCAGAAAAGAAATTGCCGCGGCCAAGGACCCGGAGGCAACCCGCCAGAAACTGATCGATGAATACAGGAAAAATTTTGCCAGCCCCTTCAAGGCGGCGGAGTTGGGCTATATCGACCAGATTATATCTCCGGAGTATACCCGGCCAAAGCTGATAAAGGCCTTGATGATGCTTAGGCAGAAGAAGGATTCCATCCCTGAAAGACGCCATGGGAATATTCCCTTGTAACAAACCCGTGATAACCGAGAGACGGATGGAAATGCGGGTTCCTTCTTGAATTTGGGAAGGCGGAAGGTATTTCGGGAATCATCCTTTTCATCACCTGTCTTGTGATGTGTCTGCAAAGAGACAGACCTTACAGACACTTGGAAGCAGGCAAATAAAGCCACTACCGGCCTGACAGCCGTAGTGGTTTATTTGTTGTTAAGATCTTTGAAAAACGACCTCTTTTGCATCCCGTCGGCGCCTGCCTGTATATGGCGCGCGGACAGGTCAGACTCAAATTAATGATCTTTTCGCTTCTCCGGTTTTAATTTTCGTCTTTCTTGCTTGATCTGACACAAACGGGTCATTTCTCAAAGATCTCATTATGCAATGTTTTCCGGACCCAGGTTTCTGTTCCGGAGATAGTCATACGCCTGTCAATATGGTGCCTGTCGCTCATGAAATTCGGCAACCCGCTGTAAAAGCGGCATCTTGCGAAGGTGTCAACTTATCAGCAGAGGACAATTTTCAAAGGAGGGGAAAATGCCCAGTCACGATGGGAACAGAGAACTGAGGGACGCTTTAGATAAATGGACAGAGAGAGTGGAGGAACAATTAAAGAAACGGCCTGAAAGAAAACAGAATTTTGTTAACTCTTCCGGAATTCCGATAAAAAGAGTCTATACTCCGCTGGATTACGCCGAAGATGATTATCTGTCTGCAATCGGCCTGCCTGGAGAATATCCCTATACGAGAGGGGTCCAGCCGACCATGTACCGGGGGCGGTACTGGACGATGAGAATGTATGCCGGTTTTGCGACTGCCGAGGAATCCAACAGACGCTATAAGTTCCTGCTTGAGCAAGGGCAGACCGGGCTCTCGGTTGCTTTCGACCTGCCGACTCAAATCGGCTATGATTCAGACAGTGAGATGTCTATCGGAGAGGTGGGAAAGGTTGGTGTCGCTATTGATTCTCTTAAGGATATGGAGCTGCTTTTTGACGGCATCCCACTGGATAAAGTCAGCACATCCATGACCATCAATGCTCCGGCAGCCGTGTTGCTGGCCATGTATATCGCTGTTGCGGAAAAGCAGGGAGTTCCGCCGGACAAACTGAGAGGCACCATACAGAACGACATCCTGAAGGAATACTCGTCAAGAGGGACTTATATTTTCCCGCCCCAACCGTCCATGCGGATCATCACCGACATATTTTCATACTGTGCGGAAAACGTCCCCCTGTGGAATACAATCAGCATCAGCGGATATCATATCCGAGAGGCGGGTTCTACTGCGGTTCAGGAGGTTGCCTTTACGCTGGCA
>Ga0164318_10007703_pt1 | contig 10439 bp, 8 predicted proteins | sample GuaBasSedimGuay9_FD_113734 | JGI IMG/M metagenome (GOLD analysis project Ga0164318, IMG submission 113734) | Subseafloor sediment microbial communities from Guaymas Basin, Gulf of California, Mexico - Guay9, Core 4571-4, 0-3 cm | ecosystem: Environmental > Aquatic > Marine > Hydrothermal vents >...
GCTCAACTGAAGGCGTCCTTCCTGCATCCCCGTAAGGGGATGAACGTGAGTAGCCGTAGGTGCAACCTACGGATCAACGCCAAAGAAGAAAAGGAAAACAGCCCTGAAAGGGCTGAACATAGCTCTATGGAGGGGGTGTTCGACCCCCTCAGGGTTGCGAAGGATACCAATGTGAACGAATTCCGTAGGTTGCACCTACGGCTACTATTGTAGTCCCCCTTCGGGGAACTCAAACCCAGCATCACCTCTATCCCAATTCCACTCTTGTTTCGCCCAAAACACCGCCCCGAAACCAACAACACAACACATCGCAATCAACAAATGCGAAAACCCCTGCGGTCACATTCTGCTATGGCTGGCGATTTAGGTCGTTCATTCTTAACAGGTGCGATAGACCATCGTCCGCCGCACTGGTTTGTTCGACACGGTTCTGCCTTGAGTTGTAAAACGGTGTCGGCGGTGTAGTATGCCGCATTGAAGCCCGATTTAGTGGGAACTATAGCAGAGGTCGTCGATTTATCATGATTCTAGAAGAGGTTGAGCTCATCTTCGTTTTGAGCATGCTTCTTCTGTCCGGCTATGCACTGGGCATTCTGGCCAAAAAGGTCAAGCTTCCTGAGATCACGGGTTACATTGGGGCCGGGATAATCTTGAAACAGGCGATCTTCTGGCTCGGGCTGATGTCAGATGCCAAGTTCACGAAGCTGTTCTCACGCGACCTCGTTCCGATTAACCACCTGGCGCTTGCACTCATAGCCTTCGCCGTGTGCAGAGGTCTGCGGCTTGAGCAGATGAAACGGCTGGGAAAAGGCATTATCTGCATAGCTTCGGTTCAGGCCATTGTTACGTTCGTGGCAGTTGTGATTGGCGTCGCAGTTATCGGCGCTTACGCGGATCTGGGCGGCGCGCCCGCAGGCAGTTTTATGAACGTGCTCCCGATTGCGCTCGTGTTTGGCGGAATCGCGACTGCGACCGCGCCTGCGGCAACCATCGCCGTGATAAGGGAGTTAAGAGCCAAGGGTCCTTTCACTACAACGCTGCTGGCGACGGTTGCCATTGACGATGCGATCGCGCTTTTGATATTCGCTTTTGGCATTACGATGGCTGAGAGTCTGCTCACGATGGGCGTGGCCACCGCCGGCTACGGGGCGATTGGGCTGTGGCTCAGACCGCTGGTGGAGGTGGTTGGGTCCGTGGGTCTTGGGCTTCTCGTCGGCGTAGCTCACCATTTCGTCGCGGCAAAGGTAGTGGGAAAGGTCGAGATGATGACAGTATCCCTCGGCATAATCACGTTCGCCAGCGGACTCTCCATGCTCCTGGGCCTCTCACCACTGCTCGTTATCATGGCCGCCGGTTTCGTCCTGGCCAACATCGCCCGCCGCAATCAGCGCATCTTCGCGTCCATCGAGGGCGTTCAGGGCCCCATATTCGTGATCTTCTTCACGCTGGCGGGGGCACAGCTTCACCTTGAGAACTTGCTCACCTGTGGGATAATCGGTGCTGTGTTCTTCGTATTCAGGCTTCTGGGTAAGGTGAGTGGCGCTTATTTGGGCGCGTCCGTGGCTCAAGTGAAGGGACCAGCGAGGCGCTACTTGGGACTTGCGCTGCTTCCGCAGGCTGGTGTTGCGATCGGCCTGATGCTAGTGGCACAGGAGAGCCCTCACCTACTTGTTTACGGCTCTGTGCTTGTCGATGTTGTCCTCGCATCGGTTGCCTTGAACGAGCTCATCGGGCCGCCGCTCGCAGCCTACGCCTTGAAGCGTTCTGGCGAGGTGCCCATCTCGAGTGAATCACAGACCTCGAAGACCTCGGGCGCATCGGAGGGAAGAGATGATTCCTGAGGGGGCAGACCTGGTATTCCTTGTCGGGTTGATCCTGATGGTTGCCTTCATCGGCGGGCGGCTAGCAAACCGCGTTCGGTTGCCCGAGGTTACTGGCTACATTCTGGTGGGGATTTTCCTCAAGCTGCTCGTGGACCTCCTCGGACTCATCGAACACGAGAGACTTGAACTGCTGCTCGGCGAGCATCTGGGGCAGATACCCCAGATGACGCTCGCTCTGATTGCATTCATTATCGGCGGCAGTCTGCCCATTGACCAGCTCAAGCGGCTCGGGCGAGGCATCGCCTGGATTGGCATGATGGAGGGTTTCGGGGCGTTTGTCTGTGTTACCTCGGTAACATTCGTTGTAGCGCCTTATGTGTGGGCTGTGCCGCCGATCGAGGGTATCTCGCCAATTAAGTTAGTGTTCGCATTTGCTCTGCTGTTGGGAGCGCTGTCGTCTGCCACAGCACCCGCCGCAACCGTGGCCGTCATAAGGGAACTCAGGGCGCGAGGCGATGTTACTACAACGCTTCTGGGCGTGGTCGGCTTCGACGACGCTGTTGCGCTGTTCATCTTCACCTTCGCAACGGCAATTGCCTCGGGTCTGTTGGCGGTTGGGGCACAGGCGGGCAGTGACCTCTACGAAATCGTGGCGTTGCCGCTGATCGATATCTTTGGAGCCGCCGTGCTGGGCATAGGGATGGGATTCGTGGCAAACTGGGGCTCTCGTTTCGCCAAGACCAAGCGCGAGACCACCGTCGGCGCCCTGGGATTCGTGTTGCTTTCTGGCGGCATAGCAATCGGTCTTGGCGTATCGCCGCTCTTCACAAACATGTTCGCCGGATTTACCTTGATAAATCTCTCCCCCCGAAACATCCGGATCTTCCGGGCGCTCAGCGATATCGATGCGCCGATCTATGCGATGTTTTTCACTCTGGCAGGGACACATCTTGAGTTCAGCAACCTGGGCATGCTCGGCGCGCTGGGAGCTGTTTACATCGTCGCGCGGTTTGGCGGCAAACTATTAGGGGTGCGAATCGGCGCCAGGCTGGGGCACGCCCCATCAACGGTCGGAAGGTACCTTGGGTTTGGCCTCCTGCCCCAAGCGGGCGTGGCGATTGGGCTTGTGTTGGTAGCTCAGACTAATCCGTCCTTCGCCTCGTTTGCGCCCATGTTGACTAATATCATACTCGGAACGGTCGCAGTCAACGAGCTGGTTGGACCGCCGCTAACGGTTTACGCTTTGAGAAAAGCTGGCGAGGTAGTCGGCGCCAAACCTCGCTCAGACTCCAAAAGCTCTTGATTGCGATCTGATTCTCGTGTTTGATGATGGTCAAGCGAGCGATCGCAGAGAAGGAACAAGGCTTTGATTGAGGGGCATTAACTCCCAGTTGACAGCATTTAGCGTCTTATATGAAGAGGTAGAATATGGTTGAACTGACATCCTTCATGAAGGAGAAGCTGATCTGCCTTGACCTCAAGTCCACCACGAAGGCAGGTGTGTTTGACGAGATGTCGGATATCATCTCGCAATCCGATGCCGTTCCAGACCGCGACATCTTTCTGGCTGCCCTGAAGGCGAGAGAGGCGGTAATGACGACGAGCCTCGGCGACGGGGTTGGGATTCCGCACGCCAGGTCTGATTCGATCAAGAAGCTAGTCATCGCGGTCGGCCTGTCTCGACAGGGCATAGATTTCGGGACGAAGGGTGACCCGCCGGTTCGCATAGTATTCATGTTCGGCATTCCGGCCAAAGAGACCAAACTGTACATCCAGGTGCTTGCCAAGATCTCGCGGTTCGCTCGAAAGAAGGCGAACCGGGATAGGCTTTTGGCAGCCAAAACCGAGGATGAGGTTTACGCAATTTTCGACGAGTTCGACAGCTTGACACGGGGATGAGAGTGCAAGCCCTTTTGAACGCGGAGCGGATGTTATGTACTTAGTGATTGTGGTTCTGTTCCAGGAAGAGCAGCTGGACGACATGCTCTCAGTCTTCGCCGAGCTAGGATTGGAGAACACTGTCGTGGTAGAGGCGACACGGATGCAGGAGTTGCTCGCCTTCGATGTGCCGATATTCGCAGGGCTTGTCGGCAGCTCCCTCGGAGGCAAGAGGTACATCAAAATAGTGATCGCTCCGTCTGATGACGAGCATATCGGCACGAAAATCAGCAGGGTAGCTAAAGATCTGGACATGGATTTCTCGAATAGGGATGTAGGAATGATCCTAACCCTGCCGATCAAAGAATATCTATCGGCGGAGGATTAACGACCAAGAACAAACGAGAGAAGGCGACTAGCAGGCGAGATGAGCGCACTGGAACTTGGCTTTCTGATCTCATTTGTTACTTGGGTATTCCCCCTTCTCTCGCTTGGGCTCTTCTCTTACGGCCTCGCTTTACACTCCAAAAGAAGCACCGGCGCTGTTCACTTCTTCTTCGCTGCCTTCGCAGCGTTCTGCCGCAACCTCATGTTTCTGATCGATTACGGGACGCGCTCCCCGCTCGGCGGCCATGAGATCAGGCAGCTTTTCGACCTGATCCTGCTACTGGCGATGGCCCTTTCCGTCATCGGATCGCTGTCCTTCCTTTCTGCTCAAGGGATAAAAACTAGCCAGTCGCGGCGGCGGGTCATGATCACAGCATCGTTTGCCGCCTGGGCTATACCGGCCATGTCGGGGATGCTCGGCTCCTTCACTGCGATCGAGGTCCTGCATCACGCCATCTACAATTCCGCCGTGGTAGGCCTTGCGTGGGTGTATCTCGTCCTGGGCGCGGTGGCCGCGCGGCACTTCGGCAAGTGTGGGGTAAAGGCCCAGAAGCGGGGTATCTCGGCAGCGGTCCTGATCCTCATCCATCCTGTTGTCCGCATGTATCTGTTCCACGACATGATGGTGCCAAGGGCAGCGCTGTGGTGGTGGCTGGATATTTTCCTGCTCGGTGCGAGCACAACTTTGGCCGGTATGGTGGTGATATTCATAGCGAAGAGCGCTAGGGTGCGGGGGCTGAACTTGCTTGTAAGAAAACAGTTTAGGGCAACAAAGATCCTATCAAAGCGCAGCTTCGCAATCATCGGCGCCGCTGTCATCATCGCCGTCCTGATGTCCCTCCTTCTCATACAAAGGTCCGGTGAGGAGCTTACTAGCGCTGTCGCAAAGCAACTCCAAAGCAGGCAGCTTTCCAACGTGCTCAACGCCGGCTCCCATCTTCAAGCGGCAACCAAAACGCTTGCATCGTGCCTCGCCGGGGTGAGCGAGCTGTGTAGCAGCGGGTTGGAGCATTGGGATGACGGGGTCTTCCACAATCTTGTGGCGATGGCGAACGACCAGCTGCCGTGTAACCTGCTGATAACTGACACCGAAGGACGAATACTTAAGACCGACGCCCGGCAAGAAACGGCGCGACGAATGCTTGGATACCTTGCAGCTGCCCCGTTCGACAACGCAGATGCTGAGAAGAAGGTGCAAGTTGCAGGGCCCGTCTTCATTGGCCCAAGAGGTAGCCCCGCTGGATTCCTCGTGTTTTACGCCCCGCTCTTTGCCCAGGTCGCCTCAGGCCAAGTGGTCCTCTACAGGACATACCTTTTTGCCTCGGCTAAGGACGTAACCAGCACCTTTCTGAAAGGCGCAGGCTCCGACCTCGGTCCTACCATACTTGCTGACGACAGGGGACAGGTCCTTCTCTCCACCGAGGTCAACACATCTGCCCACTTCAACTCCTATCGGGTTTCGGACTCCCCAGCTGACAGCGCAATGCGCTTGCTCTCGAGAATGAAGGCGCATAGCCCAGATTCGACCATTCTCAAGTTCGGGGATTCTTCCGAGCTCGCCTCGTATTGCTCGGTTCGTCTTGGTGGTCTGACCTATTACCTCGTGGCAACTGCCCCGTGGGACGTCGTGCTGTCGTCCATTGACGAGGCATACCTCAAGCAATACCAGCTTCTGGGCTTCATAGTGGTCCTTGTCCTCCTGGGCAGCGGGATCGCGCTCGAGGTCTCAACACGTTGGGGTGTGGCACTTGAACGGATGATGTTGGTGAAGACTGAGCAGTTGCATCAGGAGAAGGTCAACCTCGAGCAGACCATGCGCAGCATCGGCAACCCGCTGCTCGCCGTGGACGAGGAGCTCAACATCACCTACGCCAATCCCGAGTTTGCGTCAGCTTTTGGCTCGCCTGATGGGAGGAAGTGCTATCAATTGGTCTTCGGCCGGAGCGAGCCGTGCGAGGACTGTCTCGCCAAGAAGGCCATCGAATCTGACCACGTCTGCCATTCGGTCAGGCAGCGCGAGGACGATGTGCAGATGCGAATCTTCGACATAACCGCAAGCCCCAAAAGGGATATTGAGGGAAATGTGCTGGAGTCGATCCTTCTTTTGAATGACATCACGGAACGAAGCACGCTGCAACGCAAAGTAAAAGAATCGGAGGAGAAGTACAAACGTTTGGTTGAGGCCTCACCAGATATGGTGTGTATTGTCCAGTCCAGACGGTTGATCTACGCCAACCAGGTCTTGATGCGGAAGCTGGGGTTTGCGCCCAGCGAGCTGTTCTCCAACGACTTCGACATCGTTACCAGGGTAGTGCACCCTGATTGGCGCGCAAAGGCTGTGGAGTCTCTGGAGCGCCTTGAGAACGAGGGAGCTGAATTGGAGACGGAGCTTAGCCTGGTAACCGCGGGCGGGCAAGAACTGCGGGTCCTTTTCAAGGGCGTTCCGATAACCTACAGCGGTCAGGATGCGGTCGAGTTGATTCTGGTCGATATTACGAAGTTGAACGAGCTTCATAAGCAGTTGCTCCAGGCTGAGCGACTCGCCTCGCTGGGCGAGCTGACCGCCTCAATAGCGCACGAGCTCAACAACAAGCTTGCCCCGATACTTGCCTACTCCGAGATGCTCCAGGATAGGGTCACTGACGATGCCGTGTCCAAGAGGCTGATGTTCATTGAGAACTGTGCGGTTGGTGCGAAATCGGTCGTTGAGTCGTTGCTTGCGTTTCCGAGAACCGGTGCTTCTGTCAGGAAGTCCGTCAACCTGAACAAGATACTAGAGGATACCGTCCAGCTGGTTAAATATCGGCTGGATGCCTTCAACATAGACTTGATATTGGAACTTGACAAGGACCTGCCCCGGACAATGGCTGACCGAAAGCAGATGGAACAGGTCTTTCTCAACATCATAAACAACGCTTACCAAGCTATGGAGGATAGGGGAGGCACGCTCTACATTCAGTCGTCAGTGGAGGGTGATAACATAGTGTTCCAGATCACGGACACCGGCCCCGGAATCCCTGAGGCGAACTTGGCTCGCATATTCGAGCCGTTCTTCACGACAAAGCCTGTCGGGAAGGGCACCGGGCTGGGCCTGCCCTGTTCCTACGGTATAGTCAAGGCACACAACGGGGACCTGCGCTGTGCCAGCAAGGTCTTAAGGGGGACGACCTTCACAATCCAGTTGCCCATAGTCGAGGGTGAGCCCGAAGAGGAAGCTCCAGAGAAGACGCAAGTCGTCTCTCAAGAGGTGCAGCGCGGAGCCAACATCCTCGTTGTCGATGACGAGGAAATACTCAGGGGAATGGTGTACGAGATACTCGCTCCTGACCACACAGTGCTTCTGGCCAGCAACGGCCAAGAAGCGATAGACACCCTGAAACGAGAGACAGTGGATATGATCATCACCGACCTGCGCATGCCCGGGCTCGATGGCTTTGCACTGTTCAAATGGGTTAAGAAGAACAGGCCCGGGCTTGAAAAGCGAATACTCTTCACCACCGGCGACATTTACGAACCCAAAACACGCGAGTTCATCAGGCAGGTGGAGTTCAGGTGCATCTCAAAACCCTTCTCGGTAGATGCTTTTGTCCAGCAGGTCAGCTCCCTGCTCGTGGAACAACCTGCCGCCCCAGTCTGATACGCCTCGCCTACAGGTCCTCCGCAATCCTGGCAGTATGGTTCCTGTAAAGCTGTGTTACAGAGTTATAGGCCAACAGGTAACGGTTCATATCGCTGCCTGACAAGAACTCATCGCCCTGCATGCGGCCTACAAACTCGCTATGCTCAAGAGCCTTGAGCTCCTCATATTTAGGCTCAGCGAGCTTCATGTGCATCAAAAGATACGCCACTGAATCCCTCGCACGCTGATAGTAAGATTCACGATAGCGAGCGATCTCCTCAGCACTCTCCCTGTAAAAATTCGTGATGAACTTCTGCTGCTTCTCAATCAATCCACCATGTTTGTGAGCAAAATAGCCCGCCCGAGACTCATCCAACAATATGTCGAGGTGCTCGAGAAAATCTAGCTCGTCCTGAGATACCTCCGCAACGAACATCAACGACCGCTCCGAATTGGCGAGGGCACGTTTCAGGTAATATATGACGTTGACCGGATTCTCATCCATGCTCGCGAAGATAGCATCAAGATCGCCAGTCTCAAGGAGGGCACGAGCCCGGTCGTAGTACGCGTCACGCCGCCCAAACAGAGGGGCTTTGTTATTGTCGATCTTTACTATGATGTCACCTCATCAAGAAATAATATCTGCTTCGACCTATCGGCACCAACAAACATGGCCTCAAGCGACAAGGTCAACCTGCCGCCCAGTCGTCTGGACCTCTAAAATGTGCCCTGAACGGCCGTAGATCAGGCACGCGAACTCCGCCTGAAGTGAGCGGCCAGAAGTGCTATATCCGCTCGGGTAGGAATGCAAGTCCTCTAGAAGCTGGCCTCCTCGCTTCGGCTCAGCCTGAGCGCACGAGCTGTGAGAACTTCGCTGGGCGATGGCCCCGGGATTTTCTTGCAGCCCGAGAGAAACAGCAGCATTGTGCCCGCCGAACCGAGCCACAAACCCCATCCCCATGGCTGGGAGCCTCTGCTCGTCCCGTAGATAGCCAATCGCCCCCCTAAGATGGTAGCTGGGGGCCGCGGTTGCCGAAACCATCATCAAGTTCCGCCTATCATCTCCTTAACTCGAAAATCTCCGCTTCCAGAGCTTTTGACACGCCCTACCGCTCACCAATACTAACGCTCACAACCTCGCACAGTGAGCAACTGCCACCCACGGCGCAGCGAGATGTGAAACACGGGTAAGGCAGGTCGCCCAAGACACACAATCAAGCACCTTCTTTCTTTTTAGGCATTGCGCCGGCGGCGCCTCGCAAGAACTCCTTCTTCTTCTTGATCTCTGCCTCGCTGGTCTGTTTCGTTGCCTGCGGCGAGCCGATCTGCATGTTGATCTTACCGATCACGCGACCGCCCTCGTCGATCTTGACGCTCTTGGCAACGATCTCGCCCTCTATCGTTCCCGTCTTTTTAAGCTCAAAGAGGTTCCTGGCCTCAGTCCGGCCCTTCTTCCGACCGGCTATCGAGACGTTCTCCGCATTCACATCCGCCTCGACCAGGCCAGACTCGGCCACGATGAGATCGCTCTGGATGTGCACCTTGCCCTTCACAACTCCGTAAACAATGACGGCTCTGTCGCTCTGAATCTCGCCGTTCAGCACCGTCCCCTCGGCTATGATCGACTCGCCTCCGGCGTCAGTCGCCTCAAGTTCTTTCTTCGTGTTTGTCTTCATGTTTCCTCTGATCACTGGTCTCACCTCGGGGGCAGGCGCCTGTGAGGCAGTCTGCTCTTTTCTTGAAGCAGCTTGAATATCCTGCCTCTTCTCATCTTTGCTGAAAAATCCCATCCGATGCTCCTGCGCCACAAACAACTCGAATACACGTCCTGGAGCGGGCAACGGGGCTCGAACCCGCGACATCAAGCTTGGGAAGCTTGCACTCTACCAACTGAGCTATGCCCGCCATACTCGATTATACTATAATGCAACTTTATGCTGCACGCAACTTCTTGGAGACTTGCCCTCGCTACAATCGATGAACCACTGCCACGCGCAATCGGCCAGACAGATCGGCCTCGAAACGCGGCTCACTGATGCTCTCGCGCATCGTCTGCTGCATTTCCCTGATGGCGTGAGGCATGTCGGGGGCTATTTCGCAGACGAGCGCTCCGCCTCTTTTGAGCAGCTCCGCCGCCGTCTCCATCAATCGCGGGTAGAAGTCCAGCCCTGATGCACCTCCGTCAAGAGCAATCGCTGGCTCAAACTGCGAGACCTCTGGCTGAAGCCTCTTGAGCTCTTCGGAGCGGATGTAGGGCGGGTTACAGACGATCAGCTCCACATCTCTGGCAAGCAGCATTGGCGAGAGAGCGTGCGCCATATCGCAGCAGACAAGCTCAATCGTGTGCTCAAGGCCCATGCGGGATACGTTCGCATCTGCAACGGCAAGCGCAGCCAGTGAGATATCGGTCGCCACGATCCTACACTTGCCGCTTAACTCCGTGGCAAGCGCTATGGCGATGGCGCCCGAGCCCGTGCCTATATCTATTATCAAAGGACGGGTCAAAGGCGCGACGCCAGATGCACTGTTCAGCTCCTGGAGAGCGACCTCAATAAGGGTCTCGGTCTCTGGACGGGGGATCAGAGCGCCCTTTTTCACCACGAGATCGATTGACCAGAACTCCCAATGACCAAGGATGTATTGTATCGGCTCGCGGCTCTGCCGGCGCTCGGCCAGTCGCCTAAGCTGTTGAAGCTGCTCATCGCTGAGAGTCTCCTGCGACCTAGTAGGCA
>Ga0164318_10007704_pt1 | contig 10439 bp, 9 predicted proteins | sample GuaBasSedimGuay9_FD_113734 | JGI IMG/M metagenome (GOLD analysis project Ga0164318, IMG submission 113734) | Subseafloor sediment microbial communities from Guaymas Basin, Gulf of California, Mexico - Guay9, Core 4571-4, 0-3 cm | ecosystem: Environmental > Aquatic > Marine > Hydrothermal vents >...
TGTTGAAAGATTTTTTATTATATATTCTTCACTAGTTATAATTTCATCTATTAAATTTAATTTTATAGCATCTATTGCATACCAATATTCACCTGTAGATATTTTATTTATATTAATATTTTTGCGATGATTTTTTATAAAATTTTTAAATAAAATGTGCGTTGCGTGTAATGATGTTATAAATTTTTTTCTTCCATATGATGTGTTTTCACCTATTAAATTTAATGTACTTTTATAATTACCAGATGTATGATATTCTATATTAATGTTATGTTTTTTTAATATTTGATTAAAATTAGGTATTATTCCTAATACACCAATTGATCCTATAATTGCAAATTTAGAAGCGATTATTTTATTTGCAACTGATGCCATCATATATCCACCGCTTGCCGCAATTAAATCTACAGATATTATTAACGATATATTATTGTTTTTTAATCTTATTAATTGTGATGCTGCTAATCCAAAATGATTAACCAATCCTCCAGAACTATTTAATTTTATAAAAACAGAATCATTTTTTTTTGCTGTTAAAATTATTAATGATATAATTTCTTGTAATTTTTTATTTAATTTAAATTGTATATCTGTATTAAGATCTATTATAAATATATTTTTGTTTGATGATTGTCTGGTATTGTTATATGTTTTTTTTAATACTTTTGTTATTTTTTTTACTTCTGTTTTATTATATATTTTTTTTATTAAAAACAATTGTTTGTTTTTATAATAGTTGTTTATATTTTTAATAACATATGTTGTATTGTTATTATATATTGAAATTAATATAATAAACATTATTAATAATAATAATATAATTATTATAGTTATTATAGTTATTGATTTTATTATAAATAATATATAATTGATTAATATATTTTCCATTATATTTATTTTACTGTGTTGGTTTTTTTTTTTCTATAAGTGTGTATTTTATATGAGATGTATTTTTATTTTTGGTCTGTGTTTATTTTCCTTTGAATTGTTATTTTTGTTAGAAAACAAGCATCAGGCTGTTGATTGTTTTAATCGACGAATATATTCTTTTAATAGAGGTGTTGATAAAATTTTATTAGATCCATCAGTTGTTTGTTATATGAAGATTATGCCAGATTTTTTTAAAAAAAATTATAATAATTTTTTTAAAAATATTTTTGAAATAAAAGATATATCTTTTATATTATTTTATTTTAATTTTAAAATTAATTATTATAAATGTGTTCGAATTATTATTAATTCAATGTTTGGATTATTTGGTATGTATGATATATCATGTGTTTTAGGTATGATATCATGTAATATTTTATATGACAGATTTATAAAATGTTATAAATCTATATTTTTAATATTACCTATAATTGGTCCTTGTACTATATTTGGTATTTTTGTTTTATTGATATCTCAAATATTTAATCCATGTTTATATTTTATAGATGATGTTTTTATTTATTATTTTTTTGAAATAATTAATAAAAAAAGTGATTTAATGTTTGATGGTAATTTTTTTTATAATACAATGACTGATGGTTACGCTTTTTTAAAAGATGTTTATTTTCAAAATAATGTGTTTTTTTATAGCAATGCTGTGTTTTATTAATTATTATTATTTTATGTTTTAAATATTATGTTTTTAAATTTTATAAAAAATGTTTTCGGTTCAAGAAATGATAGAGTGTTAAAAAAATATACGGTTATTTTGTTTAAAATAAATCTTCTTGAAAATGATTTAATTAAATTAAATGATTTAGAATTAAAAGAAAAGTTTTTACAATTAAAAGATAATTCTAAAAAATATTCATTAGATGAGTTATTAATTTTGGTTTTTGCTATTGTAAGAGAGGTGGCAAAAAGAACATTACATATGAGACATTTTGACGTTCAAATTTTGTCAGGTATTTCTTTATATGATGAGAAGATTTCTGAAGTATCAACAGGTGAGGGTAAAACATTAATAGCTACATTGCCAGCATGTTTATATTTTTTAATAAATAAATCTGTTCATGTTGTTACTGTGAATGATTATTTGGCTAAGCGTGATGCAGTGTGGATGGGGCCAGTGTATAGTTTTTTAGGTATTTCTGTTGGTATTAATACATCTGATATTTCGTTTGATGATAAAAAGTCTGCCTATCGGTCTAATATTGTATATGGAACTAGTAGTGAATTTGGTTTTGATTACTTAAGAGATAATATTGTATTATCTAAAAATGAGAAGGTTCAAAATGATTTATTTTATGTTTTAATAGATGAGGTTGATTCTATTTTAATAGATGAGGCTAGAACACCTTTGATAATATCAATTCCAGATAAGGTTGATAAAAATTTATATAATTTTGTTGATAGGTTGGTAAAAAATTTATTTTTTTTAAATGATAATAATTTTAAAAATGATTTAACAATAGATGAAAAAGGAAAACAGGTTTATTTAACAGAATCTGGTTTTAATCAAGTTGAGTTATATTTAAAAAAATATAATTTATTAAATAATAATGTAAGTTTATATGATCCTAAAAATATAGAATTATTATATACGGTATATGCATCATTAAAAGTGCATTATTTTTTTAAAAAAGATATTGATTATATAATTAAAAAGTCTGAAGTATTAATAGTTGATGAAAATACAGGGCGTGTTATGGATGGTAGGCGCTGGGGTGATGGTATACATCAAGCAATTGAAGCAAAAGAAAAATTAATTATAAAAGGTAACAATCAAACATTAGCATCAATAAGTTTTCAAAATTATTTTAGATTATATAAAAAAATATCTGGTATGACTGGTACTGCTATTACAGAAGCTATTGAATTTGAAAGTATTTATAATTTAGATGTTGTTGTAATACCAACAAATAGTTTATGTATTAGAGTTGATCAAAGTGATGTTATTTTTTTAACTAAAAAAGCTAAATTTAAAGCTGTTGTTTTAGATATTAAAAAATCTTTTGAATGTGGTAGACCCATTTTAGTTGGAACAGCATCAATTAATATTTCAGAATTTTTATCACGACTATTGAAAGATGTTGGTATAAAACATAATGTTTTAAACGCTAAATATCATGATACAGAATCTAAAATTATATCTGAGGCAGGTGGATTGTTTTCTGTTACTATTTCAACTAACATGGCTGGTAGAGGGACGGATATTGTTTTAGGTGGTTTTGATAAACAATCAAAACAGTATATAGATAATTATAATAAAGTTATTACTTTAGGTGGTTTGAGAGTGATAGGTATTGAAAGGCATGAATCTAGGCGTATTGATAATCAATTAAGAGGTAGGTCTGGTAGGCAGGGTGATCCTGGGTCGACTCAATTTTATTTATCATTAGAAGATGATTTGATTAGAATATTTGTTGGTGATAAAACTATGTTTATTTTAAATAAATTTAAAACATCTGATAGTGAAATTATTAGTCATAAATTAATAACTAGCTCTATAGAAAACGCTCAAAAAAAAATAGAGGCTAATAATTTTGATATTAGAAAACAATTATTAGAATATGATGATATTATAAATGAACAAAGAATAGTTTTTTATAATTATAGAAATGTGGTAATTTTTTCTGATGATATTATTAATTTAATTAAAGAGTTGTTATTTGATGTTGTTGCAGTGTTTGTATCTGATTTTATTGATAGGGATGTTAAGTGCGTTAATATTGTTGAATCATTTAATTTAAAGTTTGGTTTTAAGATTAGTATTGAAGATTATAAAACAAATGATAGCATTTTTTTTAATAAATTATTTTTTGATAGATTATTGCAATCTTATTTGGATAAAATAAATAATAAAAATATTTTATATATTAACGATTTTCAAAAATCATTGCTTATTAATATTTTAGATTTAAAATGGAAAGATCATTTAATTAATTTAGATTATTTAAAATCTGGTATACATTTAAGAGGGTATGGGCAAAAGGATCCTAAAATAGAGTACAAAAGGGAAGCGTTTGTTTTGTTTTTTGACATGTTGAGTGCTATAAAAATGGAATTTGTTAGTTGTTTTTTTAAATTTGTTTTTGATAATACTATTGATTTAGATAAGAAGTCTGTAGATTTTTCATCATTAAATTTTGAACATAAGAAAAATAATATTGCTTTAAATAATAATGAGATGATTAAAAAAAGGCCGTTTATTAGAAATGACTTGAAAATTGGTAGAAATGAATTGTGTTTTTGTAAGTCTGGTAAGAAATATAAATATTGTCATGGTAAATAATTTTAAATATAGGAAAAAAAATGAAAAGTTTAAATAAGATTTGTATTCTGGGTTGTTTGGGTAGTGCTCCTGAATTGAAACATAGTGAGAAAGGTTTGGAAATTGTATCTATTAGTGTAGTTACTGAACATTGGAAGGGTAAAGATAATATTAAAAGTGAGTGGCATAGAGTTGTGTTTTTCGGGCAATTGGCTAATACAGTATATAAATTTTCTGATAAAGGGTCGCGTGTTTATTTGGAAGGCGCTTTAAGAACTAATAAATGGACAGCACCTAATGGTGATATTAAATTTTCAACAAATATAGTAGCTAGTAGTATTATTGTGATTGATTTTAAGAAAGATAAAGATAAAGATAAGGATAAAGATGAATCTATAGATAATGATGATATATTATCTATTGATAGTAAAAAGGATATTAATGATACTAATGATAGTTTTTTTGATAATAAATTGCAGTTTTAAGATTTGTTTATGATTGATATACAATTATTAAGGGAGTTTGATAGTAAAATTTTTGATAGTTTTGATAAAAGATTTTTTAAATTAAATTATATTTTTTTTTATAATTTTGATTTTAAGATAAGAAAAATTAAAACAAGATTATATACATTAAGATATAAATATAAATTTATATCTTTTTTTATAAAAAATTTAAAAGATAATAATTTGAAAGATTCGTTTTTATTAATTGAAAACTTTTTTTTAAAAAAAATAATGTGTATACAAAAATTTAAATTAAAGTATTTAGAGCATAAATTTAAAATGTATTTATTATTAATTCCTAACGTTTTAGACAGTTCTGTTTGTTTGGGTAAATATGATTATAATAATTTAGAAATTAGATGTTTTTTTAAGTCATATAAATTTAATATATTTGAAATAAAATTATTAAAAGATTTAGAATCGTGTGAGAAATATTTAGATTTTAGCTTGGCGTCTAAAATAACTGGGTCTGGTTTTGTGATTTTGAAAGATTTTTTAGCATCATTGCATAGGGCGTTAAGTAATTATATGTTAGATTTACATGTTTTTAAACATGGTTATATGGAGGTATGTTCCCCGCTTTTAGTAAATACACAATCTATGTTTAATAGTGGTCATTTACCAAAATTTTATAATGATCAATTTAATATTTCTGGTACAAATTTTTGGTTAATACCAACAGCAGAAGTTGTGTTATCTAATATGTTATTAAATATGAATGTTAAAAATCTTAAATTACCGTTACAATTTGTATCTAAAACTGCGTGCTTTAGAAAAGAAAGAGGTAGTTATGGTTATAAAGTGAAAGGGTTAATTAGGCAACATCAATTTGATAAAGTTGAGTTGTTAAATATTGTATCACCTAATGAGTCGTATAATAATCTTGAGCAATTAGTATGGCATGCTGAAACAGTATTACAAAATTTGAATTTATCATATCGTGTGTTATCATTATGTTCTGGTGATATTGGTTTTACGGCTTCAAAAACATATGATCTTGAAGTTTGGTTTCCAAAAAGAAAAATGTATATTGAAGTTTCGTCATGTAGTAATACAGAATCTTTTCAATCTTATAGAATGGGTTATAAGATTAAAAATAAAAGTAGTTTTTATTATCCTCATATTTTAAATGGGTCTGGGTTGGCTGTTGGTCGAATATTACTTGCATTAATTGAAAATTATTCTGATTCTACAGGCAGATTTTTTATTCCTGATATTTTAGTAAAATATATGAATGGTATTAAGTTTGTTGATTTTTAGTTTTAATTATAATCGTAATTGAAATAGTTATATTTTTTTCATGTGATATAGTTATAAACAATCGTATGTTTTGAAAAATTATATTTTTAGGTTTACCTAAATTATTGTTGTTTATATTTATTTTATTAAATGTTAATTTATTTCTAAATCCAGTGCCTAAAACTTTTGATATTGTTTCTTTTATTGTAAATTTTTTTGATATAAATTCTATTGGTGTAATATTATTAGTTAAAATACTCAGCTCTTTTTTATTTAAAATTTTTTTTAAAAATTTAATTTTATATTTTATTAGTATTTTTTTTATTCTATTTTTTTCTAGTATATCTACACCTATTCCAATAATCATGATTAGTTAACTATTATTTTAATATTTTGAATTATATTTTTTAATTCATATAATATTTTTAATCGTATGTTTTTAATTTTAATGCCATTTGCACCTATTATTATTTTTTTTTGATTAGGTTTTCTTGTTATTAAATTTATTTTTAATAAATTAATTGTATTTGTATCAATTATTATTTTTGTAGTGTAAGGTATTTCTTTATCAAAGTTTTCAAGCATTATTTTTTTTATTTTATCATATATTTGAATATTATTTGTATCAGGTTCATATGTTAATTGCTTTGCATTGATACAAGTATAGTTATTTATTATATTTTGAATAATTTTTATATTTGATGTGTCATATTTAGATGTTGGTATTATATGATCAAATTTTAAGTAAGTAGATAAATTTTGTATAAATGGTAATAATATATGCTTGTTTTTAATTTTATCAATTTTATTAATAATTAATATTTTTTTTTTATTTAAATTTTTTATTATGTCAAATAGAAAAAAATCATCACTTTTTAAAATAGTTCTATCTATTAATATTATAATAATATTGACTTCATTAATTTTATTATAAATGAATTTATTTGTATTAAAATTATTTATCATTTTTTTTATAATTGGACCTGGTGAATCTACGTATATATTGTTTTTAAATTTTTTTTCAATATATCTTATTGTGGTGTTTTTTTTATTTGTTTCTATACTATGTTTTTTATTAACAAACATATTAAACAATGTTGATTTACCAACATTGGTTTTACCTATAATTAATATTTTTTTATTCATATTATTTTATTTGTGTAAACAATCTATTCCAACGTATATCTATTTTATTTATATTTATACTAAACCATATTAAAAAAGCTTTGCCTTTTATTTTATTTTTAGTAACAAAGCCCCATGATCTGCTATCTTCGCTATTGTCTCTGTTGTCTCCTAATACAAAATATGATTTAAGTGGTATAATAATTTTTAAAAAATCATTTTTAGTATTTTGATTATTAATATTTTTAATATGGTATTCTTTTTTAGGATTTAAATATTCTTTTATGTTAATCGTTTCGTGTATATTATTTAGATTATTTATATATATTTTATCATTGATATATTTTTTTTTAATACATATATTATTTATATAAATTTTTTTATTTTTATATATAACAATGTCTTTAGGCGTGCCTATTAATCGTTTAATATAATGTTTATTATCATGTTTGAATACTATAATATCGCCTTTTTCCGGAGTGTTAATATGTATTTTTTTATTAAGTATTGGAATGTTAATTCCATATATAAATTTGTTTACAAAAATAAAATCACCAATTAATAAAGTTGGTTTCATTGATTCTGATGGTATTCTGAATGGTTCTATAAATGTGTATCTTATTATAAGAATAATAATTAATGATATTATTATTTCAATAAAGTCTTTGAGATTTAAATTTAATAGTTTCATTTGTCTATATTCATTATTTTTATAAATGCATTGCTTGGTATTTCAATATTACCAATTTTTTTCATTTTTTTTTTTCCAGCCTTTTGTTTTTCTAGTAATTTTTTTTTTCGAGTTATATCTCCACCGTAACATTTTGATAAAACATTTTTTTTTAATGCTTTTATTGTTGCTTTTGATATAATCTTTTTTCCAACAGCTGCTTGTAATTTTATTTCAAAAAGTTGTCTAGGTATAACTTTTTTAATTTTATTTATTAATTTTGAGGCTTCATAATATATTTTGGTTTTATGTATTATAAATTCTAACGCATCTATTTTTTTATCGTTAAGTAATATACTTAATTTATTTAAATCTGATTTTTTATAACCTGTTATTTCATAGTCTAATGATGCAAATCCGTTTGATAATGTTTGTAGTTTATTAAAAAAATTAAATATGATTTCATTGAATGGTATTTCATATTTTAATATTATTTGATCATTTATATGATTAATGGTTATTTGTTTTCCACGTGATTCGATACATAATTCATTTATTTTACCATAATATTTATTAGGAATTATTATTGTTGTTAGCGCTATTTGTTCTTGAATTTCTTTTATGTTTGTTATTTTATCCATATCTGATGGATTATTTATATTTATTGTAATATTGTTTTTTGTTATAAGTTTAAAGGATATACTTGGTGGGGTGATAATAATTTCTGAATCATATTCTCTTTCAAGACGTTCTTTAGTTATTTCTAAATGTAATAATCCTAAGAAACCACATTTAAATCCAAGGCCAAAAATATTTGAATTTTGTGGTGTTATATTTATTGATGAATCATTTAAAATTAATTTTGATATAGATGTTTTTAAGTTATGAAAATCATTTGCTGTGATTGGGTATATATTAGCATATATTTTTGGTTGAGTTTTTTGAATAGTAAATCCAGTTGTTATTTTATCTGTTTCTAAATTTATCATGTCACCTACATTTACGTCTTTTATATTTTTAGATCCAAATTGTATGAATCCTATTTCACCTGTTGTTAAGATGTTTTTATATAATTTTTTTGGTGTAAATATGCCAAGTTGTTTTATTTTAAAAACCTTTTTTGTGCTTGATATTATTATTTTTGTATTTATTTTAATAATGCCATTTTGTATTTTAACTAAACATGTTATACCAGTATAATCATTAAACCACGCATCTATTATTAAACATTCTAATTTATTATTGCTTGGTTTAATAGGTGGTGGTATTGTTGTTATTATTTGATGTATTAAATTATCAATACCTATATTTTTTTTTGCACTAATTTCTATTATATCTTTACTATTTATTTTTAAGATACTTTGAATCTCTGTTTTAATGTTTTGTTTTTTTTTAAGTTCTAAATCTATTTTATTTAGCGCTATTATTATTTTTAAGTTATTATTTTTAGCTTTATTATAATTGGCTATAGTTTGCGCTTGAATACCTTTTGTAATATCTATTAATAATATTACACCTTCACAAGCGGTTAAAGATTTTATTACTTCATATGAAAAATCGGTGTGACCTGGTGTATCTATTAGATTTAATTTATATAATATGTTTTGGTAATGATAGTCTAATGTTACACATTGCGATTTTATTGTTATACCTCTTTCTCTTTCAATTTCCATCGAATCTAATATTTGATCTGTTACTTTAAAGACATTTGAATTTTTAGACAATGCTATAAATCTGTCTGCTAATGTTGATTTGCCGTGATTTATGTGTGCTATTATAGAAAAGTTGCGTATATGTTTTATGTTAATCATTTTTTTTATATATTTTTTTTAATTTTAAGTATATAGTTTATGTGATTTTTGAGTTCATATTTATTTGCTTTTAATATACCTGATTTTAAATGTGGAATGGTTTTAGGGTTGATATCTTTGGTTTTATTTTCATATATTATATTATTTTGAGTAGATGTCATTTTAATGTATACTTCTGCTAGTAATTTAGCATCTATTAACGCTCCATGTTTTATTCTTTTGGTGGCATTTACATTATATCTGTCACATAATATATTTAAATTATTTTTTTTTCTTGGATGTATTTTTCTGGCATAATTTAATGTATCAAATATTTTGAATTTAGATTTTATATTTGTTATTTTAAAATTAATTAATTTTAATTCATTATTTATAAAATTTATATCAAAATTTGCATTATGAATTATTAGTTCGTCTGCTGTATATATAAATTCGAAAAATGTAGTGACTATTTTTTTAAATGGTGGTTTATCTAATAAAAATTTGTCTGTTAAACCGGTTATTTTTTTAGCGCCCTCGTCTATATGTCTGTTTGGATTTATATATGTATGAAAAAATTTATTTGTAATTTGTCTGTCAATTATTTCAATGCAGCCTATTTCTATTATTCTATGACCTTGATGATATAGTAATCCTGTTGTTTCTGTGTCTAAAGCTATTTGTCTCATAGTTATATTATTTAATTATTTTATTATATTATTATTTATACCATATTTTTAAATTATTTTTAATACCTTTTTTATTTGACATTATTTGTTTTAAATTACATAATTAATTTAAAAATTGGGGTGTGGCCAAGCAGGTTAAGGCACAGGGTTTTGATCCCTGGATTCCCAGGTTCGAGTCCTGGCACCCTAGCTTATAGTTTTAAGGATGTTTATGAA
>Ga0164318_10007706_pt1 | contig 10437 bp, 7 predicted proteins | sample GuaBasSedimGuay9_FD_113734 | JGI IMG/M metagenome (GOLD analysis project Ga0164318, IMG submission 113734) | Subseafloor sediment microbial communities from Guaymas Basin, Gulf of California, Mexico - Guay9, Core 4571-4, 0-3 cm | ecosystem: Environmental > Aquatic > Marine > Hydrothermal vents >...
AATATTATTGCGGACAGGCCATCCGATTGGAGACTGGCTCACTGTCTGAGTTTGAGACGGTCTCCAATCGGATGGCCTGTCCGCTCCGTATGTCTGTTTTTTTAAAAGAGCTAAAGTGTTACAGTTTTGCGAGATTTTGTGAGTGTGTAATAATGCTACATTGGTAAAAATCAAACAAAAACTCAAGAAATAAGGTATTTACCGATGAAGCCATTATTCTAACATTCCAGTATTCCAATTGTGAGGGAAGCAAACTAAGTTCTGGATTGAGGTGAAATATGCCCGTCTATTTATGGAAGGGACAGGACAAGAAGGGGGCTATACAGAAAGGCGAGATGGATGTGCCTGATGAGGCTGCTGTGCGTGTCCGGCTTCGTCGTATGCAAATCAGGGCTATTAAGATAAAGAAAAAGCCCAAGGATATTTTTGAAAATGTTGCTTTTTTGCAGCCCAAGGTGCAGACAGCCGATGTCGTGGTATTTGCAAGACAGTTTGCAACTATGATCGGCGCAGGCCTCCCGCTGATTCAGTGCCTTGACATCTTACAGTCCCAGGAAGAAAACAAGACTTTCAAAAGGATGCTCAAAGAGATCAAGGAGAACGTGGAAAGTGGCTCGACCCTTGCGGAGTCCTTGAGGAAATACCCGAAAGTATTTGACGATCTGTTTGTCAACATGATTGCGGCAGGCGAGACAGGCGGCATTTTGGATACAATTTTGGAACGTCTTTCCGGGTACATGGAAAAGGCGATGAAACTGAAAAAGCGGGTGAAAGGGGCCATGACCTACCCGATTATAGTCTTGATTATTGCTGTCTTGGTCGTTGGTGTGATCCTGGTGTTTGTGATACCGGTTTTTGAGAAGATGTTTGCCGACTTTGGTGGAGCGCTTCCGGCACCGACCCAAATAGTGGTGAATCTGAGCAAGTTTGTCAAGAGCAATATCCTTTATATCATTATTGGTACCGCCGTTCTTATCTTTGGACTAAAGAGAGTTGCTGCAACTGAAAAGGGACGTGCCCTGCTGGATGATAATTTGCTCAAGCTGCCGGTTTTCGGCCCCTTGCTGCGCAAGGTCGCAGTAGCCAAGTTCACGCGCACACTCGGTACCATGATCAGCAGCGGAGTACCCATTCTGGAAGCGCTCGAGATCGTAGCAAAGACTGCAGGTAATAAGACTGTTGAAGCAGCCGTGTACGACGTCCGATCGGGTATCAGTGAAGGGCGCACGATGGCAGATCCGCTCGGCGAAAGCGGGGTCTTCCCTCCCATGGTAGTGCAGATGGTGGCAGTGGGAGAATCTACAGGAGCCCTTGATACCATGCTGATAAAGATAGCCGACTATTATGACGATGAAGTTGATGCTGCAGTCGATAGCCTGACTTCTATGATTGAGCCCTTCATGATGGTATTTCTGGGTGTTACCATTGGGGGGCTCGTGGTTTCCATGTATTTACCGATCTTCAAAATGGCAGGCGTGGTTGGTGGATAGTGCAGTCGTTGAGGGCGCACATCGTGCCTTAGTTTCAGAGCGATATTTGCCTGGAAGACTCCAGTGGTTGATGTTTCTGCGAGTATTTTTTACCACCATACTCCTGGGCTCAACCATCATAGTACAGTTCAGAGCGAGTGAATCCTTTATCACCCCCCCTTTGCTAACCCTATATGGCTTGATTGCAACCGTTTACGTTCTCACCTTTATATACGTTCTTGCCCTCAAACGAATCCGATCAACGGTCAGGTTCGCATATGTCCAGATCAGTCTGGATACCGTTTTTGTAACCGCCATTATCTATGTAACGGGCGGCATTGCCAGTGTCTTTTCATTTCTGTACTTAGTGGTTGTTGTTTACACAAGCATTTTTCTTTACAAGAGGGGAAGCCTCATCATGGCCGCCTCGTGCAGCATTCAGTACGGAACAATGATAGACCTGGAGTACTACGGCATTTTACATCCCTTTTACAGCCTGGCGGGCTCCGGTGCTCAGACATTTGAGCCGTCCTATGTCCTGTACAGGGTTCTGATGACAATGGTGGGCTGCTTCCTGGTCGCCTTTTTGAGCAGTTACCTTGCACAACAAAGCCTCAGCGCCGAAAAGGAACTCAAGGCGAAGCAAAAGGACCTCAAGCAGTTAGAAGCCTTCAATGCGAGCATAATACAGAGTATGGACAGCGGGCTCCTGACGCTGGATCCTGAGGGCAGAATTACTTCCTTCAACCGGGGAGCCGAGGAAATAACAGGATTCGCGCAGGGGGAGGTTCTGGGCAAGCCACTTGCACATGTATTCCCCGGGCTGGTCGAGCGTGACGTTGCATTTAGGGAATCTTTTCAAAAAGCAAGACGCCGAAATGACGTAGAGTTCAGAAGAAAGAACGGGACCACTGGATACCTTGGTTTTTCAATATCTTCATTGACGGGGCCAGACGGAAGAGTCATAGGCGACCTGCTCATTTTTCAAGACTTGACAGCTCTCAAGAGGATGGAAGCACATGTAAAGAGGATGGACAAGCTGGCTGCAATAGGCGAGATGGCGGCTGGTATCGCTCACGAAATAAAGAATCCCCTGGCATCTATGAGTGGTTCGGTCCAACTTCTGAAAAATGAAATCGGTAACACGCCTATGGCACAAAAACTGATGCAGATCGTCCTGCGAGAGACCGATCGACTCACCGCTCTTGCGAATGATTTCCTGCTCTTTGCGCATCCTGGTCCCGGCAAGAAAAAAGCCATAGAGCTCAGTTCCTCTATTGAGGAGATATTGGAGCTATTTCAACAAGATCCACTCTGCCGGAACAGGGTCAAGGTAGTCCGGCATCTTGTGCCTGAAACATGGACAGAAATAGATCCGGGCCACATGCGCCAGATTTTCTGGAACCTCCTCCTGAACGCGGCAGAAGCGATTGACGGATCCGGCAGGATTGAGGTTTCTATGAAGGTGGGAAGAGAGTTGGTTCATGTAGCTATCAAAGACGATGGCTGTGGCATCTCTGAGGAGAATTCAAAAGACATCTTTAACCCGTTTTTTAGTACCAAGGCACACGGGAGCGGGTTAGGCCTTTCAATCGTCCACCGGCTCGTGGAATGTTACGACGGACACATAGAGGTGCAGAGTCGTGAAGGTAATGGGGCTACTTTCATCCTATCCCTTAACAGAATAGATCCTCCCGGGTCTTCCAGGCAGTTGCCCGAAGAACGATCCGCTTAAACCGCCATTAACGCATTTCAGACAAAGAGCGGGTAACGGGCTGTTTTACCTTGACACATTAAGGCAAGTAAGTTAGCTCAATCGTGACGATTTGGGTTTTTGAAAATGTCTGTTTTTAAAAGAGGTAAAAAGTGTTACGCTGAATCGGCAGCGAAAATGGTGGATTAACAAGTGAGTGAGGTTATTCTCAATCGACGGCAAAAAGCAAAGGCATTAGCTGATCAGGGTGTGAAGCTTTACCCGAATACATTCAAAGTCTCTCACGCGGTCAGTGCAGTGAGAGAATATATTCATGAAAATGCGGGCCGTGTGGACAGGACCGCCATCTTTTCAATGGCCGGCCGCATTACAGCACTCAGGTCTTTTGGCAAAGCGGCCTTTTTGCATTTCAAGGATTATACCGGCAAACTACAAGCATACGTGAAACAAGATGAAGTAGGCCGGCGCGCATATTCATTGTTCAAGCAATTTGATGTTGGTGATTTTATCGGGATCAAGGGAACACTGTTTCAGACAAAGACAGGTGAGTGGACACTTCTGGCCAAAGAGATTCAGTTGCTTTGTAAGGCAATCAGGCCGCTGCCGGAAAAATTCCACAGATTAAAGGATACAGAAAAGCGTTACCGCCAGAGGTATCTTGATCTCATCATGAACCCTGAGGTACGGGAGATTTTTGTCAAAAGGGCAAAAATTATTCAGGCCTTTCGTGATTTCCTGCTGGAGCGCGGCTTCTTAGAGGTGGAAACGCCCATGATGCAACCTATCCCCGGCGGGGCTGAAGCTGCTCCTTTTAAAACATTTCACAATGCATTAGGAATGGAGCTTTTTTTGCGGATTGCGCCGGAGCTTTATTTGAAGCGATTGGTAATAGGGGGGATTGAGCGGGTCTTTGAAATAAACCGGAATTTCAGGAATGAAGGGGTCTCCACCCGTCACAACCCGGAGTTTACGATGCTTGAATTTTATCTTGCTTACGCCACATATGAAGACCTTATGATTCTGACTCAAGAGATGTTCAAGTTCGTTGTTGAGCGAGTATTGGGAACAACACGTTTTACATACAATGGAGAGAGCATTGACATGAGTGGATCGTGGCGACGCTTAAAGCTGTTGGATGCTCTTAATAAACTGGGCGGGGTCGATCGTCGTCTGTTTCATGATCGGGAGGGGTTGCTCGATTTTGCAAGATCTAAAGGGATAAAAATCGGAAAAGATGGGAGATGCGGCAAGATACTGACGAAGTTATTTGACGTATTGGTGGAACCCAAACTCATTGAGCCTACTTTCATTATAGAGTATCCTGTAGACGTTTCACCACTTGCCAGGCGGAGTGACGCAAACCCCGAAGTTACCGAACGATTTGAGCTCTTTATTGGGGGGAGCGAGATCGCGAACGGGTTTTCAGAACTGAATGATCCGATTGACCAGAAAAAGCGGTTCCTGGCTCAGGTTGCAGATCGAGAGCGTGGTGATGAGGAAGCCCATCAGATGGATGAAGACTATGTGATTGCTCTTGAGTACGGTATGCCACCTACGGCGGGCGAGGGTGTTGGAATTGACAGATTTGTTATGTTGCTGACCGACGCGGCTTCCATCCGCGAGGTGATTCTTTTCCCACAAATGAAAAGAATCAGTCATTAAAACAATACATCATGCCGTTTGAACTCCTTGTCAGTTTTCGTTACCTTCGGGCCAAGCGAAAACATGCCCTCATTTCAATCAACACCTTAATATCTTTTGGAGGAGTGGCGCTGGGTGTTATGGCCATGATGGTAGTGCTGGCGGTCATGACGGGATTTGCTGCGGATATCAAATCAAAGATCCTGGGAATGAATGCCCACGCACGCATTATGAGTCAAAGCGGCGACATGGATGAATACGAAGAAGTTATTCAAAAGATTGAAGCTGTCAATGGTGTTAAAGCCGCAGCCCCCTTCATCCATAGTCAAATTATGCTCCGTTGTGGGGCTTCTGTTTCCGGGGCTATTCTGAGAGGGATCGATCCATCTCGCGCGGGACGCGTGCTGGATATTGAAAAGAACATGGAAGGGAGTCACCTTGAATCTTTAAAAAGAGTTGCAGGGCAATGGAAAGAAGGAACCGAAGGCGTCATGCCAACCCCGGGGATCATCCTCGGCAAGGAACTTGCCAGACTTCTGATGGCAAAAAGAGGAGATCAGGTTTACGTGGTGTCTCCTTTTGGTGGCAGCCTCACCCCGATTGGTGCTCGGGTGCCGGATATGATGAAATTCAAAGTGGTTGGACTGTTTGACTCCGGGATGTATGACTATGACACCTCCCTTGTTTATGTTTCTTTAAAGGCTGCACAGCAACTCCTAAGGCTCGGAAACAGCGTGACCGGCATTGAAATCAAGGTAGATGATGTCTATTCGGCCGGTCGGATTTGCAGGAGAATCCTGAAAAAGCTCGGTCCGGGTTACTGGGCCCAGGACTGGATGGAAGTAAACAAGAATTTTTTTTCGGCCTTGAAACTGGAAAAGATTGGAATGTTTATCATCCTTCTACTGGTTATTCTGGTAGCTGCTTTTAACATTATCGGCACCCTGATCATGATAGTCATGGACAGAACCAAAGACATCGCCATTTTAAAATCGATGGGCGCAACAGCCAAGAGTATCAGGAAAATCTTTATGCTGCACGGTCTGATCATAGGCACGTCGGGCACGATCGCTGGATTGACAGGAGGAGGCCTGCTCTGTTATCTGCTGAAACGATACCAGTTCGTGAAGCTTCCAAGGGATGTCTACTATATTTCTACGTTGCCTGTCAGAGTTCAGGCGGTGGATGTGGCACTTATTGCACTGTCGGCCATAGCTATCAGCCTGCTGGCCACCCTTTATCCATCATACTGTGCCTCAAGATTGGACCCTGCTGAAGCCCTCAGGTATGAGTAGTCAGCAGCCATTACTGAACGTCGTAAACGTTTATAAATCTTTCACAACAAACAGCAGCCGAGTCGATGTGTTGAAAGGCGTGAGCCTTAAGATAGATAAAGGTGAAATGGTTGCCATAGTGGGGGCATCGGGGGTGGGCAAGTCAACCCTGTTACATATACTTGGAACCCTTGAGCGACCCGACTCCGGGGAGGTAATCTATCAAGGAGAAAACGTTTTTCAATACAGTAATGAAAGACTGGCATCTTTTCGTAATAAGAGCATCGGCTTTGTGTTTCAGGCCCATCATCTGCTCCACGAGTTTAATGCGCTCGAAAATACCATGATGCCGTGCTTGATCAACGGGATGGATGTAAAGGCGGCCTCCGAGCGGGCTGAAGCGATCCTGGTGCGCGTGGGGTTGAAGCATCGACTCAAACACCAGGTTGGAGAATTATCCGGGGGAGAACAACAAAGGGTTGCCGTAGCCAGGGCTTTAGTATTAAAACCATCCATCCTGCTGGCAGATGAGCCTACCGGGAACGTTGATACCAGAACGGCTGAAAGAATCCACGATCTCCTGGTTTCCTTGAACCGGGACGATGGTATTACCATGGTGATTGTAACCCACAATCTGAAGTTGGCAGAAAGACTGCCGCGCCGATTGACATTACTTGATGGAAAGGCATTGGAAATCTGAAATGAACATGTTTAAGCAATGTTTTTGTGCTGTTGCACTTTTGATGCTGTGTTCCACAAGCGTTGCCGGCAAGGAGGCTTTGGAAGTCATTGTTCTTCCTTTCGAGATAAATGCCCCTGAAGGGATCGAGTCTTTAAGGAATCAGATTACAAGTCTTGTTGCAAAGCAGCTGAAGGACGAGGGCGCCATAGTTCTTCAGGCCCCTTTGAAGTTGCCCGGGAAAAGAAAAGAACAAGGCCTGAAGGGCTTGCGCAGATTAGGGGTTGAGGCCGGCGCCGACTTTGTTGTTTGGGGCAGTTTTACGCAGATTGGTAAACGTTACAGCTTGGATGCCAGGGTACTTGAATCGTATGCCACCACCCCTCCCCAGATTATTTATGTCGAAGGGAAAGGCGCTGAAAACCTCATCAATTCCGTTCTGCAGCTCAGCCGAGATATCGGAATAAAAATATTTAAGAAGGAGATAGTGGCAGAGGTTGTTATCACCGGGAACAAACGCATAGAGGCAGAGGCTATCAAGAGGGTCATCAAGAGCAAGAAAGGAGATATCTACTCAGCAAAGCATGTCCGGGATGACGTTAAATCGATTTATAAGATGGGCTATTTTGGCGATGTGCGTGTAGAGGCAACCTCCACACCCCAAGGCAAGGTATTAACTTTTCAGGTTAAAGAAAGGGAAACAATACGCAACATCGCTCTCGCCGGCAACAAGAAGTTTGACGATGAGAAAATCAGGGGTCTTATCACCGCAAGATCAGGTTCGATACTAAATATCAATGTAATTCAACATGACCTGAAGGAGATAGAAAAGCTTTACAAGGAAAAAGGTTACCACCATGCGAAGGTGACATACGAGATTAAGCCGGTGGCGAAAAATCGCGCTGACATAAGGTTTCTGATAGAAGAAGGGAAAAAGTTCGTTATCAAGAAGATATCTTTCGACGGAAATAATGCGTACAGTGATAATAAGTTGAAGGATCTTATGAAGACGAAAGAAAAGGGGTTCTTTTCGTGGTTTACTTCATCAGGTGATCTTGATCCTGAAGTCCTGGATCGAGATATATCGAAAATAGCCGCCTATTACCATAATCATGGATATATTCACGCAAAAGTCGGTGAGCCAGAACTAACTTATAAGAACAACTGGATATACATCACTATTAAGGTAGAAGAAGGGCCGCGGTTTACAGTCGGCAAGGTCGAGCTTGAAGGAGATCTGATCCGCCCGAAAGAGGAATTACTGAAGAGCGTAAAAATTCGCAAGGAACGGATATACAACCGTGAAGTAATACGCAGGGATATCTTAATCCTGGGTGACATTTACTCCGATGCAGGCTATGCCTATGCAGAGATATCGCCGCGTATACATGAAGATACGAAGAGATCCCAAGCTGATATCACTTATGTGATAAAGAAGGGGCCACCTGTCTATTTTGAAAGGATTATAATTTCGGGCAACACAAAAACACGTGACAAAGTAATCCGCAGAGAACTCAAGGTGTACGAGCATGAGCTCTTCAGCGGAAAACGTTTAAAGGAGGGTACACGTAACCTTTACCGGCTCGACTTCTTTGAAGACATCAAAGTGAACACCACAAAGGGAAGCGCCGATGACAAGATGATTCTCAAGGTGAATGTGAAGGAAAAGCCGACCGGTGCCTTCAGTTTTGGGGGCGGATACAGTTCTGTGGATCACATGTTTGCCATGGGTTCCGTGTCCCAGAAAAACCTGTTTGGACGGGGCCAGATCCTGGCGCTTAAGGCCCAGCTCGGCAGCAGAACCACGAATTATACCTTCAGCTTCACCGAACCGTGGCTTTTTGATATTCCCCTTTCAGCAGGCTTTGATCTTTACAATACCACCAGAGACTACGACACTTATGACAAGGATAGCTTTGGCGGCGCTATCCGGTTAGGATATCCGATTTTTAACTACACACGCGCATCTTTTGCTTACAATTACGAGAAGGCCGATATCAAGAACCTGACCGATGATGTATCACATTGGATCAGGGATATGGAGGGAGAAAACACCAGCCACACCATAACAGGCATGCTGCGGCGGGATTCGAGAGACCGGATTTTCAGCCCCACTGAAGGCTCCGATAACAGCGTTGTGGTCAAACACGCGGGGTCTCCCATGGGCGGAGACATTGGTTTTACCAGATATGTTGTGGAATCCGGTTGGTATATTCCGCTTTTCTGGAATACGGTAGGCTTTCTACATGGACGGACTGGTTTCATACATGGAGATTCTGCCGGGAAGATGCCTTTGTGGGAGCGTTTCTACCTGGGTGGAATGAACTCCGTACGCGGTTACGACTGGCGGGATATCGGTCCTAAAGATCCGGCAACAGGTGATAAAATAGGCGGGAACAAGATGCTGCAGTTTAATCTGGAATTCATCTTTCCAATTGTAAAAAAATCAGGTCTCAAGGGAGTCCTTTTCTACGATACCGGAAATGCATATAACAATAGAGAGGATATGAAGCTGGGGGAACTCCGACAGAGCACGGGCTTCGGTTTTCGGTGGTACTCCCCCATAGGCCCGATACGCCTGGAATATGGTTATATCTTAGACGATAAAGAAGGTCAAAAAGGTCAAGGAGGCTGGGAGTTTACGCTGGGGGCAGCGTTTTAGAACAGTAGGGAGTAGGGAGCTGAAAGCTAAAAACTGACAACGGACAGCGAACCGATGAAAAATGGACAAAGGGGGGTTTCCCATGGGCATGCGTAAGGTAGCTTTGATGTTGATATTCTGCCTTGTCGGCTTCAGTGGAAGTGCTTCCGGGGCCGAGGTAGCAAAAATAGGAATTGTGGATTTCCAGAAGGTAATCGATGAATCCAATGTTGGCAAGAGATCGGCCGCTCAGATCAAGGCTCAGGGCAAGAAGATGGAGCAAATCTTGAAGGAAAAAGAAGCGGAACTTCAAGAGCTCAAAAAGACATTGGAGCAGAAGGCTCTGGTCATGAGCCGCGAGTCGCGCGAGGAAAAAGAACGCCAACTGCGAATCAAGACCAACGATTTCAGGTCCTTGAAGAGGCACTACATGGATAACTTAAAAGATTTAAACCTTAAGCTTTCAGACCGTATCAAAAAAGACGTTTTTGACATAGTTGAAGAAATCGGAAAGCGTGAAGGTTACCTGTTGATACTGGAACGCCGGTTTGGTGGAGTTGTGTATGCCCCCAATGCCATTGATATTACGAGCAAGGTCATACAACGGTACAACGCCCTGGATGCAAAACGGAAAGAGAAGGAAAAACCATCTTCTTGAAAAAGCTTTTTTAGTATCAGGTTGGCTCTTTCAACATGTCTGTTTCTTTGAAAGGGCCGAGGTGATACCTTTTTTCGTATCAGTTTAGCTTTTTGAAAATATTATTGCGGACAGTCCATCCGATTGGAGACCGTCTCAAACTCGAGCCTAACTGAGCGTAAAGAAAAAACAGCGCTTAGGAGTTCAAATAACATCCATTCGCTCACAATATCAGTTATCGTCAAGGGTGAATATCCAAGATACTGTTTTTTCTCAACGCTCAGTAATGCTCTCAGACAGTGAGCCAGTCTCCAATCGGATGGACTGTCCGCTCCGTATGTCTGTTTTTTTAAAAGAGCGAAAGTGTTACCTTTTTTCAAAT
>Ga0164318_10007707_pt1 | contig 10437 bp, 10 predicted proteins | sample GuaBasSedimGuay9_FD_113734 | JGI IMG/M metagenome (GOLD analysis project Ga0164318, IMG submission 113734) | Subseafloor sediment microbial communities from Guaymas Basin, Gulf of California, Mexico - Guay9, Core 4571-4, 0-3 cm | ecosystem: Environmental > Aquatic > Marine > Hydrothermal vents...
ATTCTAGAGTAATACGTGTATTTTACAATATGTGCTACGTACATTAGTACAAATCCCATAAATAATATCAGGCCATGTTTAAACATATAATACTGGGTATTGCCACCCTGGTATTTATATGCCAAAGTTCCTGTTGAACTATAAACAGTTAAAAATGAAATTATTGACAGTAGAATAACCACTGCCCATATAACTTTATCGCCTTTGATATTTTTTAGTAGCGTAGCCATTTATTATAATTCTTTTACTGCATTTTTAAATTGATTTCCGCGATCTTCATAGTTTTCAAATAGGTCGAAACTTGCACATGCGGGTGATAATAATACAGTGTCTTCCTTTTTTGCAATATTGTATGCTATATTTACAGCTTCGCTTGCCGATTGCGTGTCAATAATAGTCTCAACAAAATCGCCAAAAGCCTCGTGTATTGGTCTATTGTTAATTCCCAGACATACTATTGCTTTCACTTTGTCTTTTACAAGTGCTTTTAATTGACTGTAATCATTACCCTTATCAACACCGCCAACAATCCAAACTATTGATTTGTTGTAATATTCAAGCGCATACCATGTTGAATTAATGTTGGTAGCCTTTGAATCATTAATAAATTTAATGCCGTGCACACTCGAAACATACTCAAGACGATGTGCGATATTATGAAAGTCGGAAAAACACTGCTTTAGAGTATCTTTTCTAATATCCATAAGACGCGCAGCAACACCAGCTGCCATCGAATTGTAGGTATTGTGTTTGCCCTGTAATGCTAATTGTTCTAGTGTCATATGTACTTGTGTTTTATTATATTCTATAATTATTTTATCGTTATTTAAATATGCCCCTTGCTTAGTATGTTTAGGCAATAGGCTAAATGGAAATTGTTGTGCCTTTGTCTTTACATGTTTTAATTTTTCTGTTATCACAGAGTCATCAAAACAATAAATAAAGGCATCATCTGCTGTTTGATTTTGAATGATTCGAAATTTTGAATCAACATAATTGTTAAAGTTATTATTGTATCTATCCAGATGGTCAGGCGTTATGTTAAGTAATATTGCAATATTTGCTCTTACATTATGCATGTCATCTAACTGGAAGCTGCTTATTTCTAACACATACACTTCATAGTTGTTTTGCGCAACTTGTAAGGCAAAACTTTTTCCTATGTTTCCGGCAATGCCAACATTAAGCCCCCCGGTTTTTAGAATATGATAAAGCAGTAAAGTTGTTGTTGTTTTACCATTGCTGCCAGTTATACAAATTAGCTTTGCTGAAGTATGCCTTGCTGCAAATTCAATTTCCGATATTATTGGGATATTTTTGCTTTTAGCAGATACTATAATATCAACTGTACTAGGTATCCCCGGACTTTTAATTATTTCATTAGCCGATAATATCAGTTGCTCAGAATGACCACCATCTTCAAAATCAATTTCAGAATGTTTAAGAACGTTAATATATTTTTGCTGAATCTTGTTCTTGTCACTTACAAAAACAGAGATTCCCTTTTTTTTAGCTAGAACAGCAGCGCCAACTCCGCTTTCGCCTCCACCCAATACAACTATTTGATAATGAGTATTCATAATTGCCTTTCATTATCTTAGTTTAAGAGTGATAATTGTTAACACTGCCAAAAATATCCCTACAATTAAAAATCGTTGTACAATTTTTGGTTCGGGAAATCCAAGTTTTTGATAGTGATGATGAAGTGGTGCCATTTTGAATATTCTAATGCCTTCACCATATTTTTTTCGAGTGTATTTGAAATAACTAACCTGAATTATTACTGAAATGCTTTCTGCTAAAAATATTCCACATAAAATTGGAATCAATAGTTCTTTACGTATGATTATTGCAAAAACAGCAATTATTCCTCCAAGTGCTAAACTCCCTGTATCACCCATAAATACTTGTGCCGGATATGTGTTGTACCATAAAAACCCTACGGTTGCACCCACAAAAGCACTTATAAAAATTGTAAGTTCACCAGCATTTGGCAGATACATTATATTAAGATAATCTGCAAAAATTATGTTACCCGAAACCCAAGCCAGTAGACCTAGTGTTAACCCAATTATTGCCGAAGTGCCTGTTGCAAGCCCATCCATCCCATCAGTTAAATTTGCACCATTGGAAACAGCAACTATTATAAATATCACAATTGGTATGAATATTAAAAATGCCCACGATTCGTAGCCATCACCCATCCATTTTAGTAAACTTGCATAATCGAATTCGTTATTTTTCACAAAGGGTATTGTTGTTTTTGTTGACCTGCTTATTTCATATGCAAATTTTGTTGCAGGACCAGATTGCTCAATTGTTGTGTATATTTCAGCGTCGGGCTTTAGTTTTTCGCGCACAACAATATCTGAATTGAAATACATTACTAAACCAACAACTAATCCTAAAAATACTTGAGCTGCAATTTTATATCTACCACCAAGTCCTTCCTTCTCTTTTTTAAATACTTTAATGTAATCATCTAAAAAGCCAAGACCTCCCAACCAAATTGTTGTGAAAATCATTAGTATTATGTAGATGTTATTGAGTTTTGCAAATAGGAGCACCGGTACTAAAATGGAAGTTAGTATTATTAAACCACCCATAGTTGGAGTTCCTTGTTTTTCCAATTGCCCTTCCAAACCCAAATCACGAACAGTTTCGCCAACCTGTCTTCGATTTAGATATGATATCCACCTTTTGCCAAATAACAAACTAATTATAAGTGATGTAATAATGGCAAGTGCAGCTCTAAACGACAGGTATTCGAAAACCCCTGCGCCTGGCATGTTAAAAGCCTCATCTAAATATTTGAATAAGTAGTAAAACATATTATTTGTTTATTTCCATTAGTTCAGATATTATTTCTTTATCATCAAAAGGATATTTAATCCCTGATATTTCTTGATATTTTTCATGCCCTTTGCCTGCAATTAGTATCATATCGCCAGACTGTGCAATATTGTATGCTGTAATAATTGCCTGTTTTCTATCAGGTATTACCATTGTTCTATTCTTTTTTGCTGGGTCGATACCTTCACGCATGTCTGCTAAAATTTGTTCAGGATTCTCATTTCTAGGATTATCAGAAGTTAGAATTACTCTATTGCTTAGCAAGGATGCTATTTTTGCCATTGTTGGACGCTTACTTTTATCGCGATTGCCGCCAGCACCAATAACCGTAATTAATTTCTCGTTGTGAGTTCGGATTGAGTTGATTGTTGATATTACATTTTCGAGGGCATCAGGTGTGTGTGCATAATCAATTATTGCTGTAATTCCACTTTCTGATCTGATGATATCAAACCTGCCTTCGGCACCTTTTAATTTGCTTATGCCAACAAGAACCTCTTCTTTATCTTGTTCAAGCAGAAGTGCTGTTGCATAAACAGCAAGTATATTGTATGCATTAAATTTACCCGATAACATTGAATACATTTCGCTACCATCAACATTCATCATCATTCCCTCAAAATCATTTTCAATAATTCTTCCTTTAAAGGATGCCATATTTTTTATCCCGTAAGTGAATTTTTTAGCACTTGTGTTTTGAAGCATTACATTGCCGTTTTTGTCATCAATATTTGTAATGGCAAAAGCATTGGATGATAGATTGTCGAAGAATAGTTTTTTGGCTTTAATGTATTCTTTAAAAGTTTTGTGATAATCAAGATGATCATGAGTAATATTTGTAAAAACACCTCCTTTATAAACGATACCCGTAATTCGATTCTGGTCAATGGCATGCGAGCTTACTTCCATAAATACATATTCGCAGCCATCATCAACCATCTGGTTGAGTAATTCGTTAATTTTTAGAGCATCGGGGGTTGTATGAGTTGTCTCAAGTATGCGATTATTAATCTTATTTTGAATTGTGGATAGCATTTCCGGTCTTATACCCCAAATCTGTAAATAAATTAAATAGGAGGGTTACAATAGTTGTTTTACCATTGGTTCCGGTTACCCCTATAATATTAAGTTTTTCAGATGGGTTATTATAAAAATTTGATGCAATATATCCTAAAGATTCAGAAGTGTCTCCCACAACAATATAAGTGATTTTTGGAAGTGTTTTAGCCGGTAAATTGTTACAAACAATTGCTACTGCACCTTTTTCAATTGCCAATTCTATATAGTTATGGCCATCAACCTGTGTTCCTTTAATTGCTACAAACAATGCTCCTTTATCAACCTTGCGCGAATCAAAGGCAACAGAGGCTATCGCTTTATCTAGAGAGCCAATAATTTCCTTTGTGCGGGAACGATATAATATGTCTTGTAGTGTTATCATATTAATATGTAGCTAATTGAAGTACAATTGACTGATTATCTTTAATTGTTTTTCCGGCTTTTATTGATTGACGTTTTACTTTTCCACGTCCCTTTATGGTTGTTTGCAGTCCGCTATTTTCCATTAAGTATACTGCATCTTTTGCCTTCATTCCAATAACATTTGGCACTAAATTTTGTCTAAAATTAACTTCATCAAAAGTTATGTCACTTTCGTCAGTATTTGCTATTATCCAGTTGCCTGTTACCGGGAATCGGACATTGTTATTAATTCCTAAATCTGCATAAATGGATTTAATATCATTTGTCCAAACTGGTTTATTTGGAATTGGTACTATAAGGCTATCAATGGACGAACCATTATTGTTTTCTATGGCAATGGAAGTAGAGTACAAATTGTCGGCAATTTCTTTAAATACTGGTGCTGCAACACTTCCTCCATAATATTTGCCAGCACTTGGGTTGTTAATTACAACAATGGCTGAATATGCCGGATTATCAGCAGGAAAATATCCAACAAACGAAGCATTGTAGTTTGTTTTATTGTATTTGCCATTAACTGCAATTTGTGCTGTTCCTGTTTTTCCGGCTACTTTGTACGGACTATTTTTAAAAGCGCGTTTGGCAGTTCCACGTTCAACCACACCTTCGAGTAGTGATTTTGCGGAGTCTACAGTTGTTTGCGAAACCATATTGCTATTTATAACTTTGGTGTTAAATTTCTCAATAACTGTTCCCCCTTCTCTTATCTCAGATATAAACATTGGTTGAACCATTTTACCATTATTAGCAATGGCATTGTAGTAAGTTAGGGTTTGTAAAGGTGTTATTGTTAATTCATAGCCAATGGACATCCATGGTAATGATGTTCCGTACCATGTTTTCTTTTTTGATGGATGTTTTATATATGGTTTTCCTTCTCCTTTAAGTTTTATACCAAGTTTTTTATTAAGAGACATTGCATATAGCCTGTTAATAAACTCTTCTGGGTGTTCTTTGTAGGATTCAAAAATCATTCGTGAAATACCAACGTTTGACGATTGTTCAAAGGCATCTCTAACTGTAATTCTACCATTTCCAATTTTATGCACATCGCGCATTGCCCTACGATAATATGTGGTGTATCCTTCACCTGTAAAAAGACTGTCGGTTAGTTTGGTTTTGTTGTCTTCTAGGGCAGCAAGTATTGAGGCTAACTTAAATGTAGAGCCTGGTTCAATGCTTTCGCCGATGGCATAGTTGTATGTTTCTTTGTATTTTGCATCACTACTGTCGTATCTTAAATTTGCAATTGCCACAATGTGCCCTGTTTCAACCTCCATAACAATAGCACAACCTTGAAAAGCCTCATTATTCAATAATTGTCGTAGTAATGCATGTTCGGTAACGTCTTGGATGTTAATGTTTATTGTTGAAACTATGTCTAATCCATCACTGGGTTCAATCTCATTTTCATCATGAATTGGTATCCAGTCGCCATGATTTATGCGACGCATAACTAATTTGCCATCTGTACCAGTGAGTACATTGGTGTATGCTCCTTCCAAACCTACAAAAAGGTTTTCTTTTTCATTTACATACCCTATTGTTCTGGCAGCAAGCTCGTTGTAAGGCTTGGCCCTTCTTGTTTTTTGTATGGTAATTAATCCTCCTCGGTACTTACCATTACGAAATATTGGTAGTTTACGTATTTGTTTCAGCTGGTCGTAGCTAACATTTCTTTTTATTAGGAAATATCTATTTCCCTTGTTTCGTGCCTTGGTAAGTGAGGTTTTTATTTTATATTGTGATTTATTAAAAATTATGGATAATCCATATGAGATGGAATCTATTTTTTGTCTGAAAAGATCATCACTAATGTATGGGGACGAAACATCAAAACGGACTTCAAATATTGGAACTGATGTTGCTAACAAATCTCCTCTGCTATCAAGTATATTTCCACGATTTGCTTCTAAATCAAATACTTTTAGTTCTTGCGTTTGTGCTTTTGCTTTGAGGTAATCACCCTCTTTAACTTGAATAAAAATTATTTTACCAATAATAGCAATACCAAAAAATAGCATACCGAAATACATGAGATAAACTCTCCACAATATGTCTTTCTTAATATCGGTCATTTAACTTTTAATATTTTCACTGGTTGGTTGTTCTTTTTTATTCCGCTTTTCTCAAGAGTTTTGGCTATTTGTGATTGTTTTTCAATCTGCAGTAGCTTTGTTTTTACATTTATGTATTCGTAGCGTAATTCCTTTATTTCTTTTCTTAGTTTGTTTATTTCTCGTATGTTATTTTCGGCATAATAATTATTTGCGATGTATATAAATGCCAAAAATGTCATAAATAATAGAAACCTTAGAAATTTGAATGTGCCAGTTGACAATAAATCACCACCAAGCACTTCCCTAACATTTTTGCTAAAACGTCCATCTTTTTTGATTGGTTTAGTCTCAACAATTTCCTCAACTTCAGGCTCTATTATTTTATTTGATTTAGGCGCCATTGTTATATTTTCTCTGCTATTCTAAGTTTTGCACTTCGGGCCCTACTATTATTTTCAATTTCTATATCATCAGGCATTATTGGCTTTCGCGTAATTTGTTTGAAACTTACTATTGGGTTTCCAAAAAAATCTTTCTCAACAATTCCCTTAAAGTTTCCTGATTTGATGAAGTTTTTTACAAGCCTGTCCTCCAGTGAGTGGTATGAAATAACGACTAACCTTCCTCCGGGTGCGAGTAATTCGTTTGCCTGCTCCAGTAATAATTTTAAAGTTTGCATTTCATCATTTACTTCAATTCGCAATGCTTGAAATACTTGGGCTAAGAACTTGTTTTTTTTATGTTGAGGAAAGCATTTCTTAACACAGTCAATTAATTCGTTAGTTGTTACAATTGGTTTTATTTCACGAGCTTCTGTAATTGCTCTAGAGAAACAGCCACTATTTTTAATTTCACCATAATCTCTAAATAACCGTTTTAGTTCTTCTTCCGAATAAGTGTTAACAATATCAGAAGCCTTAACTGGTTGGCTGTTATTCATCCGCATATCGAGCGGTGCATCAAATCTGGTTGAAAAACCGCGTTCAGGAACATCAAATTGGTGTGATGAAACTCCAAGGTCGGCCAGTATGCCATCAACTTTTTCTAATTTATGAAGTCTGAGGAAGTTTTTTAAAAACTGAAAATTATGATTTATCAGCACAAAGCGATCATCATCAATTGTGTTTTTTAATGCATCAGCATCTTGGTCGAAGGCAATTAACTTACCATCAACAAGTTTTTGCAGTATAGCTTTTGAATGACCACCACCGCCAAAGGTAACATCAACATAATTCCCGTTTGGGATAATGTTAAGTCCTTCTACACTTTTTTGTAATAGAACTGGATTGTGATACATAGCTTTTATTCATTTTCAAACTCCCCCATAACTTCTTCTGCTAAATCTGCAAAATCATCTGGGTCGTATGTAACAGTTTCTTCATAAGCTGCTTTGTCCCAGATTTCAATACGGTTTGCGCCTGATGCGAGTACAATTTCTTTAGTGATTCCTCCAAACGATAGGAGACCCTTTGGAATTAATAACCTTCCGGTTACATCAAATTCAAGAGGTACCACACCAGCCATAAACTTAGTTACAAATTCTGCATTTTTTTTCTTGAACATATTTAACCGACTTACTTTCTTCGATTCGTGCTGCCAATTTTCCCTTGGGAAAAGTTCAAGGCATTTTTTAAATATGCTTCTTTTAATAACCATTCCCTCATTTAGGGCTTCACCCAATTGTACTTTGAATGCCGCAGGAAACATAAATCTTCCTTTCGCATCAACTTTACAATCGTATGTGCCTAATATGTCAATCATTATCAAAAACAGAATTATGGCTCAAAAGTACTAACTATTTACCACATTTGTACAATATTTACCACCTTATACCACATTGTGGAAAAAAGGTTACGTTTTCAACATGTATTTTTTATTTATTTACTGTGATTTATTTAATGAACTTGGGAAGTTTAGAAAAAAATACACTTAGTTTTTAACATGTTAACAAATGATAACTCAATAAAATTGTTAATAACTCTACTTAAATTTTTGTATTGTTATTTCTAAGAATTTATGTTGATGTTTAACTATTATTAAACTCATTTTATCAAACCTATGATTCTTCAGTATAAATTGTATTTTTGCACGTTGAGTTATAGAAGCTATTATCATTTTATAGGACCACTAGTTACTTTGTTAACCATGAAACATAATTAAAAAAATAAAATGTACGATTATCTGGAGGGTAAGTTGGTTGAAAAAAATCCAACTTATATTGTTATTGATGTTGCTGGAGTTGGTTACATGGTAAACATTTCATTAACAACTTATTCTAAAATTAAAGAGGAAGAAAATTTAAAAATTTTCACACATTTTGTTGTACGTGAAGATGCTCAAATATTATTTGGCTTTGCAGATAAAAATGAACGTTTATTGTTTACATATCTAATCTCGGTTTCAGGAGTGGGAGCCAACACTGCTCGATTAATACTTTCGTCGCTTACTACCGAAGAAGCTTTTGATGCAATTGTTCAATCAAAAACCAGTATATTACAAGGAGTTAAGGGAATTGGAGGGAAAACGGCTCAGCGTATTATTATTGACCTAAAAGATAAATTGATTAAATCGGGAATTGAACTCGAAAAAATCAACGAAACCCACAATACAATTAGAGAAGAAGCGTTATCAGGTTTACTGATATTAGGTTTTAATAAAAATAGTGTCGAAAAAGTAATTGATAGAGTACTTAAAGATGAAAATATTGTTGATGTTGAGGGATTAATAAAGGAGGCATTGAAAATGCTATAATAGGTTTTTATCTTTAAAATTTAAGTGAAAAAAAGAATACTTTGAGCAGGAATATTGTATATTTTTTAATATCTAAAAGTTTTATTACAAGCTTAATTGCCTTGTTGCTTCTGCTTCCTGCTTTGGCAATTTCACAAAATGTTGTTACTCCAAGTTCCGATTCATCTGATGTAGATTTACTATTCCCCTTTAACGATTTTACTGGAAATCCATATCTTGATAAACAAAATTCAAGTCCATTGTTTATGAGTCCACCTTCAAATATTGAACGTGAGATACAATACAATCCAGAAACTAATACATATGAATTTGTAGATAAAATTGGAGATTTTTTATATCGTACCCCAACTGAAATGGATTTTGATGAGTTTCAGAATTACGAACTTAATAGAGATGTTGCTGACTATTGGAACGAACGAACTCAAACTGCCGGAACAGCTGAAGGCGAGCGCCTAATTCCAAAAATATATGTAGGTGGTGAAGCTTTTGATAGAATTTTTGGTAGCAACACAATAGATATTCGCCCACAAGGCTCGGCAGAAGTTAGTTTCGGAATACTCTCAACCAAAAGAGATGATCCAGCTCTTGATGTTAGGCAGAGGAAAACTACTAACTTTGATTTCAACATGAAAATTCAGATGAATGTTGTTGCAAAAATTGGTGATAAAATTGAATTTAAAGCAAATTATAATACCGAATCTTCATTTGATTTTGAGAATACCTTAAAACTTAAATATGAAGGTAAGGAAGATGAAATAATAAAACTGATTGAAGCCGGTAATGTTAGTTTACCTCTTCGCTCAACGCTAATTAGCGGTAGCCAAAGCTTATTCGGCGTTAAAACTGAATTGCAATTTGGAAAAACACATGTAACAGCAATATTTTCGCAACAACAAAGTGAAACAAAAAATATAACAGTTGAGGGAGGAGCACAAACGCAAAGATTTCAATTGACCGCACTAGATTATGAGCAAAATAAACACTTTTTCTTCGCTCATCAATTACGCGATCACTACTCATCTGCACTAGGAACTCTTCCAATAATTGCATCAGATGTTAATATTACCAGAGTTGAAGTTTGGGTTACAAATACTGGTGCTGCTACCGAAGAAAATAGAAATATTGTTGCATTTACTGATTTAGGTGAGGGAAAACAAGATGATATTTATAGTCCGTATGTACATGCTTTGCCTGGAGGCTCAAAGCCTTCAAATTATTCAAATAGCTTAATGAGCAGTATGGATACTAGCCAGTTACGAAGAATTAATTCTGTTACCCAGTATCTGTCTGG
>Ga0164318_10007708_pt1 | contig 10436 bp, 12 predicted proteins | sample GuaBasSedimGuay9_FD_113734 | JGI IMG/M metagenome (GOLD analysis project Ga0164318, IMG submission 113734) | Subseafloor sediment microbial communities from Guaymas Basin, Gulf of California, Mexico - Guay9, Core 4571-4, 0-3 cm | ecosystem: Environmental > Aquatic > Marine > Hydrothermal vents...
AATAAGTTAAAGGAAGAGTTGTAATCTAATTTTTTTAGTCCAAAACCATGTTAATATATAAAATTTTTATAATTTTAAAGAAATATTTAAGTATTTGTAAAACAACCAAATAAATTAAGGGAATAAAAAATGAAAAAAATAAAGATTCTAAAAATCACCCTTGTCTCTTGGATTCTGCTTATAATACTGTCAGTAGCATGGCTATTTTTTTTACTATTGAATAATATCCATGTTATTTTAACAAATATTTTGTTTTTATTTGTTTTAATCATCGCATGTTTAAGCTTTGTTTTATCCTCTTTTTTTATCTATCAAATAATCGTTGATGTGAAAGCTGAGATAAAAAAAGCAAAGGATATGGAGAAAAACATTAGTGATATGTATCAGTATGATAAAATAGCTGATCCACCACTTATGTATACCTGAAGTTTTAGTTGTATTCTAAATGTACAACCCATGCTTCTTTAGGTATTTTTTTATATATCCTATATGGGTCTTCTCTATTCTGTTCATAGGCTACTTCTCTGATGACTTCGTTGTTGAAAGACCAATAGTATTTACGGATGATTTTACCTTTTTTCTTGTATTCTTCTCTTCTTAGTTTAAGGAGTTTTTCTTTTTGTAACTCGTAGAATAAAGCTCTCGCGTATTTATCAATGGTCATATCTTCTATTTCTTCTTCGCCGTTGAAGATTTCTTCTACGGTTTTTGCAAGTGCTATCGCGTCTTCTTTAGCCATTTCAAAACGGTTTTTTAGTGCTTTTACTAGTAATCGTTTCATTCTATTTTTTTCCTCCACTATGTTTTTTATCTCTGTAAAATATGGTTTAAATGGGTTGTTGTACATTTGTTACCTACTTTGTTTGACGGTTCTTATCCGAATCATTTAAATCTCTTTTGTTGTTACAGTGCTTCAAAAATTTGTTTAAAAAATTAATGGGGTGAAAAAAGATTATGACGAAACGTGTCTATAATTTCTATCCAGGCCCTGCTACTTTACCGTTGCCTGTTTTAAAAAAAGCACAAGAGGAACTACTAGATTATAAAGGTACAGGTATGTCTGTTATGGAGCTCTCTCATCGTTCTAAAGAATATGGTGAACTTCATCAAGAAGCCGTGGATCTTGTGAAAGAATTAATGAATCTCCCAGATGAGTACCATGTGTTATGGTTACAAGGTGGTGCATCTACACAGTTTTATATGGTACCTGTTAATCTAAAAATCGATGGTAAACATATGGAATATGTGAATACAGGCGCGTGGGCGAAAAAAGCAATTAAAGAAGCAAAACTTTACGGTGATGTTAACATTGTAGCATCCTCTGAGGATGAAAACTTTTCATATATACCAAAAAACATAGAATTCAGTGACAAAGCATCTTATGCCCACATAACAGGTAACAACACAATATATGGTACAGAATATCATGAATGGCCAAAAACACCTGATGATGTTCCACTTGTTTGTGACATGTCCTCTAACATAATGGATAAAGTCATAGATCCAAAAAAATTTGGGGTAATATACGCTGGTGCACAGAAAAACATTGGACCCGCTGGTGTAACCCTCGTCATCGTTAGAGAAGATCTCCTCGGAAGGGTACCAGAAAACACGCCAACTATGCAGAAATGGAAAACACATGCAGAAAAAAACTCTTTATTCAACACACCACCCTGCTGGGCTATATACATCTGCAAACTTTCTCTAGAATACAATAAAAGCCTTGGTGGAGTACCTGCTTTAGAAAAAACCAATAGGAAAAAAGCAAAAATCCTCTACGACGTGATAGATAAATCAGATGGTTTTTACAAGGGACATGCTAAACCTGATTCTAGATCCCTGATGAATGTAACATTTAACCTACAAACACCAGAGTTAGAAGAAAAATGTGTAAAAGAAGCAGCTGAACGTGGACTAATCGGACTAAAAGGACATAGATCCGTTGGTGGTATGAGAGCTTCAATCTATAACGCGATGACATTAGAAGGCGTAGAAACCTTAGCAGAGTTCATGAAAGAATTCCAAGAGGAAAACCAATAAAAAAAACTTATAAAATTAATCATCCAAACACTCTCTCTTTTTTTTATTTAAACAATTACTCACACTCACGATTCTTTTTTTTCAAAATGACATTTTAACAAGTTAAACTTAAATACAACTATTGTCAAATGTTAACATGGTAAATAATAACTTAGGCGGATGGTAGGTGAAAGGAAAAAATGGATAACAAGATCATGATAGTTGATGACGAACCAGATGTTCTATCATCATTAAAAACCATATTCGAGAAACACAACTATGAAGTAATCACAGTTGAAAATGGATACAAATGCTTAGAGGAACTAAAAAAAGGATTCAGAGGAATAATACTCATGGACCTAATGATGTCAGGTATGGACGGATGGGATACAATTAAAGAAATAGTAAACCGTGGTTTAATAAAAAACGTAGCAATAGAAATCATAACAGGTAGAGGAACAAAAGACCATAAGAGACTGGGCGTATTGGGACCATACATCTATGATTACCTCTCCAAACCACTTGATATAAACGAACTAATTAATAGCGTAGAAAAATGTAAAACCTATCTATCTGCTAAAAACAACTAAAAAGAAGCACACCTCCATCTTCCTTCTCTTTTTTAATTTGCTATAATATGATGACATTTTGTCATATTGACATTTTAACAGATTAACCTTAAATATAATGAAAGAAGTCCATAGGTATACACATCCCATCCTAAAAAACACATAAAAAAAAGGGTCTGGATGTCAAAAAAAAATTTAAAAAATTAATGGTTTAAAAAATCCTTAAACACACCAATATTTCCTGCTTTTAAAAAAATCCAGACCCATTCCCCTCCTAAAAAAAACAATAAACTAATAAAAAAAATATTTAGAAATCATCTAATTTTTTAACTCTATCTTTCAGTAATATATTCTGCGCGGTCTCCCATGAACATCTAGTATGAGGTGGTAAATCTTTAAACCTCTCAACCCATGTTTCAAGAAACTTCCGCGTAACTGGATCAGCGGGATAACCACTCCCTAATGGTATATCCAACTTTTTCCTGAGCATACTCTCTATCTTATGTATTTCTTCATCTCTCCTAGTTTTAGCAAGAATTGAAGCTGCACTAACAATAGGATAAATCTCATCTGCTTTATGCTTTGAAATAATATATGGTTTAAAAGAAAGCCTGTCTAGAATGTTTTTACCGAATCTCTTTTCATTCACATCAGCTGAATCAACATAACATATCTCAGGTTTTAGTTTTTGGATAACCTTAGCAAAAGCATTTACTTCTATTTCATTAAGAGTCATCACCCTACGCATATCATCAATATCCTGCGCAGGTATAACAAGGACCTCATAATTAACAGCTATTTTTTTTATTTTTTTACCTAGAAACTCCCTACGTTTAGGTGATAGTTTTTTGGAATCACGTATTCTATTTTTTGTCAGTTCAGAATCATCCTTTAATGTAACCCCTGCAATTACTAGAGGGCCGACTACCGGTCCACGACCTGCTTCATCTACTCCACTGATCATATAAAAACTTGTTAACAACTATATGTAAAAAGATGTTACGGAAAAAAACATATTTAACTTGTGAGTTTATTTCAACACTCTTAAATTTGTTTTATTTGCCGCTGTAGCTTAGATGGTGGAGCGGCTGACTCGTAATCAGCAGGTCAGGGGTTCGAATCCCCTCAGCGGCTTACTCCTTTATTTAATATTTTATCAATCCGTTCTTTAAGATCTTTTATGTTAAAAGGTTTAACGATATAGTCCTCAGCAGCTAAATTCCCCATACCGACGCTCATAACATCTCCTTTAGCTGTTAAAAAAATTATAGGTATATCACTCCATTCTGGGTTCTCCTTGATTTTAGCTGCTACATCCCATCCATTTACATCAGGCATCATAATATCTAGTAAAACAAGATCAGGGTTACTAGGTAACTCTTTTAATATCTCTATACATTCTTTTCCATCTTTCGCCTTGATCACCTCGTAACCACACATCTCAAGCATTTGACCCACAGTCATCAAAATATCAGGTTCATCATCTACTATCATCACTTTTTTACTCATGTTTCCCCCTTCTCACCTAATATTTTATCAACCCTATCCAGTAGAGTATCTTTGTCAAAGGGTTTCATAATGTAATCAGCGAGTCCTTCATCTAGCAGCACTTGTTTTCTTTTCTCAGATATCTCAAGTACACTCATAAAAGCTACTTTTACATCAGGTGATTTTTTATTAATCCTGTTAAATACATCCCAACCGCTCATACCAGGCATCATAATATCAAGGAGAACCAAGTCTACTTTTTCTTTTTCAAGTTTCCTAAGACATTCTTCACCACTAAACGCTGTTACAACCTGGTAACCCCCGAGTTCAAGAACCGTTCTAGTTAAATCAACTATATCTGGCTCGTTATCTACAACCATTATTTTTTTCATTTTTCCTCATCTCACCATCTGTTAAATCTAAAGATTTATTTTTTTTTATCATTAAAACCTATATCTATAACATGTTTTTAAATTAATGCTTTTCTCTATTTTTCTAAAATAGATTAAAATGTTAAAAAATGTTGAAATATTTAAAGTTATCAACTAAAAAAACCTTAATTTTTTTCATAGATCTAAAAATATAATCAAGACTAATATTTGAAAGAAAGGATTTAAAAACTTGATTCTGCATATCCCCTCTTCTCCCTGATGTTTAATGATGTTTAACCTTGAGGCTCTCTTAAAATGATAAAAATCAATGAGAAACTATGTAAAGGATGCAGCATCTGCGTTTACTTCTGCCCTGTAGGTGTATTAAAAACTTCGGAGAAACTAAATAGAAAAGGATATTTTCTTCCAACACCTGTTAGGGAAGATAAATGTACTAAATGCCGGTTTTGTGAGCAAATATGCCCTGAGTTCGCTATCCACATAACTGACGAGTAGGTGATTAAAATTGGATATACGTGAAAAATATCTTAAAAACTATGAAAACAAAACTATTTTTTCACTAGGTAATGAAGCAGTAGTATATGGTGCTCTTTTTGCAGGTTGTAATTTTTTTGCAGGGTACCCTATCACTCCTTCTTCCGAGATCGCGAAGGTTATGGCTAGGGAGTTACCCAAAGTAGATGGTTATTGTCTTCAGATGGAGGATGAAATCGCTAGTATAGCAGCAGTGATAGGTGCATCCTGGAGTGGAGCAAAGGCTATGACTGCTACAAGCGGTCCTGGTTTTTCATTGATGATGGAGAACATTGGTTATGCGGTTATGACTGAGACACCATGTGTAATAGTTAATGTTCAACGTTCAGGTCCATCAACTGGTCAGGCTACTAAACCAGCTCAGGGTGATATAATGCAAGCCCGTTGGGGTACGCATGGTGACCATGAAATCATTGCACTTTCACCAAGTAGTGTTCAAGAATGTTTTGATTTAGCTATAGAGTGTTTTAATTTAGCTGAAAGATACCGTACACCTGTTATATTCCTCATGGATGGTGAAATCGCTCATCTCCGGGAGAAACTTGTTATTCCTCCTTTGAAAAATATTCATGTTGTTGAAAGAAAAAAAGCTAAAGCAGAAGAGAACATCTTTGGAGGTAAGTTAGTACCGCCTATGAGTGAGATTGGAGAAGGAAAATTCATCCATGTCACGGGTTCTACGCATAAAGAGGATGGGATGAGAGACATTGAAAGTCAACTGGTACATGATACTCTTGTTAGACGCCTCTACGCGAAGGTAGATCAAAACAGAGAAAAAATTGTTAAAACCGAGGAACGTTTTCTTGAAGATGCGAAGACAGCAGTTGTAGCATATGGTGCAACAGCGAGACCTGCTTTTGGTGCAGTGTTAAAGATGAGGAATAAAAAAATAGGTTTTATGCGACTTATAACTATTTGGCCGTTTCCAAAGAAACAAATAATGAGACTTGGTGAAAAAGTAGAACGTATATATGTACCAGAGTTGAATCTCGGTCAGGTTTCAAGGGAGATAGAACGTTTTGTTAACTGTGAAGTTGTACCTATATCAAAAATCGGAGGTATACCTCATACGGTAGATGAGATATATCATTTTATTAAGGAGAAAGAACAATGGTGATTGATAAACAAGAGCAACGAATGATTAAATATTTACGCAGAGAAGTACTTCCTACTACTTTTTGTCAAGGATGTGGATGTGGTACTATTCTTAATGCATATGTGAAGGCTTTGGATGATTTAGAAATAGATCCTAGGGAGGTTGTTTCTGTGACTGGTATTGGTTGTTCTTCGTGGATTCCTTCTCCAAATTTCCATGGTGATACGCTTCATACTACTCATGGTCGTGCAATTGCTTTTGCTACAGGAGTTAAAGTGATGAAACCAGATATGAAAGTAGTAGTAATCGCTGGTGATGGTGATCTTATAGGTATAGGTGGTAATCATTTGATGCACGCTGCCCGTAGAAACATAGGTGTCACTGTTTTTTTAGTAAATAATTTTGTTTATGGTATGACTGGTGGACAGTCTTCTCCCACTACGCCTATGGGTATACCAACTGCATCTTCACCATATAAAAACATTGAATCTCCTTTTAACATTGCAGAGGTAGTAAGTGCATGTGGTGCAAACTATGTAGCACGGTGGACGACGTATCATGTTTTTTCTCTTGTTGATTCAATGAAACATGCTATACAAAAAAAGGGTTTTAGCTTTGTAGAGATTATATCTCAGTGTCCAATGAATTATGGTAGATATGTTAAACGTAGAACTGGTGTAGAACTCCTTCAGTATTTCAAGGAAAACTCTATCAATGTAGAAAAAGCAAAAGATATGTCTGAGGATGAACTCAATGGAAAATTTGTCGTTGGTGAGTTGATAGAGAGAAACAGAAGAGAGTTTACAGAGCAACTAAGAGTATTGAATAAAAAAATAATACAAAAAAACTTAGGGTAAAAGTATGATAAAAATACGTTTTTCAGGTCTCGGTGGTCAAGGTATTGTAAAAGTAGGATACTTACTTGGAAACGCAGCAGTGTTAGATGGTAAAAACGCAGTTCAAACCAGGTCATATGGGAGTGCTTATAGGGGAACAACTTGTAAAAGCGATGTAATCATTTCTGACTCTGAAATATATGAACTAGAGTTCCATGACTCAGATATACTAGTTTGTTTTTCTCAAGAGGCATATGATTATTATAATAAAGAGTTAAAACATGAGGGGAAGTTATTCATAGATGAGGATCTCGTGAAAACAGAAAAAACTCATCAAATTTTTTATCGAATCCCTGCAACTAGTTTGTCATATAAATATTTCAGTAAAGATATCTTTAGAAACATTATCATACTCGGCTACCTAATAGCTGTAACAGAACTTGTTTCAAAGAAATCAGTAGAGAAGGTTATAAGTCAAATTATGCCTCAAGGAACTAAAAAATTAAACCTTCAAGCATTTGAAATAGGTTACAAACAAGGTTTTATTTCATTCTAAAGTTTAAACAAGTTTTTTTTCATAGACTCGATATATTTTATACAGTTTCGCCCCTATTTTCTCTGTCGCTTTACGTTCAGGAATATTGTTTTCATCAATCCATCCGATCTCCACTGATTTACAACCACGTTTTTTTAATTCTATAAGTGTATAGTAGTTCATACATGTTCCAATACCTTGTCCACGGTATTCTTTTTTTACACCTACAAAATTAAATTTAACACGGTTTATTGTATGTTTTTTAATTAAAAACTTTAATGCACCAGTTACACCTAATCTCCCATTTAACGTTTTAAATATCTGGTTATAATCCGGGAGTGACCATTTAAAAGCCACTGGTTGATCATCTTTTTCAGCTACTAAAAAAAGACAAGGATCAACTATCCATCTAATCTGTTTCACACCAAATCGTGTTCTAACTTCTTTTTCAGAGACTTCGACATACCCCCAGTGGCTGGAGAAAGTCTCCATCATCAATTTTATCCACCATTTTAATTCTTTATTTGCTCTCAACCTGTTAAAACAACGGATTTTAACCCCATTATCTATACATCGTTCAGCTGTTTCTTTAACCTTCTCCGGAATCGGTTGTTCAGGGTTGAAAAAATAAGAAACAAGATCCCTATTTTTTTTCATCCCATGGTTTTCAACAAAATCAATATAGTACTTAGGTGAATAGGTATCATATATATAGGGTGTCTCATTAAAACCTTGATATAGCAAACCACATCCCATGTCAACTCTACCATTAACGGGACCAAGCATAGTAGATATTTGTTTAGAACTCAACCATGTTTCAGCTGCTTCTAACAACGCAGTTGCTATATTAGAATCATTTATACATTCAAAAAAACCAAAAAACCCAACGTTATCCTTTACAGATTCAACGTATTTATAATCGATAATAGCAGCAACCCGTCCAACTGGTGTTTTATTTTTATATGCAACAAAAAGCTGAGTATCAGCATGACCCCAAAAAAGATTCCTTCTTTTAAAAAAATCTTTCATCTCTTCCCAGAGTGGTGGAACCCAATATTTATCGTTTTTATATACCAACCAGGGGACACGATGAAAATCTTTGAAACCATTCACTGTAGTAACACGTTTTATCACAGAATCAGATGAAACAGGTGTTGTCTCAGGAGTTGCTGATTCAAAAATGTATTTCCCCCGATGCCGTCTTTCATGGTATCTCACCATTTTATTAAAAAAACCCCCTTAATTCATAATTGTTACTGATGTTTCAACTTATTCTATTTACCCTTTTCTAAATATTATTAATATTATTTAGTTGTAGATTATGTAGTATTACAATAAAACTATAATATATCTAAAAAACCTTCGGTTAAAAAAACTATAACATAAATGGAGACGAAGAAGGGAGGAATCAGAAATATTATTTATACCAAAACATTAAAAACTTTTTTTATTTACTATAGATACAGGGGGAAATATCCAAAAAAAAACTTTGAGAAGGTTAAGAAAAATAATGAAGTTAAAAGGTAAAACAAAAAAAATTAACATTGCAGTATTATCTGAAGAACCCCTTGGATGGGGGTCAGGGAAACATTATTTCCCTGTTATCCTAAATGGTTATACTTGGAACACGAATGGTATCTCTTACATTTTCTCAACAACATACATCTATGATAAGGATATCATACAGGGGAGACTTAATGTTTCAAAGTTTCAAGTACTATTAGTACCAGGTGGTGGCGTAGGAGACGGAGAAGCAGTAATGAAAGGATTTATCCTCTGTAGAAAAAACAGGAAATGGAAGAAACAGATACAAAAATTCATAGAAGACGGCGGAGGTTATGTAGGTATATGTGGTGGTACTGCACTTGCTACAAGTTTAGATACAGGTCCCAATAAAAAACCTACTAGTTTCCTTGAAAGACAATATAATAAAAGCGCTATAGGTATAACATGTGTAAAATCCTATTATGAAAACCTTGCAGTTCCCATGTTTTACCCTTTTCAATGGAATCACCCTGAAAAAATAGGGGCAACAGGTTATATATTCTCTTTTGCACCAGGTGAAACCATTGATGGTAAAAGGATACATACTGGTGGTGTACCAGTTGATTTCAAAATCTATAAAGACAACCCTATTTTTTCTGATTACCCTGACGAAACAATCCGTATGCGATGGTGGGGTGGACCAGGGCTCGTTGTTCCTGAGAAAACTGATAGAGATGTAAAAATTCTAGCGAGATATCCTAAAGACGATTTCTCTAAAAACCATCTAACACAGATTTATGCATGGCGGTACACCGGCGGCGTATCTGGTTTAATAAAAGCTTTTCTAAACGCATCGTCAATAGTGAAAAAAGAAAAAGAAAATCTGAAACAAATCCCAATATATACATATTACCTTGCAAAACCATGGGAACCTACAAGTAAACGAATTGAACTAAATTTCTCCAATAAACCCTGTATGACCGCTGAAGTTTACCCAAATAAAAACCAAGGGAGAATACTACTCTGCACTGCCCATCCAGAATACATGATATGGTGGAACGGGCATATTGAAGAGGTGAAACACACTAAAAACAACTGTCTCGCATACGGGTTCCATAAATGGAAAAACATTTCAAAACTTAGTAAAAACGTAGAAAAGGAACTCACACATACCTGGTGGGTTGTACGTAGAATCACCGCATGGGCTGCCAAAGTACCAGATGAACATCTACCACCAATTTCAAAAGAAGAAATAAACAAAAAAACCATACCTATTATTAAACAAAACATTCTCTGGGATGGCACACTTCTTAATCAAATGAAAAATATTTAAAACAAAAACATTACATAAAAAAGAGGTTGTATCACTATGCGTCCTTTCAAATTTTTATCACAATGGCGGTCTTTACCACCCTATGAACTTATAAGTTATCTACTCATGTATGCAAGTGTCCCTATGCTCGCATATGGACTACAACTCTA
>Ga0164318_10007710_pt1 | contig 10435 bp, 8 predicted proteins | sample GuaBasSedimGuay9_FD_113734 | JGI IMG/M metagenome (GOLD analysis project Ga0164318, IMG submission 113734) | Subseafloor sediment microbial communities from Guaymas Basin, Gulf of California, Mexico - Guay9, Core 4571-4, 0-3 cm | ecosystem: Environmental > Aquatic > Marine > Hydrothermal vents >...
CATCTCCTCACATGCATCCATAATGGTAAGGTCTTGGTAAGGCAATGCAACATTGATGACAATACTTGCCCCAGTTGCAGCAATAAGCTCTTTAAGCTCAGGTATGGAGTCTGCATCTACTTTGGCAGTACGTATCTCTACACCTGTTTTAGCTTTTACATTGGCTGTAATGGTTTCACATTTACTTACAGTTCTACTTGCAAGTGTGATCTCTCCAAAGGTATCAGCATTCATTGCACATTTAAATGCAACTACATTTCCAACACCGCCCGCACCGATGATAAGGGTTTTTTTAGACATAAAAGACTCCTAGAAAAATAATAAGAATATTTTATCACAAATAATAGTGATTCACAATATAACTCAACCCAAACAATAGAGGAATAAACAAAAGTGTACTAAGCAATATAAGTGAAGTTACATCCTTTGGTTTACAGTCATATAAAGAAGCTAAATTGATATTTGCAACTGCCAGAGGTACCATCATCTCCATGAAAATAATTCCCTGCACAAAGAGTGATAAGTTAGTAAAACTAAGTATAAGAGCTGTAGCAATAGGAATAAGGATGAATTTTTGGCTTATGGTTCCTATGAAAAGTTTTGGATGTAATTCTTTGATACGGATACCCTGTAAGAATGTACCCAGTAAAAAAAGTTGCAAGACTATTCCTGCATAGGCTCCCATCTTGAAAAATTCTTGAATTTGAGAGCTAAGTGCTATATTATTTATATTAATAAATATTGCTATTAGTGAGGCTGGAATAATAGGAATTTTAATGATATTGAAGAGTGAGTCTTTGATGCTGAATGATCCTCTTGAATAGATGTAAACACCAATAATATAGACTACAAATACATTGGCTATATTTATGAGAGTAGTGTATATGACGCTTTGCTCCCCAAAAAGAGCAATACCTAAAGGTATACCTATATTCCCAGTATTCCCTACAAATCCGGCAATAGAAAAGATAGCACGGTCTTTTATATTTGTAAATATTAGTTTGCTTATAAGTATTGTGGGGATGAGTAAAGATAAAATGATAGCTAGATAGAGGAGTGGTACATAAATATGTTCAACATGTAGTTTGGCAGTACTGAAACCCCAAATAGTGACAAAGGGTTGTAAAAAGTAGATTGACATAAGTGTCAGTGTTTTGGTACTCATCTCTTCTTTGAAGATGCGTTTAGCCATGTAGCCAAGCAAGATGAAGACGTAGACAAAGATGATGGAGAGAAGTGTACTTATCATAGTTAGAATTATAACTTATTTTGGGTTAACTTATTTTAGATATGATTCTTTACTTTAAATGATAGACTTCTTTTGTAATCCTAAAAAAGTCTAATAGGATATTTTATGGATTTTTCTTCACTTGAAACCTGGGGCTACCTTGCCATTGCTTTTTTTGCTTTTGGCGGTTCGTTGTTCATCGTTGCTGCAGCAGGTGTGTTTTCGTTTATGGGTAATATGGATCTGACTACAGCTTTGGCTGTGGCCACAGTGTCAAACTTTTTAGGAGATATTTTCCTTTTTTATCTTGGTAAATACCAGAAAAAAGAGATACAGCCTTACTTTGCAAAACACAAACGGAAAATAGCCCTTGCTACGCTTATTATGCGTAAGTATGGAGTACTGGCTATATTTATACAGAAGTTTTTATACGGTATCAAAACTCTTGTACCACTCTCTATGGCACTTGCGAAGTATGACTTTAAGAAGTTTGCATTCTATAACATATTTGCATCTATCGTATTTGTACTTACCATAGGATTGAGTGCATATTATTCAAGTGAGGCTATCATCTCTTTCTTTGGTGTCATTAAAGAACGTCCTTGGATAGCACCTGTAGTATTGTTTAGTATTATAGGTTTAGTTTGGTTTGTTATGGAGAGAATGACAAAGAAGAGATAAGAAGCGCTAAGCAAGGCAAAGACTTTGCTTTTGTATTATAAGGATTCTATTTATCGATTTAACCAATAAATAAGACTGGGAATGTTTTCAACACCAAAGTAAATATAATCATTATTCTCTATATCGTCTCCATATCTTTTCACGTAAGTTAGTCTAAATATATCCATGATATCTATATACGTGTTAAAACCATAAACACTATCTCTTTTATAGAATGATCCTTCCATGTCTCCAAAGAAGCTTGCTCCTAACCCAAACTTCATAAAATCATCGTACTCTTTAAATGCATTTAGATCAGCACGAACAAAATCAGAAGTCTCATTACTGCTTGCAATGTATGAGGCTTTTGCTTCAAAACCATTGAGTATGTTCATGTCTTTATAATAAAGAGCAGCATATCCGAAGCTTGCACCGCCATTTTTTAAATCTGCGGCTATCTCTCCCGGTAAAAGTCTTAGTGCAGTTCGTAATCCTGCTTTTCCTTCATCCTGTGGTACATTTAATGGTAAAAACTGAAAGCCATCCTTCTCTTTGAGAAAAGTACTTCCTGCCCATGCTGAGACACTGGTTACTTTAGCTATAGATTCATGGTCTTCATAAACTTCAGCCCTATCATTTTCAAGTGAAGTTATGCGGTTAACAACAGCTCTTAAAGGTTTCTTATACCAGTGGTCAACATCTTTTTTTGCATAATAGAGGAAAGATTTTTTATATTGATCCAGGTATCGCATATCTAGTTTTGTGAGGAATGTCTTAAATTCATCACTGTCATAACGTTTCGCATCAGGCTTTTTTGTATTAAATGCATTATAAATAGCAGAATAGCGATCCGTTGTTTTAGGTGTCTTATGATAAAATTCAGTATTCAAAAATAGCGTGTAGGCTGCCAAGGCTTCAGGTTTTTCATCTAAGCCCAATCTTGTTTTCAACTGATTCATAAGTTCTATTTGAGATAAATGTGAATACTGACTTTTTGTTTTAAAAGAAGCTGCAAGATGGTAGATAGCATCATAAACACCGACATAATAGTCATACATACGAAAGTTTTTGTCTAAGAATGCTGCAAAATGTTCTAAATATCCTCCTGTGAGAGGATGAAACCTGGATGAAAGTATCAGTGTTTTGCTGCTGTCATTTCTAATATACTGATTAATAGCTTGATAGAGTTTCATGGATTGGAAGATCTCAAGGCTGTTAAGTAGTGGTATGGCATTGGTGGTGATGAAACCAAGAGGAATTTCTTCCTCTTCGTCTTCATCTGTTTTTATAGGCTCTTTTCTCATATTGCTTGGGTCAATAAAAACAAAATGCGAAGCTTTTTTATCAAGTTCAATGGCGAGTTGCAGAGGAATGTTGTCATACGCACCACCATCTATAAAGTAGTGTGATCTGGTTTTACCTTTATATGTATACTTTAATTTTACTTGTTGAAAAGCCCCGGGAAAGGCAGCAGACGCGAAAAGGACATCAATGAGTTTACTTTTATCTTTCTCTATGCTGGGTATTGAGATATAGAAGTCTGTACTTGGGGGCATACTTCTGTTTGTAACAATGGCTTTCCCATTTCTTTCTTTTAACGTAAGAGGTATGGAAAAGTGTTGATTTTTGATTTTAATACCTTGGACGGTCTCGACAATAGGTGTGGCTTTTGTTACAGAAACGCCTATGGGTACTTCACAGTTTTTTCTATATATAGGTTTTTCGAGATGTTTTATGATCTCTGCTGCTTTTTTTTCTAATCCTTTTCTGGTAAAAAGTGTACTTTTATTGTCAGGGTCTTCACCCTTTATAACAAGATCATCTATGCCCAGATTCACCCATGTTTCATAAAATAAATTATTATCAACATCATTCAGTTTAATATCTTTGGGTAAAGATATAGAGTCATCTTGACACCAGTACATAGCAGAAAGCAAAGCATTAATAGAACCAGCGGAAGCACCTGCCACGGAGCGTAAATGAGGTTCTACTAGTTTACCGTTCTTTCTTACTTTATTTAGCATTTTGATCATCGCCCAATTGTATCCGGACTCATAGGCACCAAGACTGACACCGCCTGAGATGACCATAGATAAATTTATTTTTTCACGTTGGGCATGAAGGCTGAGTGTGAGTAGAGAGAAAAGAAGAGAGAGTTTTAAAAAGAGTTTCATGAGGGGAAGACCTTTATAAATAATGATGGAGTAAAGATGGTAGTGCCTAACTACCATCTATGGAAGAAAATTAGGCTCTTTTTTGTTTAACAAACTTATCTATACGACGTATACCTTCTTTAATGGTTGTCATATCTGTAGCGAACGAGAATCTAAAGTAGCCTTCTGACCCAAATCCAATACCGGGCACTACAGCAACACCGGTTTCCTGAAGTAATTCTTTACAGAATTCGATAGAGTCATTAGAAATATCTTTAATATTAACAAAAAGATAAAATGCTCCTTGTGGTTTAAGTACAGAAAGGCCATCGATCTCATTCATGAGCTCTACTGCCTCTTTTGCACGTCCTTCAAATGCTCTTCTCATCATCTCTATCTCTTCATCCACTTCACCGTTAAGTGCTGGGATCGCTGCTTTTTGTGTGATTGAATTTATGTTTGAAGTACTTTGACTTTGTAGTTTATTCATCACAGAGATCAACTCTTTGTTTGGTGAAGCAAGATAACCAAAACGCCATCCTGTCATGGCTACAGATTTACTCAGACCATTGATTGTCACAGTTCTTTGAAACATGTCTTCAGAAATACTAGCAGTTGCTACAAAATCTACATCATAAACCAGTTTCTCGTACATCTCATCACTTGCTATGATGATGTCTGTACCCTTCAGTACTTCTCCCAACGCTTCAAGCTCAGCTCTGCTGTAGATAGAACCGGTAGGGTTGGAAGGAGTTGTAAGTATGATCATCTTTGTTTTTGCTGTGATGGCAGCTTTGAGTTGTTCAGGAGTGATCTTGAAGCCGCTGATCTCATCTGTTTCGATGTACACAGGCACACCAAAAGCATATTTGACAAGCTCAGGATATGTTACCCAGTATGGAGCAGGGATGATCACTTCATCTCCTGGATTGATAACAGCTTGAAAAAGATTGAACAAAGAGTGTTTTGCCCCATTACTTACTATAATATCTGCTGGTGTATAGTCAAGGTTATTGTCTCTTTTGAGCTTTCCGACGATCGCTTCACGAAGTTCTATAATACCTGGTACTGCTGTGTACTGCGTAAAACCTTCATTGATCGCTTTGATCGCTTCATCTTTGATACGTCTTGGTGTACCGAAGTCTGGCTCTCCTGCCGAGAAGCTGAGTACATCTTTACCTGAAGCTTTAAGATCCTGAGCAAGCATAGTGATAGCAATAGTAAGTGATGGTGACAGTGTCTGGATACGTTCTGATAACATAAAAAACCCTTAAAATAAATTCATTTATTATATCAAAAAGAGGTTGATAATCGACTAAGAAGAGACACTTATGAAAAATATAAGTGTTCGTATCTATAGGTATGTGTATGTTTGTGACGTATTTAGTTTTGTATTTTAATCCATACTATGGATAAAGTTATCATAAAGCTCTTCAAGTTTGTGATCTTTTTCTCTGACACCTTCTTGTTTCCCTTTAGGTAATGCATCTTCAAGGACTTCAATACGTTTAAGCAGGTACTCAAATATCTCTTTGTTGACATCAGGAATTTTATTGTGGCTGAGAGGTGTTTTGTCGTATCCTCTTTTTAGTACACGTGCCGGGATACCAATGGCAGTCGAATCAGCAGGTACATCTTTGACTACAACAGAGTTTGCACCGACTTTTGAGTTTGCACCTATGGTGATATTCCCCAGTACTTTGGCGCCTGCTCCGATGACTACATTGTTTTCAAGCGTAGGGTGTCTTTTGCCCTTGCTTGTACTTACTCCACCCAGTGTTACCTGTTGATAGACGATCACATCATCCCCAAGTATAGCAGTCTCACCGATGACCACACCCACACCATGATCTATAAAGACCCTGCGCCCTAATGTAGCTGCCGGATGGATATCTATAGTGGTCAAGAACAGGCCTATGGCAGAGATGAAACGCGGAAGAAATCTTAAACCTTTATTGTAAAGCCAATGTGCGTTGCGGTAGAAGAAGAGTGCCCATAGACCCGGGTAGTTGAAAAATAATTCAAATGTGGAGTGTAGGGCAGGGTCATTTCTTTTGACATTAAGAAAATCTTCTTTTATAAGACTAAATGGGCTCACTTGTTACGATCCTTATATGTTTTCATCTTGGGCTTGAATCGTCTTAAGATAGCTATTTTCGCTTAAATAAAGGTAAAGTTTGCCCAAAAGTTCTCTTTTTTCTTCTTTATTTATGTGTGTAGACTCTTCTATCTGGTATTTAAGTGTCTTATCTATGAGATTCGTATCATAATCCAGATCATCTAGAACATCCATGAGATTTTGTGCTTCTATCAGATGGTCTATCGTATAAGCACCCTCTTCATTAAAGTTCACAACACACTCGGTAGGATGTGTAAAAAGATTATGTTTCATCCCCAGTACTTCTTGGTAGGCTCCTGTGAGAAAAAAAGCTAAAAAGTACTCCTCTTTACTCACATCTATGTCATGTAAGTAGAGTGGCAGGTCACGGTTAAATCCTATCTCCCCATCACTGTCACAGGTAATATCCCAGATGCTTGCAGGATTGGTTGGTTTTGTATCGAGACGATCAAGCGGCATGATAGGAAACTGCTGAGCTAAACCCCAAAAGTCAGGGAGTGACTGAAAGGCTGAGAAATTTACCAAATACTTCTCCTGGATGCGGTCTTGTAGTTTTTTAAGCTCATCCGTACCTTCATCTTTAAGTAACGCAATGGCTTTTTTGATGATAAGGTTAACCAGTATCTCTGTATTTGAACGGTCTTCAAGGTCTATGTAACCCAGATCAAAAAGTGTCAGCAGACTCTCCATATGATCGAGGGCATCATGAAGGTATTCTCTTGCATTTTCACGTGTTAGAGAGTTGAAAAGGTCATAAAGCTCTTGGATGAGTGGTGGATTTAGCTCTTTTAGCCGAAGACCTTTTTCATGATACTCTTGCGAAAAGAGTTCAAGCACAGGTGCTATAAGTACAGAATGGCTTGCTGCGATGTATCGTCCTGACTCGGTGAAGATATCTGGTTCAGCAACACCTTTGCTTTTAGCGATCTCCTGCATAAGGTAGATAACATCATTGGCAAACTCTTTGAGAGAGTAGTTTCTGTCTTGGTTGTGACTGTGCTGACTGTACTCTACTGCCAGGCCGCCACCGATATTAATAGCTCCCAATGCATCAGCACCACGCTTTTTAAGTTCTGCATAAATATTGCCTGCTTCTCTCAGCGCTTTTTTAAGAGGAGCGATGTCCCCCATCTGTGAACCTATATGAAAATGGATCATCCAAAGGTGGTCAAGTAGTTCATGTTTTTTAAGCATTTCATAGGCTTCGAGCAATTCGGTAGAAGTAAGCCCGAACTTAGAACTGTAGCCACCGCTTTTTGCCCAGATACCTATGCCTGAACTGTGAAGACGTATACGTACACCTATCTTAGGAGAGATAGGGTTCTCAATATTTTTATTAAACTCCTGATTGACCTGGATGATGGTTTCAAGTTCACCTAATCCCTCTATAGTCACAGTAATGTTATGTCCCATCTTTGCTGCGATAAAACAAAGAGAGATCATCTCCTTGTCTTTAAATCCATTGACCGTGATAGGAGCACCCAGTGGTGTTTTAGTGATAGCAATGATAAGTTCAGCTTTACTTCCTGCTTCCAGACCGTAATGATAATTTTTTGAAACATCTATAAGTGAGTGTATGAAGTTGGGAAATTGATTGACCTTGAGTGGAAAAACAGCCTGAAAATTACCCTGGTAATTAAACTCTTTTTTGGCTGTATGAAAAGTCTCAAAAAGTGTTGAAATTTGTTTTTCTATGAGATGAGGAAAACGAAGTAAAAGAGGACCTTTGTAGCCTTTTTCTCTTATCTCTTGTGTGATCTCAAGCAGTGAAGGTTGATTGGCATGATTAACATTAACAGTATCATTTTTGAGTATAAAGTTATTATCACCCCAAATATCCAAACCAAAGTTTTTCATGTGTATTCCTCATCATTAATTGGCGTAATTATAGCAAAACTTAATCTAATCTTACCTATAATGTTTATATGTCTAATCAGTTTTTATCTTATGAAGTACAGCAGCAGCATCTTAAGCTTATCTCTACTGGGGAGTGGACATTGCAGAGTGTGCGTCAGATAGAAAAATATTTACGTGATATCTCCTATGATAAAAAAATTATTTGGGATCTTTCAGGTATCGAAAAGTTTGACAGTGCAGGTGTATTGCTTTTTATCGAATATTTTGAACGCTTCAAAAAAGAGACAGAAGTAGAAGTCATTGGTTATACAGAAAAGCAAAAAGCGATGTATGCTCTGTTGAAAGAGAAGAGTCTCAAGGAGGTGATCGCCCCTCCAAAGCAAACTTTTTTAGAAATAATCGGTCATAATACAGTTGAAGTTTATAAGGATCTAAAGGATTTTGTTACTTTTCTTGGACACCTCTTCAGTGCATTCTTTCATACACTTATGCATCCTGGGGATATACGTTTCAAAGAGATGGTCTATCATATCCACAGATCTGGTTTTAATGCACTCATTATTATTGGTTTGAGCGCCTTTTTGGTTGGTTTGGTGATTGCTTATCAAAGTGGTGTACAGTTGGAAAAATTCGGGGCAGATCTCTTCATTGTCGATACGGTGGCTATATCGATCACAAGAGAGTTGGGCCCCATGATCACAGCGATCGTGATCGCCGGGCGAAGCGGCTCATCATATACGGCAGAGATTGGTGCTATGAAGATCACAGAAGAGATAGCTGCGATGCGGACTATGGGGTTTGATCCCTACTATTTTCTGGTTCTGCCACGTATTTTTGCTTTAATGATCGCACTGCCTCTTTTGATCTTCTTTGCAGATATTATGGGGATCGTTGGCGGTATGGTGGCATCAAATATGCAGCTTAATATCTCTATGGGGCAATTTATAGAGCGTCTTAATGAAGTGTTGGAGGTCAAGCACTATATCTTAGGGATGATCAAAGGTCCGGTCTTTGCTTTTTTGATCGCTGCAGTAGGATGTTATAGAGGCCTTCAAGTCTCTGAAAATACAGAGAGTATCGGATTGCATACGACAGCAAGTGTGGTTAACTCTATCTTCCTGGTTATCGCTTTTGATGCACTCTTCTCAGTGATCTATACGGAGCTTGAACTATGAGTACCGTAATTAAAGCAGAAGGGATCGTAACAAGATTTGGGAAGAGAGTGATCCATGATGGGGTAAATCTTCATGTTGATCGTGGGGAGATCTACGGAATATTGGGAGAGAGTGGTTCAGGTAAATCTGTTTTAATGAAAGAGATGATCATGTTATTGGAACCTACTGACGGGAAGATGACGGTTTTGGATCAAAAGTTAAACAATATCAGTTTCGAAGAGGCGCAGGCCTTACGTAGAAAATGGGGTATACTCTTTCAGTTCGGGGCACTCTTCTCCCCGTTGACTGTAGCGGAAAATATAGAAGTGCAGCTCAAAGAGTATACTGATATTACAAAAACAATGCGAAATGAGTTGATAAATTCCATGCTCAATATGGTAGGGTTAGAGCCAAGTGTAGGGGCACTTTATCCTTCTGAATTAAGTGGTGGTATGATTAAAAGAGCGGCTTTGGCAAGGGCTTTGGCTATGGAACCGGAATTGCTTTTTCTGGATGAGCCTACATCAGGGCTGGATCCCATAGGTGCTAGAAACTTTGATGAGTTGATACTGGAGCTGCGTGAGCTTTTAGGGATAACGGTTGTAGTGATCACGCATGATCTGGATTCGATCTTCAGCATTATAGACAGGATGTCGGTTTTGGCAGATAAACATGTGGTGGCAGAGGGGAATGTAAAAAATGTGTTACAATCACAACATCCTTTTGTAGAAGAATTTTTTAAAAACAAATATACGCAAAGGTATATGTAAATGAAGAGGTTAATGTAAATGTATAGCAGAATCAATTATACGGTTGTAGGTATCTTTGTATTGATCTTCGCTACAGGTATGGTCTGGTTTGCTTTTTGGTTGGCAAAGTATGGTCTGCAGAAAGAGTTTGATTACTATAAGGTTCAAATGAGTGAATCTGTCTCCGGGCTTTCCAAAGATTCGACGGTTAAACTGCATGGTGTTGATGTTGGATCCATAAGCGAGATCACGATCAATCCTAAAGATATCGAAAAAGTAGAGATCATTCTCAAGATCAATAGAGGAACTCCTATCAAAGAGGATATGGTCGTATTTACAGAGATGTATGGAGTTACGGGAATCTCATATATACAGATAGACGGTGGAACCAATGGAGCAAAAACACTGGAACCTACAGAGGATCATATTCCTGTTATAGCAACTGCTCCCTCTTGGCTTAACAAAACAACGAAAGGACTTGGTACCCTTGCAGACAGGATCACTTTACTGGTAGA
>Ga0164318_10007712_pt1 | contig 10434 bp, 6 predicted proteins | sample GuaBasSedimGuay9_FD_113734 | JGI IMG/M metagenome (GOLD analysis project Ga0164318, IMG submission 113734) | Subseafloor sediment microbial communities from Guaymas Basin, Gulf of California, Mexico - Guay9, Core 4571-4, 0-3 cm | ecosystem: Environmental > Aquatic > Marine > Hydrothermal vents >...
CGGTTCCCATCTCACGACCAGGTAGGGTTCCCTGAAAGGCAGGCGTTTGCTCACGATTCCCGGTTCCAGATCGGGGGAGATTATCGTATTCCCGACCCTCTTCATTCCCTTGCCCAGCCGCTTCGGCAGCGGGTCCAGGACCTCCTTCGGCGGTTTCGGGTCCTTTCCGGTGCATATGACCTCGTTATCGGTGACGAACATGAAGAGCTTCTTCTTCTTCACCTCCTCGAGGAAGGCCATCATCTTGATCCTGGGGTTGTCGTAGTTCTGTATTCCCGCAAGCTTCTCCTTGGTTGTCGACCCTCTCAGTGCGTATCCCACATCACCGAACGGCGTCCTCATGACCGCGAGGTACTGGATCTTGTCCTCGTGGTTGAGGAGAAGAGCACCTGCATAGGCCCTGGCCAGTTTGTCCCCGCTCTTTGCAGCCTTCTCCAGGTAGGACCTGCTGTCCTTTCTGGACTGTATATCTCTCAACTTCTTCTCGAGGTTCCGGAACAGGGGAACATCGACGGTGCACCTGGGCAGTGCCAGTGTAGGATCCTGGGCGAGCCTCCTTGCCTTTCTCTTCAGCTCCTTTTCGAGACCCTTCGAGGCCGTTCTTGCCCCTGTCCTTACCTTGTAGTTCTTCTTCCTCCCCACGGGGCTCATGGGCCCCGATTGCCCTTATTATTATTTCAATATGACCGTCATAACCGGGTTATGGGTTGGCGGGAAAAGACATATATTCCGGTTATGGAATTCCACAACCTGGTTATATGAAGGTGCCTTATGTCATTATCACGGAGGAGCTCATTCCGGAGGTAAGGAGGAGGGTCTCGATAGAATTGGGAAGAAGGGGTTGGTCCCAGGGGAGGATAGCCGGCATCCTAGGGATCTCACAGGTGATGGTGAGCAGGTATTTTCATGAGGAAAGGATCCCGAGCGTGTCTCTCAATTCCATGATCGAGACCGTATCGAGGGACATGGTATCTGGAGCCCTTTCGGGGGAGTCCCACGAGGAGATATCGATCCGTTTTTGCACCTCGGTCGAGAGATGCATGAAAGAGGGAATGCTCGCGGAGAGGTTCAGGGAAAGGTTTTCCATGGAGCCCTATCCGTCCTGTTTCGGGATGGGTCTGGGGACATCAGGCCGCTCGGCCGTTCTGAGGGACCTTTCAGCCGCCCTCGAGCTTCTCAAGGGGAAGGACCTGTCATTCCTCGTCCCGGCCCTGAAGGTCAACATGGCCCAGACATGGGAGGGTGGAAAGAGCATAGGGGACGTGGCATCCTTTCCGGGAAGGTTGATAGACAGGAACGGAAAGATAGTTTCCGCCAGCTCCGCCGAGTTCGGTTGCTCAAAACATCTGGCAGGGATCCTGCTTTCGGCCCACGGCAGTCATCCGTCCGTCCTTTCCGTTGCAAGCTTCAGGTTCAACGATGAGATATCCGCAGCAATTCCGGAAGAAGAGGGCCTTGCAGTGCTCGACCGGGGGGAGATGACACTGGAAGACCTTATCGGAAGGGCTCCCCTGGACGATGGGGGATTCGTGGCGGACCCCGGTGATTTCGGTGTTGAACCGTGCCTGTACATCTTCGGACGCTCATCGCTCGATGTGGCCCTTCGTGCCCTGGACCTGAATGAACGTGTGGGAAGATGCAGAAGCGAAGGTTCGAAAGGGGGGAATGATCCGCACCGGGATATGAACAAGTAGAGGGATTGGATATGATCTTGAGAATGAGAAAGGAGAGAATCGGAGCCCTGTCAAGGGGTACGATGGTTTCCCTGACGGTATTGGCATTCGTTCTGGTCATGACTATCGGGGGTGCGATCTACATACTCGAAAGGACGGGGGAAGATGAAGGGGACCTTGTCATATACGCATACGAGAGCTTCCAATCGTACGGTCTCGGACCCGCGGTCATCCCGGAGTTCGAGAAGATGTACGGTGTCAAGGTCACCGTGGAGACGCCGGGTGACGTGGGTACCGTCCTTGCAAAGATAAATCTGGAGAAGGGGGACCCGGGAGCGGATGTGGTGATCGGTGTGGATAATTCCATGCTGCACAGGGCAGTGGAAATGGATCTTCTTTCACCATACGTTCCGACGAACATCGACAGGCTGGACCCGACAATGTCGTTCGATCCCGGCCATCATATTGTCCCTTTCGATTACGGGTACATAGCCATCATATGCAGCAGGGAGATGATGGAGGAAAGGGACCTGCCTTACCCGGCTTCCGTTCTCGATCTCGCAGACCCGGTATATCGGGGACAGCTTCTGCTTCTGGACCCGGCCCAGTCCTCCACCGGCTCCTCGTTCATGATATGGGCGGCGCAGGTCGCGGGAGACAACTATTCGGCATTCTTCGATGACCTGGCAGGGAATGCCGAGGGCAAGGTATTCGGGTCCTGGGACGCGATGTACAACATGTGGGGTGACGGGGAGGCCCCGATCGCCATATCCTACGGACTTGACACGGCCTATGAGATGATGTGGTACGGAACGAACGATACCGTTACCATTGTGCCTCCCGAGGAGGGTTACAGGCAGATAGAGGGTGCCGGCCTTGTGAAGGGAGCAAGGCACAGGGAGCTGGCGGAGAAGTTCCTCGACTTCATACTGACTGACGAGTTCCAGTCCGAGGTCTACAACAATTACATGCTTCCTGTGGTACCATCCGTTGAGGTCAACGAATATTTCCTGCAGTACGGAGCTTCCGCGGACCGCCATGTGGAACCCACCGTGGACGAGGTTTCGGCACATTACGATGATTGGATGGCTGCCTGGAGGGAAGCCTTCTTCGGATAGGTGATAATGCGGGGCAGGTTCGATATGACTTACCGGGCGAAGGGTCGGAAGAAGAGCGTTCTCGTTCTCACGGTCTATTCCATTCTATTTGCTTTTCTGGTCCTGTTCTGTCTGTATCCGCTTTTCCTGATAGCCATGAAGGGGATAACCGATGGTTCGGGTCGGATCACATCCCGCTATCTTGTGGATATATTGAGGGATGGCATATACCGGGAGGTGATATGGTTCACATTCTGGCAGGCGGCGTTATCATCGATCCTTACCCTGCTGTTCGCCTTTCCCGGTGCCTACCTTCTGTCCCGATACGATTTTCCCGGAAAGAGGTTCGTGATAGCAGCCTCGACCATCCCGTTCGTCATCCCTTCCCTGGTACTTGCCGTCGGCCTGATAGCCATCTTCGGTTCCTCCGGTGTTCTGAGCTCGATCCTTTCCTCCCTATCCATACCGGCACCTGATCTGATAGGGTCCAGATCGATAATCATTCTGGCGCATGTCTTCTTCAACTTTCCCATCGCCCTGAGGATACTTCTTGCAAGGTTCTCCGGTCTCGACCCGACGCTGGTCCACGCTGCACGCTCCCTCGGGGCCGGCAGGGTGAGAACGTTCTTCACCGTCGTTCTCCCACAGATGAGGTATTCGGTACTGTCCGCACTGTCACTTGTATTCACTTTCTGCTTTCTCACATTCGGTATAGTACTTCTGCTCGGGGGTCTCAACCATACGATAGAGGTGGAGATAAGGTCCCTGTTCGTGGGATTGTCCGAGGAAGGCCTTCATCATGCCGGAGCACTTGTATTGGTGGAATCCGTGATAGTCCTCGTAACGACCTACGTGTACATCTGGAGCTCATCGCGGGTCTCGGGCCGCGCCGAGATAGTGCTGTCCCGGCCGGGAACGATGAGAAGGAAGATCTCCCCCGCCGGCAGGTTCCTTGTGGGAACATACGTGATGCTGGTACTTCTCATAGTGTTCTTGCCGCTGTTGATGGTATTCCTGGGGAGCTTCATGGCGGGCAGGACCCTGATACATGCGTTCACGCTCGACTGGTACTGGAAGATCATGACCATGGAAAGCGGTTCCGGTTTCTCCGTCACTCCTCTGGATTCCATCAGGAACTCTCTTCTGTTCGGTCTTCTCACGATGCTGTTATGCCTCCCCCTGTCATATATGACCGCCTGGGTGATGGTAAAGAGGGGCGGCAGGGGAAAGAGGTTCATGGACATGCTTCTTCTGTTTCCCCTGGGTGCGTCCTCCGTCGCCCTCGGATACGGTCTGGTTTCGGCCTATTCCTCCCCTCCCGTCAGCATAACGGGGACATGGTACATCATCGTTCTCGTCCACAGCGTCATTGCCTACCCGATCGGTGCCAGGGCCATATATTCCTCCATGAAGAGCTTCCCCCCCCAGCTGGAGAGGGCCGCAAGGTCGCTGGGAGCTTCACCAGTGGAGTCATTTTTCAGGGTGAAGCTTCCCCTCATCCTTCCGGGGATTCTCGTGGCAGCGGTATTCGCGTTCGCCGTATCAATCGGTGAACTCGGGGCGACATTGATGGTGTCCAGCGAGGAATACATAACCATGCCCGTTTACCTCTACAGGACGGTTGAGGGAGCGGGGAGGGAGCTTGGACCCATGTATGCATTCTCCGTGATTCTGATGAGTACAGCATTCCTTTCCTTCCTTTCCATCGAGATCATACAGAAGGTGTTTCTGAAATGGGGGGTCCGGGGTGACACTTGAGGTCGTTTCGGTGGGTTTCGGCTACGGCGGATCCGTTCCGGTGCTGAAAGATGTGAGCATAAGCGTGGGTGATGGCGAGGTATACACGCTCCTTGGGAGCTCCGGTTCCGGAAAGACAACGCTTCTGAACATCATCGCCGGCTTCCTGCGACCGGACAGTGGACGGGTGATGCTCGATGGTGAGGACATCACTCATATCAGACCCGAGCGGAGAGGGGTTGGAATGGTATTCCAGGATTATGCGCTCTTTCCGCACATGAACGTCAGGAACAACATCCTGTTCCCGATGAAGGCCCGAAATCTTGCCAGGGCCGAGATGGATGGAAGGGCGGATGAACTGTGCGAACTAGTGGGAATATCACACCTCAGGGACAGGATGCCATCGGAGCTGTCAGGTGGTGAGAAGCAAAGGACAGCGATTGCCAGGGCACTCGCTGCGGATCCCCGGGTGCTTCTCCTGGACGAACCGCTATCGGCTCTGGATGCGGCCCTAAGGATCGAACTGAGAGGTGAGCTCCGGTCCCTTCTGTCCTCGCTTGAGGTTCCCACGCTTTACATAACCCACGATCAGCGGGAGGCCATGGCGATCTCCGACAGGATCGGTTATCTTCTCGATGGGCGGATCATCGAGGAGGGCACTCCGGAAAAGCTCTACTGGCGACCCGAGAGGGTGCAGACAGCATCGTTCTTGGGTTTCGGGAACATATTCAGGGTGAAGGCAAGGGGGAACGGTTCGATCGCCACGCCTCTTGGCCCGATACCCTGGAATGGTGACATGCCTTCCCATATCGGGTTCAGACCCGATTCTGTCCGGATCGGAACGGACGGAGGCGGGTTGAAGGGGAAAGTGATCTCCAGCGAGTACCGCGGTTCCAGCCTCTTCCTTCGGGTCAGCTGCCGCAGTGTCGTTGTCATAATGGAGGTGGACCCTCACATCGGGGCCGGGAAAGGTGATGAAGTCACCTTCTCGATTCCACGTGATTCCATTGTACCATTGAGATGAATTGAGATAAGAACGGTATGAGCGATCGGGAGGTTATCTTTTCAGATAGAGCTGGATCACCTTCTTCTGGGCGGATCTCAGTGTGTATGAGATGTAGGCGGTGGAGACGCCCAGCTTCAGGGCGAGCTCCCTTACACCCACATCCTTTGGGAAATTGTAATAACCCATATCCAGGGCTGCCTTCAGGACCCTCTCCTGTTCCTTTGTCAGGGAGTCCAGGTTCTTGAATTCCCTCTCCTCGAGGACCCTGTATTTCATGCCGGTGCCGTCCAATCTCTTCAACAGATTGCCCAGGGCTTCCTTTTTATCATGGACGACCCTCCATTCGACCCACCCGTCATCAAGGACCTTGGCGGACAGGAGGAAAGCCTCCGCGGAGGAAAGGGCCCGGCATCCCAGACATGATGATGTGCCCACTATCAGTTTCAACTTCGAACCGGACGTTCCGGGCGATGACACGAACTCCACATCATTCATGGACCTCAATCTCTCCATGACGAGTTCGGGATCGTTCCCGTTCAGATCGATATCCACGAGGTCCTGGACACCGGATGGTTTGTGAAGAAGGGGGATCGTGTCTATCAGGGAGATGTCAAGGTCCAGGTCGCCTTTCAGCTTTCCCAGCCAGCATCCCGACAGGTCCACCTGAAGTATCATCTCGTGCACATCAACACCGTTACCGAGGGGGGTGATGGCGGACATGATTTAATTGAATTACTGTGGCGGTCCGCACCCTGCCCGGTGCTTTCCCGGGAGTGCGGATGCTCCATGTCTTGCTGCCAGCGCCGAGCAAGGACCTTTGTAGGTCGATCCGAAACATCCTCTGCGGTCCATCTACCGGTCGGTTTCCGGCCGGGGTGTTTCCGGAGCTTCAGCACCGGGATCGATTTCCGGGATCCGTTCTCCCTCCGGTGTGCTCTCTATGGGTCCTCCGGTAACACCTTCGCCGGGTTCTTCCTTTCCTTCTCTCGGTGGGCCCTGTTTCACCTGGACCGGAGGGGGGACTGGCATCCGGAAAGGCATTCCCTGTCTCAGTGCGGGATGACCGGGTGGATAGTGAAGATGTCCTTCTGTCTTCTCTTCCTCCCTCTCCTCCTTATCAGTATCGGTTGAGGTCTTTTCCCTTCCCTTTCTTATGGTTATGAAGACGGCTATCGCAATGAACAGCAGTATCAGCAGGATGAGAACGGGAATGATTATCACAAGGGGTGAGATCCCCTTCTCTTCCTTTGGTTTCTCCTCCTTGACGATGATCACCTTGTTTCCGTTCGCACCATGTCCGGCGGTATCGAAACCGCATATCACGGAATCGCCAAGGGACCGGACGTAATATGTGGATCCGAATATCTCGAGGTCCTCCGCAGGTATGTTCCAGGACACCAGCTGTTCCATCTCCAGGGTCCATATTATGGAGTTCCCATCTATTCTCGGAGAACCGAGTTCATTTCCATCACCGTAGGACAGGCAGTCGACATCGTCCAGAGGGTAGTACGATCCGTTGTCGGGTTGTATGTACCCTATGTCGAAAAGACCCAGTGAATTCGGGTCGAATGCTCCCTCACTGTACATGCCGTTCACGAAGAAGAGGCGGTAAATGCACCATTCGCCTTTCCCGAAGGAGGGGTCCATCTCGGAGTAGGGTAAGGGCTCGCCGTCAAGGGTCATGATGATACGGACCGTGGTGTAATCCACCTCTGTTCTGATATTGGTGATATTCGCAGGTCCGATATCCTCGTTCCTCACGGACCCCGAATGGCCGAATATGTCCATGACATCGAACACGATGGGGGATGACGTACCGTTATGGTTGAACAGAAGTGACGATGCTTCATACGGTGGTTCCGGTATGAAAACATCAAAAACGAACGTACCCAGCAACCTCTCGTCATCCCTGTCCATGACCCAGACGGTGATATTTATCTCTCCCTCCGTGTCCAGTGTTTTGTTGAGGAACGGTTTGTTGCTCGTCTCGTCTCCGTTCACGTACCAGCTGATGAACAGGTCTTCAACATCGCTGTCCGCGTCCCAGATATCGACGGAGAGATGGACCTCCGTTCCTATCTCCACGGGACCGGGTTCGACGTCGATCGTGACTTTCCCCGCCGGAGGATCGTTCACAGGGTCGAAATATACCGTGTAGTTGTGCGTTGCCGTCAGGAACCCGTCGGAGGCCGTCACAGTCAGGTTGCAGTCCGCTGAATAGTTCTCTCCGGGGAAGATATCCAGTTCATCATTCTCATCAAGGATCAACGTCATGTTTCCGTTGGATGAGATGTTGAACAGGAGCACATCCTCATCGGCGTCCGTGAAAAGGGTGCTCACATTGAGCGCATCCAATAGAGGCGTGTCCTCGGTAATGACGAGATACTGCTCCGCATCTCCGATGAAGACGGGAGGAGAGTCCGAGATGATGAGCTCTTTGAACGAGGGTTCCGAGAATTCCACCCCGTCCCATGACGCCACCTCGCAGAGAATCGTATCTCCCTTCTTGGTGAATGTGTTGATGAGTCTCCCGTAATCATCGAACGTGGCATTCTCCCGGGTTGCAAGGTTCTGAAGCTCCCCGTTTATGTAGAATCTGTACCTGTATGTCAGCAGTACTCCTTCAAGGTCGAAACCGGGCTCATCGAGTCTGATGTATATCGAATCCTCTGTGGTGGGAGCTGAAGGATAGATGGAGAATAGAGGCGGCTCCGGCCTCACGTTCTCTATGGATGTGATGTTCATGAGATCGAATGTGGTCACCCATCCGAGCTCATCGGTCACGTTGATCCTGAAGGAGCAGTTCCCGAGCCTTGCCATCGGTGAGGGAGCTATCGTTCCCAGGAATCTCCCCGTCACTTCATCGTAAGTGAAAGATGAGGAAAAGGAGGAATTCCATTCATCGGATCCGTTCTCCTTCAGGAGGAGCTCCAGCCTCAGGTTCTCCACGTTCTGATCGGTATCGTTGAGGACCACGGTGACGTTTGCTTCCATGGTTCGGTGGATCCTGTCAGCCACCGTGATATTCTCTAACACCGGATGCTGGTTGTCGACCCATGATACTCCCACATCGTAGATATGGGGGAAATGTGACTCTTCCACGGAATCTCTTTTCAATCTAAATCTTATCTTTATCGAGTTATATTCAACGGGATCCAGATTTGAAAGATCAATATTCTTTCCTCGAAGATCCCCGAATCCGGGTATGGAACGGCCATTTACTGAGTCCAGAATATCTATTTGGATTTTCCCGGAAACTCCCAGGGAATAATTGAGTTTTAAATATTCCCAGTATGAATCCGCGGGTTTCAAGATGGTCTTTGTTATGGCGACACCGTTCCATTGGTCCCAAACCATTCTCAGCTCTCCGTTATAAGTGATAATTGAAGATAAATAACCAATTCCGTTATTATTCCAGAGAGGATCCCAGTAACCATGAATGGATTGCCAGCACAATCTCCAGTAGTAGAGAGTTGGAACATTGTAAAGGTCCTTGATCAGATCGATTCTCAATTTAATTGGATAGAGACTCCTGGGAACCTTCCCCTTCAAACTCATTTCCCTGTAAAGAGTTACTTTGATCAAACCGGGTATCGGAGAGCCATCATTTCCAAGGACCGTGAGTCTAATTTCCGAAAAGTACCCTGTCCCCCATCCGAATAATGATAGTTCCATATCCTCGGGTATTTCGATGGGGACCGTTTCGAACCATGCCTCACCATCCCAATCATAGATGGTAAAGAAATCCAAGAATAGGGTATTTGATTGATTGGCAGGTAAGAATGTCTGCAATCTGCTGATATTCGAAAAATCTCCTTCAATGTTTTTATTATTGTAATATACTATGGAACTGTAGCTTGGATTAACCGTAAGAGAAAATTTCTTTTCAAGAAGGTTGATATAAAAAGTACAATCCACCCATTCATCTTGAGAAATGAGATGCCCGATGGAATGGATACTGTCTCCGGTCTCGACTCGGATGTATCCATTCATGGTTCCGATTGACAGGACAATATCGTCATCTGTTGTATTTGATGTTTCAGCGCTCATGAGCTGGATCTTGAAATCAAATTTTCCATTGTATCTTATTGTCTGTGTGTTAAAAGATATTTTTAAGGTAAACCGTGACAGATCGAACCCTTTCGTCATGAAGACAGAGGGAATTGAAGATGAATTCTTCGAATGCATTGCACTCTGGCTCGAACCGGCTTCAAAAACCCTTTCAACGGAAAAATCGCCCGAGTTCATTGTCGGATGTCTTGTATAATTTACACTTGTTGTGAGGTCAGTTCCCAGGGGATATGATTCAAAATCATCTTCATAGAGATTGGATGCTGTTACATGATGGTGTTTCAATGAAATATTATCCATTCTCTCAATATATTCAGGATTATTGAAAAAGTCAATAACCTCGCCCCCCAACGGAGGGTATTCGGGGTTTTCCTCTCTCGTATATCCGGGATCTCTCGTCGGCCTCTCATCGGCGATCCCGGATGAGCCTCCGGAGTTCATGTTGATGACGGAAAACGAGACAGCGATCATTAGCAGTACGATTAAAGGTGAGATCAATCTCTTCCCAATTTCCTGCAAGGAAAAACCTCCTAACGGAAATTGCATGGATGCTGGAGTATAAAATGCTTTTCACGGTAAAATTTACAAGAACCGACATTTCTTCAATTCAACTTGGAATTTACGGCAGTCGAAATGCTCGATCACCCAAGGGTTCGAATCCCTTCGTCGATCATGGACATTGAACGATCAAGATTATATCGAGATGAGAGAAAGAGTGCTCCCGGCGGGAGGGGGAGCAGGTTTGACCGGAATACGATTGATATACCCTGCGACCCCTGAGATGAAAAACGGATTTGATCATCTGCGATCATTTTTCATCGGAGCTGAGAGCACGTATAATATTAAAATA
>Ga0164318_10007713_pt1 | contig 10433 bp, 7 predicted proteins | sample GuaBasSedimGuay9_FD_113734 | JGI IMG/M metagenome (GOLD analysis project Ga0164318, IMG submission 113734) | Subseafloor sediment microbial communities from Guaymas Basin, Gulf of California, Mexico - Guay9, Core 4571-4, 0-3 cm | ecosystem: Environmental > Aquatic > Marine > Hydrothermal vents >...
AAAGGTGGATGTGGATATAGATACCATATATATATCTGCCGAGACAGGTGAGGGGCTTGAGGAGTTAAAAAGAAAAATTTTTGAAAAGCTTGAATTGGTGAGGGTCTATTTAAAGCCAGAGGGAGGGAAAGTTGAAGAAAAGCCGATGGTGCTTAGGAAAGGAGCGACGATAAAAGATGTATGCCTTAATCTTCATAGAGATTTTGTCAAGAATTTCAGATACGCCATTGTAACTGGACCTTCCGCCTCCTTCCCGGGGCAGCGTGTGGGGCTTGGGCATGAAGTCATGGATGGAGATGTTGTAACAATTATTTCTCGTTAGTTTTGCTCCTTATTTCATCAATCATCTCATATGCATATCTTATATGTGGAATGGTTATTGAGCCGCCGACAATCATTGCCACATCAAGAGCTTCATATAATTCCTCGTTACTGTATCCAAGTTTTATGCATCTATCAAGATGGTAAAGGATGCAGTCATTGCATCGAAGCACCACAGAAGCCACCAAGCCGAGCAATTCCTTTGTTTTTGCTTGAAGAGAGCCATCTTTATAAACTCCACTGTCTAGAGCGAAGAATCTTCTGGTTATTAAACTTCCTTCCTTTAGAATTTTCTCATTTATCCTCTGCCTGTATTCTTTGAATTCTTCATACCTCATATAGTTAATCTCTCGAAAGTTTTATATCTTTTATCTTTGGAGAATCACCAATCTTTATATTGATGGTGCCTTCATAGGAATATGTTATTGTTTCATTGCCAATCACTTCTTTATAATCTGCGATGATGCTATATTTCGATGGATATAGCATGATGTCATATGTTCCATTCTCATCAGTTATTGCAGATGTATTTCTTGCATTTTTATCAATGGCATCAACGAGGACAAATTTTACCTTAGCCCCAGATAATGTTTCATTTTCATCCATTTTTCCATTTCCATTTCCGTCATACCATACTTTACCACTTACTTTAACTCTCGAGGGTTTCAATGAAATATTGTGCCATACCGTTTTTTCTGGAGAAACATCAACATCTTCTCTGGAAGCATCATATCCACTTTTTATTGCTGTAACTTCATATACTCCTGGCAGTAAATCCTTGAGCGAATACTTTCCATTTGAATCTGTTGAAATTTCCTTTTCTCCTATTCTTACCCTCGCTTTTACTGGCACATCAACACTTGAATTATATTCTCCATCTCCATCTTTATCCCAGAAAACTATTCCCTTAATTGCTCCCTTTTCTATATTAACCACACCAATATCGCGATGCCATTTTGCAACTCTCGTCGCCTCCTCCTCACTTATTGGTGCAAATACTCCTGTACCATTAAATGTGATTTCTTTCAGCAACACATCGCCGGAATAGAAGGATAGAGTTATATTGCCAGCTGGCACAATGACGCTGAATCTTCCTTCATCATCCGTAACATCAACATCATGTGGTATCTTCTCTATAGTCCTCCTCAATACCTGCCCGCCATACTTTAACTCAATCGTTTGTCTAAAATCATCTCTTACAACAACCCTAACATCACTCATCGGCTTACCCTCGCTTTTAACAACTCCTTCTATTTTTGCCCCTTCATAATATTTTGCAATAACAACTGCTGGCATCCCGGCACAAAGCGTCGCTCTTAAAAACATATAAGATTCGTTGAGATTCAAAGGAGAGAGATACTCGATTACGAAATGTTTGAGATATGCTGTCGGATTGTAATAATAATTTCCTTCTCCAAGTGGATTTGCCTGATTATCTGTCCAGAAAGGTATTAATCCACTTCTTGAAAGATTCTCGAAAATATTTCTGGGAACATTTCCCAGATATACCCTATACACCATGCTGTTGTAGAATTTACCTTTCCTCTCCACATAAGGCGTGAATTTACCATACAAGTCTTGTATATCCTGCTGTGTCATGCTCTCTGTAATATTTCTTACCTCATCAGGTGTGAATTTCTGCCCTGTTTTTTCAGATATATACCATAGTTTGAAATAGTCATCTTCTGTGGTTTCATATCCATAAACACCCTTATCTGCAAGAAATGTGAAGACATTGAAAATGTTTATATCATAACCCTCAACTCCATAATACCTTATGCTCTTTCCCGTTACATTCTGCAAATCTCTATAAAGCATCACTATGCCCTCTTCATCCAAAGTGGCAAGGAGGAGATTTGTGGCATCGTGGTAGCGAGCGTGTTCCAATCTAACTCTATATTTCTTTCCGCCATATTCCTCCCCAATTATAGTATTATAACTCGTATTTTCATATTTTGTTGGGTTTTCAAGTATCTCTATCATATCTGCCGCTTTATCACCCAAATACTTTTCATAAACCTGCTTCACTTCTTCACTCAGCTTCCCGTTATTTTCAGCCATATCTCCTTCAGCGAGACGTGTTATTAAAACAGTAATTGCCTCCTCCTCGCTTTGAGATGTCTGGAAGTTGGCGGCGGCGGGTATACCCTCTTGGAAGTTATCCGCAACTGTCGGATTTTTAGCTACTGCAACGCAGTAGAAACCGTAGTCCCACCATGAAAGGAAAGCGGGTTTTTCTGTATCATTAATGCCTTTATTTTGCTCCCTTAACCATTTAAAAGCATGCTGCCAGTACTTTTCTGTGGACACAGATAAGCCAAAAGCCCCTAACTTATCTGTATCAAACTTCCCCTTCATTGTGGAGGGTATGGAAGCATCAAATGCAAGCCATCCATTCGGCAGTAAAAGGAATAGAGCGATAATAAGAGCCCCAGCAACATGTCTTGCCTTTATCGCCTTTTTCACACCATAAAAGCTTCCTCCCACACTTCGCAGCGTTTTCATCATTCCTGCAAAATCTATCCTTTTTATTGCAAGCCAGATAGGATATGCTGCAAGAATAGCCATTAAAGGCACAAGGTCATTAAGAAATCTTCCTGCTATTGAGAGCAGCCATACCTCCACTCCAAACCATGCTATAACAACCATATATTCCTTGCTCAAGTTCTTCTTGTAATAGCGGTAGAGGAGGAGAAGGAAACCAAACCATGCAAGAAGATATATGGCTGGACCAAAAGACATTACAGTCCTGCTTATATCAAAAGTGCTTGCCTCAGCAATTGTAAGCGATACTTTATTGCCATAGATACCTGAGCCAAATATTATATTGGATATGCTCACCAGCGGCCTGAGCCAGGCGGCGGTGGAACTTCTTATGAAGTAAAGGAAAGCCAGAACCACGCCACCAAGAGCAAAAAGAGATGGCACAGAAATAATCCACGGTACTTTCAATTTTCCAATCCATAGATAAATGGCGCTGAATATCGCCACGCCAACAGGTATTATTAACTGGACTGTTGGAGTGAAGCCAGATTTTACCCATAGAACTGGAAATGCCAAGAAATAGCCAACGAAAAGAGCAATTAAAACACTTCTCACAATATGAATATTTATTTTCCCGGTTATGATATCAATAATCATTTGTGCAATAGCAAAAATGGCTATGATTGCGTAAATGTACTGCGATGAAACCCATGTCATTGTTATGGCGGCTACGCCTACTCCCGCCAGGGCGGCGAGTATCATTGATTTTTTAACATTTTTTTCTCGCAAACTCATCATTAAAAAGGCAAGCGTTGATGCCGTAAGGAGAAGAATGAATGAGTCGTGGTCAAAAAGTGAGAATGCCGAACCATGGCCGGAGGAGAGATGTATTGGTATAAGTGGTATGATCCACGCGGCAATTATACCTGTTTTCCTTCCAAAAAGCATCGTTGCTATATAATAAACAGGAATAGCGAGTAAAGCTCCATACAGAGCGGGTAAAAACTGCATTGCATAGCCAAGCCCATCAACCTCTCCCATAAAAATGGAGAGAAAACTACCCAAACCTATAGCAAGCATATTGAAAAGTGGAGGTCTTCCTCCTGTACCACCTAATGGATAATTGAGTAGGGGATCAAGTCCGCCGTGTTCGCCTCCCATAAAGGGATATTTGCCAGTATTGATTGTTGTTTGCACCAATCGCATGTTATAATATGGGTCTGGACCAGCAAGATAAAATTTATCTTCAAGTTCCTTTCCCTCTTTATTTATTGCCACGCCGCTCGTTAAATTAAAATATGTGTTAAGAAACAATACCATCAGAATTGCCGCTCCAATCAACAGGGCATCTATCTTTTTCATGTTAATCAGGATTGGATAAAGAACTGCAAATAAATATTTTGTGGTAAAGCAAAGATTGCTCATAGAAATTTATTTATATATCGCCATATCTTGGCATCAGATGAATGAGCCAAAGATTAACATAGGAAAGGGAGAAATATATCGAGGGAAAATAGAATGCACCGAATTAGAAGATGGAACACCCGTCATCCTGCCATATTTTGTAATGAGAGGTGTCAGGAAAAGACCTGTTCTTCTTTTGAATGCTGCTCTTCATGGGGATGAGCTTAACGGCATAGAGGTAATATCCAGATTATTTGAGAAATTAAATCCATTCAAGCTGCATGGCACAATTTTAGCAGTTCCTGTGGTAAATACTCTCGCTTTTAGGGCAAGGAGCCGGGTTGACCCGGTGGATGGAAAAAATTTAAACAGACTATTTCCTGGCAAAAAAGATGGGAGTGTTTCTGAAAGAATAGCATATCATTTCTTTCACAAATTTGTTAAAAAAGCCGATTTTGGAATAGATTTGCATACTGGAATGAAGGGACATCTTCTTGTTCCTCATCCAAGAATAAGAGTGCTGCCTGATTTCATTCCATCTCTCGAACATGCAAGAACACTTGGAACAGAAATTATATTCTACCATGAAGGGCATCCAGGCATGCTAAATATTGCTGCTGGAAAGGAAGGAATACCTATAGTGTGTTTTGAAATAGGAGAGGCAGGAAGAATAGATGAAAAATTTATTGAGGCGGGAATGAAGGGAGTAATAAATTTCATGAAATATTTCGGAATGCTCGAAGGTGAACCAGAAATACCTGAAAAACAAATCCTACTCAAAGACTATATAGAAATTCCCTCACCTATTGGAGGAATATTTCATCCAAAAGTAAATGCTGGAGATGTGATAAAAAAAGGCCAAGTAATAGGTGTAATAAAATCCCCTTTTACTGGGGAGAAGCGATTTGTTAAATCTCCAAAAAATGGCGTAATATTGGGCATAAGGAGCCAGCCCCTCGTCAGGCCCGGCACCACCGCCGCCTGGCTCATGAGTTTTGAGCAGGGAATCATACTGCCTCCTCTGAAAAAGCATATTAAAGAGGTAGCATCGAAGACATTCTCAATAACAAAGGAAAAGGGCATAGAAATTAAATGATGCACTTGTTCTTTCGTGTATGCTCCCATATCCTATTAACCAAATATGCTATCCTCTCCTCCTCACTATCTCCTCTTTTGAACCATCTCTTGACGACGTCTGCACTTGTCTTCCTTTTTTCCACCCTCCTTTTTAATATGTGGAGATAGCGAGGCTGTATATCAAATGCTCTTATTCCCTTTTCTGCTTTTTCTATACTGCTTAACAAATACTCTTTTGCCCCCACAGATTTCCCACTCCATATAAATTTCCCTCTAATGGAATTTTTTATTGCTTCGATTCTGTTTATTTCGATTTCCTTTAAAGAAGGGAATGCTTGCCTGCTCCATCTTTGTGCATACTTTAGCCTTCCTATGATATACTCAATGAGAGCCATATTCTCTCTTATCGTGCATTGAGTTGCACAAACTCTGTTCTCCACCCTAAAAGGAATTTCGAATCTTATTCTGTTATCTTCATGCCTTTCCTTTATCATTTCCGTTAGTGTTTTTGCAAGAATGGGCTTAAATGAGGCAACATACTCTCCATATCCAATGAAATCTATCGGATACTTTTTCAATTTTGGCAAGCCCGCATTTCCTCCATCTGCCATTTCATATAGCAGTAATCTTGCCTCAGCATAATCTACAACTTCCCCGTCTATTACAGGGCTGTTTGCAGCGAGGGCGATGTGCTCTGGAACCATGTAAAGTAGGCGATTAAATTTGTCTGCCACATCCTGCGGTCCTTTCCCCTGTATGTGAATATGTATCGACTGGATAGCGAGGGCGATGTGTTTTGGGCTTATAACCCGATTTGCTATTCTTATATCTGGAAATTGTGACCTCCATTCAGCCATTTTCCTTGCCCTCTCACTATCAGAAATCCATTTATCAGATAACACTTCTGGATGAGGATTGGCTCCGAGAAGTAAAAAAATTGCCTCTGTTTTATGCACTCTTTCTGCTATTTCCACTATATCCTCAATTGCATCCATCAAATATTCTTCTTTCTCCCGTAACATTTCAGAAGAAAAACTGCGGGGCGGGCTTCTTATCTCGAGCTGGCATGCTCCCGCTTCCCCCCCAAAATCGAAATCTTGATAAATTCTGTTAAGCTGGGGTATAATTTCCTTAACTGCAAGAGGTTTTCCTTCTTTATCTACAAGTGCTCCTTCAATCTCGATGCCAAAAATGTAATCTTCTGGGTGATGTCTGTATTTTTCAAGCTTCTCAAGATATTTTTTTAAATCATCAACTGTCCTGAATTCCATGAATGTTATGCAATGAGTGTTTTTTAATCTATTGCAGCCTCCACGTCTATTCTTGCTTCCTTCTCAATGGTTTCAAGCTTTTCTTTTTCATCTGGCAAAAGCACAGGCTGAATATTTTCAACAAGTTTGGCAATGCTGTAGGTATCGGGGCGAACAGAGAGCAGAGGAATATTTTTCTCATTTGCCTTGGCAAGTATATTGGCAGAGGGCACAATATTATTTGTGAGGACTATGCCAGATGTTCCATTTTCTATGCAGGCAGCAATTACATCGCTTCTGTCGCCACCAGTTATTATAAGTTTCTTTTCCTTCTTAAAATCAGGGTGTCTTCTTATTTCTGGAGCTGAAAGAGCGGCTATGAAAACATTTTCAACATATTTATCCAAGCCATTCTCGCCAGCAACCACCTTCGCAAATAGTTTTTCAGCAATATATCCAACCCTCATTGTTTTGAGTTTCTTTATACGCGGAATATAGCCAAGATAATTCAATCCAAAGTTTTCTATCTGCTCCCTCAGCTTCTCAGCATCCTCCTCATTAACATTATTCAGGATAATGCCTTTAATTCTCGCTTTCTCTTTAAAACTGTTTATGTAGTAAATCTCATCAAGCATCTCATGGTAGTCGCCGGAAATAACAAAAATTATATCTGCATTTGCCTCTTTTGCTATTGATAGACCATCCAGCCCTATGGATGCTCCTTTCCACAAAAATTCTCCTGCCTCTATTATAAACAGCTCCTTATCTTTAGAAAACTCTTCATATCTTCTTCTGAATTCCTCTACAGGCTTATCATAAAAATGGAGTATTTTTGAGTGATGCATTCCTAAGCAGAGCATTTCAGCATCCTCTTTTAATGAGAAAATTTCCTTGAAAAGAATTGCATCATAATCCAAGAGTTTCTTCTCTTTATAAACAACATTGTCTCCCACAGGCTTCATGTAGCCAATTTTTTTATTCGCAAGCTTAGCAATTGCATATGCAACAGTAGTCTTGCCGGATTTTTCATCCATTGCCGCTATCACAATACTCTTCATTTTCTCACCTTTATACTCATTCTTGCATCCGCAACTTTTGCACCCTTTTCATATACAATGAGAGGATTTATATCTAACTCCAAAATTTCCTCAAATTTTGTTACAAGCATTCCAACTCTATATATTGTATCTACGATGGCCCCTATATCTTTACTTTTCTCCCCTCTCACTCCCGCAAGTATGGGATATGATTCTATTTCCCTCACCATCCTCCTTATTTCTTTTTTCGCCACCGGGGCAACACGAAATGTAACATCCTTCATAACTTCCACATATATGCCGCCCAAGCCAAACATGACAACTTTTCCAAATGAAGCATCGGTTGTAGCCCCTATTATAGTTTCCACACCTTTTGGCAGCATTTTGGTTACTTCTACACCCGCTATTCTCGCCTTTGGCACATTTCTCTTACAGTTCTCAATAATTGCCTCATATGCCTCCGCTGCCTCCCTTTCATTCTCTATGTTGAGCACCACCCCACCCACATCTGTCTTATGTATTATGTCCTCTGAAACCACTTTCATAACAACTGGATACCCTATCTTATTCGCCGCCTCAACAGCCTCCTCTATATTGCGGACGAGATAAAACGGCGGCACATCAACACCCGCTGCTTGAAGTATGCCCTTTGCCTCATGGGCGAGTAGCTTTCTTCTTCCTTCCTTAATTGCTCTCTCTATTATCTCCTTAATTCTCTCCTCATCCATTTCTATTTCCTCAAGTTCTCCCTCATCCTTTCTTTCATTCACTTTATAAAGAGCATATAGAGATGAGACGGCATCCTCCACATCACTGAATGCTGGAATACCTTCTCTTTTAAGGGCAGTTATTATTGAAGTTGCACCTTCTCCTCCAAATACTGTATATAATGCTGGCTTATCCCCATATTTTTTATGCACTTCTATGAAAGCATTTTTTATCTCCTCGAGCTCAGCATCACCTCTATCACAATATAAAGCTAGGATGGCATGTATATTTGGCTCCTTAAATGCTCTCTCAAGCGCAGCCTTATACTCCTTTCCTCCAGCCTGTCCGGTGATATCCACAGGATTCTTATAAGAACCAAACTCTGGCATCACATCCTGAAATGTTTTCCGAAGCACTTCCATGTCATCGAACAAATGCAGCCCATATTTCTCGCAGGCATCAGCCGCTATAACCCCTAGCCCTCCGCCATTGGTTACAATAACAACATTTTTACCTTTTGGAGGTGGTGAAAGAGCGACAGTGGTAACCCAATTTAACCCATCTTCAAGGCTGTCAGCCCTCAATATTCCTACCTGCCTGAATGCCGCATCGAATATTGCATCGCTCCCTGCAAGACTGCCAGTGTGGCTTGCTACTGCCCTTGCTCCTGCCTTGCTTCTCCCTGCTTTTAGCACTATTATCGACTTATTTGGTGGTCTTTTTCTTATTATATCGAGGAATTCCCTGCCATTTTCGAGCCCTTCTATATAAAGGAAAACAACTCTTGTTAAATCATCCTGGAAAAGATATGAAAGAATTTCCACTTCTGTTAAATCGGCTTTGTTACCTATGGATACAATGGCAGATAGTCCCATATTTTCCTCAGCGGCTTTCCCTATCATTGCTATACCAAGAGCTCCCGATTGGGAAACGACAGCAACATTTCCAGCCTTTATTTTTGATGGGCCAAAGGTGGCATTTATAGGTGGTTTTGCAGAGTATATGCCAAAAACATTTGGCCCCAAAACACGTGCTCCGTGTTTTCTTGCTGCCTCAACAATTTTTCTCTCTCCTTCTATATTTCCCACTTCGGAAAAGCCAGATGTTATAACAATAATATGTTTTGCTTTTTTCGCAACATCTCCTATTATGTTTTCTGCAACCTTAGCGGGTACAACAATTATTGCAACATCAACCTTTTCCTCTATTTCGAAAATATTCTTATATACTTTGAGACCGAGAATTTCTCCTCCTTTGGGATTCACCGGATAAATTCTTCCTTTGTATCCGGATTCAACTATGTTCTTGACAACCGTATGACCTATTTTTCCCTCATGATGTGATGCCCCAACTATGGCAACGCTTTCTGGGTTAAACAATGGTTCAAGATAATGCACATTTTGTATAGTTCATCATCTTATAAGATTTTGGGGAGATGAATAATTCATTCTACTACAATGGCAATGTGATCCTTGGCATATGGAGCAAGCTTGATAGCCTCTTTTATGTTAAAATGCTTTCCTATTTCCTTTTTAACTCTCTCGAAAACCCTATTTGGCTTCATTGAGATATCGATGCTTCTTGCCTTAACCATTATTATGCCATGTTGTGGCTCAAATTTATCCATATTTTTAAGGAAAATTTCCACCTGATTTTTCTGTGCTATGTCCTGATACAGAACGCCTGCATCCTCAACTATTGCTTCATACATTTCTGGTTTATTTGCATCTGCCAAAACAGGCAGCATATTTTTTCTTTCCTCACATAGTTTAATGAAATTCTTCATTGGCTTGAAGGATACTTCAACCCCATATATTATTCCTCCCTTTCCTATTATGTCAGAAAAATGGCTTGCGGTGGTTCCACTTGCCACTCCAAGATAGAGTATCTTCTCTCCCTTTTTTATGGGAAAATTCTTTAAACCCTTTAATATGGCTGCAGCCATTTTGCTGCGATATGGATTCCATGAGCGATATTCCACGCCTCCCTTTTTCAGCAACCTCTCATTATATACTTTCCTTCCTGGTATGAGATTTTTTGTGAAGATTCTGTTACTTTCTTTATAGACTCCTTCGAACAATTTTTTCATGATATTAAAAGCAAGCTACTTTAATTTTCTTTCTATCATACTGCATGCAATTTCGATGGCATC
>Ga0164318_10007714_pt1 | contig 10433 bp, 11 predicted proteins | sample GuaBasSedimGuay9_FD_113734 | JGI IMG/M metagenome (GOLD analysis project Ga0164318, IMG submission 113734) | Subseafloor sediment microbial communities from Guaymas Basin, Gulf of California, Mexico - Guay9, Core 4571-4, 0-3 cm | ecosystem: Environmental > Aquatic > Marine > Hydrothermal vents...
ATAAGATGCAAGATCAACACTTTGTCTATATAGAGCCAATGTACTCAATTGTTCCAATATCTCTTCATGCTTAATATTTGGGTAGTGATTTAATAAATTACTGAGCATTGCTTCAAACATGTCATCATTATCTATAAGATCTTTAGACAATTCATAGGCAGCATCTTCGTCAAGACCTCTGTTGTGTAAAACAGAAGCTATAGAAGTACTGACAGAGTTTGTTTGTCTTTGGCTGCTTGTAGCATTTGTATTTAACTCTGCAGCAGTGAGTGGATTGAATGCTAATGCAGAGACTAAAAGTGTAACTGTTATGAAATTTTGTTTAGACATTTATATAACTCCTATTTGCTATAACAAATCATAGTTAAATAAGGTAAACCAACTTAAAACAGTTTCAAAATTCATAGTATTGTACAGAGAATTGCTGCAAACATAACGGTCAAGCACAGCTACTAATCTGCTGTAGCATTATTGACTGCCCTTTTTGTACCGTCCCATGCATCACCAGAGACTTGTTTTGTTCCTTCCCACACTTCTCCTGAAGCCTGTTTCGTACCTTCCCATACTTCTCCAGAAGCTTGTTTTGTCCCTTCCCAGGCAACCTTTGAGTCTTCTTTAACTGCATTCGGCGTTGCACATGCAGATAAAAAAAGCATCCCTGTAACCAATAAGTAGTTAGAATATTTTTGCATACAATCGTTCCTTTATTGTTAAGTTTTTATAATTATATCACAAACAAATTACTTGCAGCACGTGACTGTTTGTGCTATGATACCTGCTATATATGTCTTAAAGGATAGAGATGCAATACAAATATATAGGAAAAACCGGACTCAGAGTCTCACCAATATGCATGGGCACAATGACTTTTGGTACCCAATGTGATAAAAAAGAAGCTTTTAAGATCATGGATAAAGCTTATGATCACGGAGTTAATTTCTATGATACTGCAGAACTCTACCCTGTCCCTCCAGAGGCAGCACTTGCCGGCATAACTGAAGAGTGGGTTGGAGAGTGGATGCAAACTAAACCCCGTGACTCCATTATTTTAGCAACTAAAGTAGCTGGTGCTTCTTCTGGTTGGTTCGTCCCTCCCATACGTCATGGTTTGACTGCTATTGACCGATTTCATATAGAAAGAGCCATAGAAGGTTCTCTTAAAAAACTTAAAACTGACTACATTGATCTTTACCAAATGCACTGGCCTGACACTGTAGTACCCATAGATTAGTCACTTGAAGCATTTGACAGACTGGTAAAAGCAGGGAAAGTACGTTATATAGGGACATCAAATGATACAGCTTACGGTACATCCAAAGCACTTATGACATCCAAATATGAAAAATATGCACGATTTGAATCAATTCAAAATAATTTTTCTCTACTTAACAGAAGATTTTTAGACGAATTGGGAACACTGTGTAAAGAAGAAAATATTTCACTTCTACCCTACTCTCCTCTTGCCGGCGGTGTACTCTCAGGTAAATACAACCAAGCCATGAGTCCTGAACAGGCAAAAGGGAGATTTGCAGACTATTTAAACTCTCCAAACACCAGACAAAGAGCCATGGCACAGCGTTTCATGAATGATAAAACACTTTTATCCACACAAAAATATCTTAAAGTAGCTGCAGATGCCGGCCTACATCCGGTAACTTTGGCAACAGCATGGTCAAAACAGTTTGATTTTGTAGCTTCAACCATTATAGGAGCTACCAAAGCAGAACAATTAGATGCTTCATTGGCAGCAATGAACCTGACACTTAGTGATGAAGTATTAAAAGTCTGTGATAACATACATGAAGAGATCTTATATCCAATGGGATAATCACAATTTAATTGTGTATATTTCTTCATTCTTAAAGTTTTTATAATAAAAAAGAATCACCTGTGCTATATTAATTTGCATTATAGTTTAGTAAAGAGTATAATAAAGTAAGAATATCTTATTATTAAAAGGGAAAGAATGGCTTTAGATACGACAAATCCTTTGGAAAAATTAAACACTTGGTTACGAATGCTTATAGACGTGGAAGGTGCGGATCTGCATATTAAAACTGACAGTACAATACGTGCACGTGTACGAGACGAGATCGTGCTTCTGTCAAATGAAAAACTTAACACTGAAACCATGATTGCTCTTGTTGGGGCATTAACCGGTCATGATTATACTGAATTTAAAGAGACAAAAGAGTATGACGGTGCCTACTCTCTTGATGAAAACTATCGTTTCAGGGTAAATATATATGCACACATTGGCGGGTATGCAATTGCTATGCGTCTGATCCCTACCCATATCAAGACTATTGAAGAATTAAATCTTCCAACGGCACTGCATAAACTGGCACAACTCAGACGTGGACTTGTTTTGATCACCGGTACAACAGGAAGTGGTAAATCAACAACGCTTGCTTCCATACTCGAAGAGATAAATACTAATTATCCTTATCATATCATTACCATTGAAGATCCGATCGAATACATTCACCATGATAAACGATGTATTGTCGAACAGCGTGAACTGGGATTACATACCGAGAGTTTTGCACGTGCTCTTCGTGCAGCAATGAGAGAAGATCCAGATGTGATCGTTGTCGGTGAGATTCGTGATATGGCAACCGCTGAGAGTATTTTACAAGCCGTAAATACAGGACACCTTGTTTTCTCCACGGTACATACACTTGATGCAAGAGAAACCATAGACAGACTGATCGCCATTTTCCCGCATGATGAACAGAACCGTGTAAGAGATACACTATCCACTACCATTGAGGCAGTTATTTCACAACGTTTACTGCTTGGATCAAATGAAGAGATGATCCCTGCTGTAGAGATCATGTTCAGAACACCTCAGATACAGGAACTCATTCGAAATAAAAGAGACAATGAAATACCAGATGCTATTGAAAAAGAATCGGGTACTTACCAGTCACAAACCTTCAACCGTGCACTCTTTGAGCTTACACTTGCAGACAAGATCACTGAAACACAAGCCTATGAATATGCCACTTCACCTGCAGATCTTAAGCTCATGTTTACCATGAGTCCTGAGTATGAAGCTAAAGTACATCAAAATGCTACTGTAGATGATCTTCAGTTAAAAGATGAATCTCAATAAGCCCTTTATCTCTGTTTTGGAATAAACTTAATTATTCTAAAACAGATGACTCATCTTCTGAAACTTCTTCTTTGAGTGGTTTTAACACAGCTTTTGCCAATATTTCCACATAGACTTCTGTAGCACCTTCTGCTTTTACTGCATCTAAAGCTTTGATCAGTTCTTCAAAAATAACCACTTTTGCATCATCTGCGGTTGCCCCGACTTTACAGTCAAAGTCCCAGTACATCGTTGCTTTTTCAGGCAAGTCTTTTTTTCTTTCTCTTTTTACATATTTGCGTATCTCATGTTTCACTGCGTCAAGTACACGATCTTCATGTTTTTTCGGGTCTGTTAATTTAAATATTTTTTTCATTATTTTCTCCTATTATTATTTTTGTTGTTATTTTTATTTTGTATTTGAGTATCTCTTTTATCAAGTTTGTCCAATTTTTCCTGAATACGTGATCCTATTTGTGAAGCGGCACTGTTTGATTTCTCTTTTCTACTCTGAGGTTTCTGCCCATCTGCTCTTTTCTTTTCACTGTTTTGAGCATCAGGTTTTTTTCCACTGCTGTTTTTATTGTTGGAACGGTTACGGTTACGCGAGTTTCCGCTATTTGCAGGTTTTGAACCATTTCTAGAACCTCCGCCACCACGTTTTTGTCCACCACCTCTACCATTTTGTATAGGTTCAGCTTGTATGCTCGGGTCTGGCGTAAAGGCTTCAATGTGCACTTTTTTAATTTCTGATTTAATAAACTTCTCTATATCAAAAAGAAGTTTATGTTCATCTACACATACAAGTGAAACTGCTTCACCACTCTGCCCTGCACGACCGGTACGACCGATTCGATGTACGTAATCTTCAGGTACATTCGGGAGTTCATAGTTAACCACATGAGGAAGTTGGTCTATATCAATTCCTCTCGCAGCAATGTCTGTTGCCACAAGTACACGGATCTCATTGGCTTTAAAAGAAGCCAGTGCTTTGGTTCTAGCTCCCTGAGATTTGTTACCGTGAATGGCAGCAGCAGAGATACCTGCTTCTTCAAGTTGTTTTGTCAGTTTATTTGCGCCATGTTTAGTACGAGTAAAGACTAAAACTTGTCTCCAGTCTTTTGTCTTAATGAGCTGAGAAAGAAGTTCTCTTTTCCTACCTTTATCAACATAGTGAACCACTTGGCTTACCTGTTCAGCAGTTGTATTCTCTCTCGCTACTTCAATAAGCACAGGGTCAATCAAAAGTCCTGATGCCAGTTGTTTGATCTCTTTTGAGAAAGTCGCTGAAAAAAGAAGTGTCTGTCTCTGCTTTGGCATCATTTTCATTAGTTTTTTAATATCGTGTATGAAACCCATATCAAGCATTCTGTCTGCTTCATCGAGTACTAAAGTCTCAACAGCAGAGAAGTCAATGCCTTTTTGTGAAGCAATATCGAGCAGTCTCCCCGGTGTTGCAATTACAATGTCCACACCTTTTTTAATAGTTGCAAGCTGCGGGTAGATGCCTACACCGCCAAAAATAACAGTAGAGGTATATTTCATATATTTCCCATACGTTTTAATACTCTCTGCAACCTGAGCAGCAAGTTCACGTGTTGGTGTCAGTACCAGAACACGTATCTGTTTTGGACCCATTTTGGGGTGTGTTTCAGAAAGTCTTTCAAGTAAAGGTAGTGTAAAACCAGCTGTTTTTCCTGTACCTGTCTGAGCAGCAGCCAAGACATCTTTTCCTTCTATAACGACAGGTATAGCCTGCTGTTGAATGGGTGTTGGGGTATCGTAACCCTGATCTTTAATTGCTTTAAGCAGGGATTCGTTGAGTCCCAAGTTTGTAAATGGCATAAGTATCCTATTGTATCTCTAATAATTAGAGTATCCGAGCCTACCATTATGGGTATAAGGTCGGTCTTAGGCTGAGTTGTTTATTTGATTTGTAGATCTAAAAAGATCAAAAAAGAAAGTCGTTGACCGATGTACGCTAAATTTCACTGGCATTATAGCGTAATTTTTGGATAAAATCCTGCAAAGAATATAAAACAGTATTGTAAAAGTGCTATAATTAGTTATAGCTAAGTTTGAAAGGAGTTAAAAGATGAAAAAAGAATTTAAAGAGATCATAGAAAAAGCAGAAAAGAGTGTAGAAGTACTTGAAAATAAAGTTGAAGATCTGAGTAAAGATTTTAATGAAGAAGCGGGTGAGTTTTGGAGTGATCTGAAACAACGCTTAAAGCATATTGAAATCAAACTTAAAGATGCATATGCTGAGTTTGAAGGTGATGCAGAGCTCAAAGCACATTTAAGTATGATGGAAGCCAGAGATGTACTTGAGAATGTGCGTGATAGTGTAGAAAGTTTCCTCTATACAGTTTCCAAAAATACTGCGAAAGAATTGGATATAGCAGAGATAAAAGCCCATCTTGCAAAAATGGATACAGAAGACAAATGGGAAGAGACAGAGAAAGAACTTTATCATCTTTATGCCCAATCTAAAGTAGAAGTTGAAAAACTATCGAAAAAAGCTGCGGAAGAGATCAACGATATCATGATCAAACTGACACAGGTTGTTTAATAGTATGATAAAAAACTTTTTTTACTTTGCTGTTGTGATTCTATTGGTTGGATGTAGTACTTCACGGGTTGATTTTAAAAATGATCAACTTATTATAAAAAGTGGCAATACTGCTTCCATTTATAACGGACATCTTATTGCCAGACATACTGAAAATTTTTCAACACTTTTCATAGATCAAAAGATCTTAGAATTGCCTCAGGGTGATCTTATAGTTTATGAACATGCATATACAGACTTACAGTATGAATTTGAGCCTTCCATACATCGTATTATTAGATATGTTTTTGAAACGAACAAAATGATCCCGGTTTATATGGGTTCTCAACTTGCAGCCTATCAAATAGCCCTTCCAGATGGGCAATGGCTTAACTTGCTTGCTCAGAGAAGTGATACACAGGAGCTTTATTTTATTTACGGTATGGGTACAGTTCAGTTTAATAAAATGATCAAAAAAATAGATGAGAATGCACCTTCTGCATTTTATAAGAACGTTATACAACTGAATAAACAAAAAGCTGTACAAAGCCGATGGACTACGAGAAAAGTACATTTTATACCTCTTGTAGTGCCTTATTCAGTATCTCTTTTCCGATAAAAATAAAGTTTTAAAAGGAGGAAATATTGTATGGATAGTCTTTTGTCTGTAGATAATGGTCTATTGATAAACCTAACACCTGCTACATCTCGTATAGTTGTAGGTATTCTCTTGTAGTAATAGTACTTGTTTCCTCTTGTTTTCAGGTACTTCATGGTATATTCCCTTGGTATACCAAAATGTATACCAAGATCCTACATCACCTCTGTCCTCATCGCTTAACTGGATAAAGCAGTGCCCTCCTAAGGCGTAGCTCGAGGTTCGAGTCCTCGTGGGGATACCAATACAGGTTTGGAGAAAAAATGAAAATACTAAAATACATACTGGTTGTAGGGATTTTACTTACACTTTATATTACAGAACCTATGTGGCGGGTTTACAAAACAACCGAAGTATCTCAAATAGATGAAAAGATTACAAAACAGCAAAAAGAAAGAAACAAGCTCATAGCAGAGGAAGCAGAAAAGTTAAGAATATTGGAAGAAAAATTTGGTAAAAAACCCTCTGTTGCCTACAAATCTAGAGTACCAGAACCTTTACAGACATATTGGGACAGATCACTCAATGAAGGTGAAAGCATTTATGAAGATATTTGTTCTCGTCTTGAAGCTTCAACTAACGGATGGTCGACAACATGTCAATATAAAATTAGAAGCAAAAAAGGCTCTTCAGGACTCCAACTGGAGACTTATATTATTAAAGATGGTAAGGTTATTCGCTAACAGTACTTGACCCATTGAACTTTTTGTGCTATAAATAGGATATATATTATCTGATTAAGGATGAACATGGCAAATAAAGGTTTGAACAAAGCCGTCTCCGGTGAATATGAACTTGGTTTTGAGATAGACATCGAAACTGAAACAGTACCGCCCGGACTGGATGAAAATACCATTAGATTTATTTCTAAAAAGAAAGAAGAGCCTGAGTGGATGCTTGAACTGCGTCTCAAAGCACTCAAAAAATGGGAAACCATGACTGAGCCGCAATGGGCACATTTGACGTATGAGCCAATAGACTATCAGTCTATCTCTTATTTCTCTGCACCAAAAGAAGGCATAGACAGTTTGGATGAAGTGGATCCGAAGATCTTGGAAGCCTATGAGAAACTGGGCATTTCACTTGAAGAGCAGAAACAGCTTGCCGGTGTGAAAGTAGCTGTAGATGCGGTTGTGGATTCTGTTTCGGTGAAGACCACCTACTCTGATGAGTTGAAAAAGCATGGAGTGATCTTCTGTTCCATTTCAGAAGCCATACGTGACTACCCGGAACTCATTAAAAAATATATGTTCTCTGTAGTACCCATGGCAGACAATTACTTTGCAGCTTTGAACTCAGCTGTATTTACCGACGGTACCTTTGTTTACATCCCAAAAGGTGTACGTTGTCCTATGGAGCTTTCTACTTACTTTAGAATTAACGCACTCAATACAGGGCAGTTTGAGAGAACACTCATCGTAGCCGATGAAGGCTCACATGTCTCTTACAATGAAGGCTGTTCTGCCCCAACACGTGATGAACATCAGTTACATGCAGCCGTGGTTGAACTGGTCATCCTTAAAGATGCAGAGATCAAATACTCTACCATTCAAAACTGGTACCCCGGTGATGAGAACGGTAAAGGCGGTATTTACAACTTTGTAACAAAAAGGGCCATCTGTCAGGGTGAGAATTCCAAAGTTTCATGGACACAGGTAGAGACAGGTTCTGCGATTACATGGAAGTACCCAAGCTGTATCCTGAAAGGTGACAACTCGGTTGGAGAGTTTTACTCAGTAGCTGTGACTACACTTGCCCAACAGGCAGACACAGGGACAAAAATGATACACCTTGGTAAAAATACCAGCTCAACCATAATCTCAAAAGGTATCTCTGCCATGAAAGGTCAAAATACGTACAGAGGTTTAGTGAAGATCGGTGCGAATGCTACAGGTTCCCGAAACTATTCTGAATGTGATTCACTCCTAATAGGGCCTAACTGTGGCGCACACACTTTCCCTTACCTTGAGAGTAAAGACACACAAGGGCAAGTGGAGCATGAAGCAACCACTTCAAAGATTTCAGATGAACAGCTCTTTTACCTGAGACAAAGAGGTATCAATGAAGAAGATGCGGTATCGATGATTGTTCATGGTTTCTGTAAACAGGTCTTTTCACAACTCCCTATGGAGTACGCGGTAGAAGCCAAAGCATTATTAGAATTAACATTAGAAGGAAGTGTAGGATGACAAAAAGAAACAATGGTAGCATTATGAAAATAGAGAATTTACAGGCAAAGATCGGTGACAAAGAGATACTTAAAGGCCTAAATTTAGAGCTTGAACCGGGAAAAGTACATGCCATCATGGGACCCAACGGTGCAGGTAAATCAACACTTTCCAAAGCTTTGGTAGGTCACTATGATGTAGAGATCACAGGTGGTGACATCATTTACAAAGGTAAAAGTATTAAAAATATGGAAGCGGAAGAGAGAGCCCTGGAAGGCATCTTCCTTTCATTCCAGCACCCGGTCGAGATACCCGGTGTCAACAATGCCTACTTCTTAAGAACTGCACTCAATGCCAAACGCAAATATGAAGGCAAAGAAGAATTGAATGCGGCTGAGTTTCTGCGTCTGATGAGAGATCATTTGGAGATGCGCGGTATGAAGTCGGATATGATCAGCCGTTCTTTGAATGAAGGATTTTCAGGCGGTGAGAAAAAGCGTAATGAAATTTTGCAAATGCTCATCCTTGAGCCGGAAGTGATCATACTCGATGAGATCGACTCCGGACTTGACATTGATGCTTTACGTGCAGTTTCAGAAGGTATTAACAAGATGAAAGACGGTAAACGTTCATTCCTTGTGATTACCCACTATTCACGAATTTTGGACTACATTGAGCCGGACTATATTCATGTTCTCAAAGACGGGAAGATCATCAAAACTGCCGGTCCTGAACTTGTTGCACAACTTGAAGAGCATGGGTATGATGGCATAGAAGAGGAAGCATAATATGAGACTTGCTGATTTAAAAGATTTACACTCAGAAGCACTTGCAGATGCTCTGAATGTGAAAGGAAGAGAAGTTTTACTTGAACGTCTTGCAACACTCGGTATGCCTGACAAGAAGTCTGAAGCCTATCGTTACTTTGATGTGGAGTCACTTTTGGAGAAAGAGTACAGAACACTCAACTATATGCCAAAGACCATTGAAGTGGGTGAAAAGATCGAGATCGTGGACGGTATCGTTGTCTCTGCACCCAAAGGTCTGCGTATCTATTATGAGATTTGTGAACAGACGGATCCTGAGCATTTTGACCCTATGTATTATGTTGGGCATCTACTTTCCGGGCATACAATTAAAATAGAGATAGACGGAGATGTAGAACTTGACCTGGAACACCGCTTTACACAAAGTGATGCATTGATCAATTACCGTATAGTCCTCTACAACCAGAGTAACCGCCATGCTACACTCTATGAGAACTTTGTAGCTGAGGACATTGAAAACACATTGGTACTCTACGGATACGATATGCACATTGCACGTGATTCTACACTCAATGTCGTAAAGTTGCAAACCATGCAGGACAATAGCTACAGTATGATCGCTTCACATAAGATCAATGTGGCAAAACAGGCAAATGCACTTTACAAAAGTTTTGACCTCGGCTCAGATCATGCACTTCAACTCATCAAAGTTGATCTTGATGCTTATGCTCATGTGGAAGCAGGACACCTACTCTACCTCAATAATGAAGCCAAACGCGGTACGATCTCACAGATCATCCACAAGGGTGAAAACTCAACCTCTAAGCAGGAAGCTAAAAATATTCTTGATGGACACACACGCGGTATATTTGATGCACTCATTAGAGTAGAAGAGACTGCAAAGTTTACCAAAGCAGAGCAGAACTCCAAAGCGATCCTTTTACAGGATAAAGCCTATATGGTTGCCAAACCACAACTTGAGATCTATATTGATGAATTGGAAGCATCTCATGGAGCAACAACAGGGCAGCTGGATGAGAAACAGCTCTTTTACTTGCAAAGCCGTGGCATCAGCTATGTGGAAGCAAGAAAGATGCTGGTCATTGCCTTTGCCAATACATTGATAGAGACAGTCAAAGACAGCAGACACCAGGAACGCATTAAAGAAGCGTTTGAAAAAGTGTTCTACAGC
>Ga0164318_10007715_pt1 | contig 10432 bp, 11 predicted proteins | sample GuaBasSedimGuay9_FD_113734 | JGI IMG/M metagenome (GOLD analysis project Ga0164318, IMG submission 113734) | Subseafloor sediment microbial communities from Guaymas Basin, Gulf of California, Mexico - Guay9, Core 4571-4, 0-3 cm | ecosystem: Environmental > Aquatic > Marine > Hydrothermal vents...
AGAACCGCAGCCGGCCTGCCCACCTTGCCCGTGTTCTGGTCCGCCGACGATGACAGCGACCTGGGCGAGGCCCTCGCGCCCCTGGCCTGGGATGTCCGGGCAGCAGGCTTGCTCAGGGCCGGCGGAAGGGATCTGGTGAGGGACCCCGCCTGGCGCGGGCGCATGGTGGGGACCTTGCCCTGCCGTGAAGTCTGCGGGAACGCTGCAAGGTTGTGGCCGGAACATGCCACCGGGGATGAACCTGATCTGGCCGCCGAGCTGGGAGCCCTGCTGCACCGGGCCGTGGACGAGGAGTGGACCCTGGGGCGCCTGAACATCACGGCGTGGTATCGGTGCTGGGAGGGCACGGACCTGATGATCCTCTCGGGGGACGATCCCGGCCTGCACAACGCGGCGGCGTCCCTGACCGGTCGCCTGCGGCCCATGACCGGGAAGCTGGCCGAGCTGGCCCGCCTGCGCGGCGGGGAACTGGTCAGGAAGGGGTGGCACGCCCAGCTGGATGAGCGCAGCCTGCGCACCCCGTGGTACCGCAGCGATGGTATGCGCCGCCTGCCCCTGGCGGGGAACGAGGACGTTGACGCTGGTCGCTTGCGTCCCGGGGTCCTCGTGCGCAGCCTCGTCCAGGACTGGTTGCTGTCTCCGGTGGGCGTCGTGGTGGGCCCCGGGGAGTACTCCTATCTGCGCCAGCTCGAGCCGGTGTACGAGGCGGCGGGCGTGCCCCGCTGTCCGTTGGTGCCGAGATTGGGGGGAACCATCGTGCCGCGTGGCCTGACGAACGGAATCGAGGTTCCAATCGCAGAGCCGCGGGAGGAAGCAGCCAGGTTGACTGCGGGCTATCTGGAACAGGTGACCGCTCAGCTCGCCGAACTGCTGCGCAGGGAGCTGGGGCTGGAAGAGGTCGCCAGCCGCCATCTGGCCGAGGGCCGGACCCGGCGGTGGCGGCGTGGCCTGGAGGCCATGCTGGTCGACCGCATGCGCCTCGGTGGTCGGCGGGACGACGCCCCGGAGTGGGTGCATCCCGGGGGCGGGATCCAGGAAAGGTCGCTGGCCGCGTTCAATGCCCTGGGGCTGTGGGGGCCATCCCTGCGGGAGGGAATTTTGCGGGGTGCCGACCATCACCTCGACCAGGGTGGGCAGGGCACCTGGCAGGCCTTGCGCTGGGAAGTCGAAGAACCGGGAGTTGAACCATGAACGATGCCAAGATCCCGGGCTGTGATCTGCTGGTGATCTCGCCCCACACCGACGACCTGGAGATCGGACTGGGCGGAACCGTGGCCCTGCTGGCGGGAAAGGGACGATCCGTCTGGGCTCTGGACCTGACCAGGGGCGAGCTCGGTTCCAACGCCACCCCTGAGGAACGTTGGCGGGAGGCGGCGGAGTCCTCGGCCATTCTGGGTCTGGCCGGCCGGCTGCAGCTGGAACTGCCCGACGGGTTCATCGATGCCCGGGATCGTGACCAGGTGAACCAGGTGGCCGCGGTTGTGCGCAGATTGCGCCCGCGCCGTGTGGTCACGGCCCCCGATCCTGTCCGGCATCCCGACCATGTGGAGACTCCCGGCCTTGTGGCTCGTGCCTGCTTTCTGGCCCGGTTGGAGTCATGGGTACCGGAAGCGGGTCCCTGGCGCATCTGGGAGGGCGGTGCCCGGCCCGGTCCGCCGGCGTCGCGCTGGGAGGTGGAAACGCTGCTGAGGGTCTGTCCCGACCAGGGAGCCCCCTCGCTGGTGTTCGACGTGGGCGAGGTCTGGGAACGCAAGACCGCGGCTCTGGCATGCTATGCCAGCCAGTTCCAGCGGGATGGGGACCGCAAGGCGACGGCCATCAACGACCCCGGTTTCCTGCGGCGCATCACCAGGCGGGCACGGACCTGGGGGCGGCGCGCAGGAGTGGAGTACGGCGAGGCCCTGCAGACCGATGCCGTGGCCGTGCTCACGGATCTGCCGGAGCAGAAATGGCTGTGATGCGCATGCCGACCGTCGGCATCACCTGTTACCCCAGCCAGGGGGGCAGCGGGGTGGTGGCCACCGAACTGGGGCTGCATCTGGCGCGGCGCGGCTGCGAGGTCCACTTCATTTCCAGCCACCTGCCCTTCCGCCTGCACGGCTACGACCGCAACATCATCCACCACAAGGTGGAGATGCCGCTCTATCCGGTGTTCGAGCATTCGCCCTATACCCTGAGTCTGGCCACGGCCATGGTGGATGTGGCCACCCGGTACGACCTGGACCTTCTGCACGTGCATTACGCCATTCCCCACGCCGCCAGCGCCTACCTGGCCCGGCAGATGTTCGCGCCGCGGCCCCTGCCGGTGATCACGACCCTGCACGGAACGGACATCACCCTGGTGGGACAGGAACCCTCGTTCTTCCCCATCACCCGCTTCGTCATCCGGGAGAGCGACGCCGTGACGGCCGTGTCCCGGTTCCTCAAGGACGAGACCATCCGGGTGTTCGGCGTGGGGCAGGACATCGAGGTCATCCCCAACTTCGTGGACGGGCGCACCTTTCATCCCCGGCCCGACCACCCGTTGCGGCAGAAATTCCAGGCTCAGGGGCGCTGCGTGCTGCTGCACGCGTCCAATTTCCGCCCGGTCAAGAACGTCCCGGCGGTGATCGAGGTGTTGGCGGCCCTGGACCGGGACCTGCCGGTGACCCTGCTGCTGGTCGGTGACGGACCGGAACAGGCACAGATTCGGGAGCTGGTCCGCGAGAAGGGGCTGGACGACCGCGTCGAATTTCTCGGACACATCGACCAGTTGGAAGAGATCATGCCTGCCGCCGACATCCTGTTGCTCCCATCCCAGCACGAGTCCTTCGGCCTGGTGGCCCTGGAGGCCATGGCCAGCGGGGTTGTCCCCGTGGTGACGAACAGGGGCGGGGCGGGGGAATTCATCCTCGACGGCCAGAACGGGTTCCTACGCGCTCCCGACGACATCCAGGGCATGGCCAGGGAGGTGACGAAGCTGGTTGAGAATCCGGATCTGCGCTCCCAACTCGCCGAGGAGGCCCGGCGGGATGCAGCGGGCGATTTCGGCGTTGGTTGCGTTGTGCGCAGGTATCTGGACCTGTATGAAGCAGTATTGTCCTCGCTGCCGGGTTGACATCGGCCCCCTGCGGGGTACAATGCGGATATCGGAATTCTCAAGGTAGGGGCTCGATCCGGAGCGACCCGCAGCCACAACCGTGAGGTCAGGGCCATGGACAAGACGATGGCAATGGTGCACACCATCGGTGTGATCGCCCGGCGACGGGGAACGTTCCGGCCCGAGGCCTATTTCTTCGTGCTCGAGGCCCTCGAAAGGGCGATGATCAACCGGGAAGAGCCGGGCCACATCTCGGGTGAGGAACTGCTGGATACGGTGCGCGACCTCGGCGGGGAACGGTTCGGGGTCATGGCCGGGGACGTGTTCCACAGCTGGGGCGTCCACAGCACCCTCGATTTCGGAAGGGTCGTGTTCCACCTGGTGGAGGAAGGCCTTCTGAAGAAGCAACCCGACGACACCCTCGCCGATTTCCTGGACCGGTATGATTTCCAGGAAGCCTTCGCCCTGAAGGTCTTCGAGGGACGCTCCTGATTCTGCGTCGCGGTCCCGGGAACTTTTTCCCGACGCGGGACTTTCTTGCCTGCCGTGGTTCGGGGCGACATCTTGACGAGGAACACTTCATCTGCCCGGCGGCGGCCAGGGAGGGCCGCCAAGATGCGGCCCAGGATTCGCGCCGCTTTCCTATCCCCACCTTTTGTCCCTGCGAGGAGATTCCATGTCCTGTGCGATCCTTTCGGTAGCGGCGCTGCATCCGGTGCCCGGTACCCTCGGGCCGGGCGAGTTGATGGGACTGGTGACCGGAAGCTCCTTCTTCGGCAAGGGCGTGCTGCTGGTCCTGCTGGTCATGTCCGTGCTCTCCTGGGCCGTGTTCATCGACAAGGCCCGCACCCTCGGCCGGATCAGGGCGGGGCACCTCGATTTCTGGCGCCGTTGCGAGGAATGGCTGGACCGCGGGGCCCCCAGGGGCGAGCTGGCCCGGTGGAGCAGGGAGCATCCCGATCTGCCCCTGTCCAGCCTCGTGCTGGAGACCGAGAGTCTGCACGAGGTGCCGGCCATCCGGCGGGCGGCCGAGCGGGCGTCCTTCCTGGAGACCGAGAACCTGGAACGGTACCTGATCCTGTTGTCCACGGCCGTGACCATCTCGCCCTTCCTGGGCCTGCTGGGCACGGTATGGGGGATCATGTCGGCCTTCTGGGACATGTCCAGTCTGCACAGCGCCAACCTCACCGTGGTGGCGCCGGGCATCGCCGAGGCCCTGATCACCACCATCGCCGGTCTGGCGGTGGCCATCCCCGCGGTGGTCTTCTACAACATGCTGGTCCGCAAGATCGACCTGGTGGTGGGGGAGATGGATCGCCTGCGGACCATTCTCGAGGAAGCGGCCGGCGGCGGGCGCGGGGCAGCGCTGCCCGGTGAGCGGGACCTGGCCCAGCGTCCGGGCACTCATCCGGGGGAGATGATCTGATGGCCTCCCGGCGGCGGCATTTTCGCAGCATGGCCGACATCAACATCACCTCGCTGGTGGATGTGACCCTGACCCTGCTGATCATCTTCATGCTCACCGCGCCCTACATCCAGGGCGGGGTGGAGGTGAATTTGCCGCAGGAGGAGACCCGCTCGGTGGTGGTCAAGGAAGGACCCGTGATCTCGGTGACGGAGAACCGGCAGGTCTACTTCCTGGAACAGCCGGTGGAGATAAAGGACCTGCCTGCGCTCATGGCGCCCTACGCCGCCCAGCGCGATTCGATTCCGGTGTACCTGCGCTGTGCGGCCGAGGTGCCCTACGGCATGGTGGTCAAGGTGATGGCCGCCCTGGAGCGGGAAGGTTTCGTGAACCTGTCCCTGGTGGCCGATCCGCCCGGCGGCCGGGAGTGACGTCATGACCCGCGGCCTGCCCTATTCCCTCGTGGTGCATGCGGTGGTTCTGGTCCTGGTGGTCGTGTACGGGAATCATGTGGTGCGTCCGCCCCTGCAGCAGGCGCGCATCATCCCTTTCCGGCTGGTGCATCCCCAGGCGCTTCCCGCGGTCCGGGAGAACAAGGTTCCGGCCGAGACGCCTCAGCCGGAGGTCACGCCTTCGGTGCCCAAGCCCGAATCCGAACCCGAGTCTCCGGTGCGGCCGCCCAAGGAAGTACCCGTCGAACCCCGGGTGCAGGACGAGCCGCCGGCCGAGGAGACCCCTCCTGAGCCGTCCCCGGAGGTGGCGGAGAATCCCGAACCCGAGGCCGAGACGGAGCAGGCCGATTTCGTCACCGGTCCCCGGGTGGATGCCACCGACGCCAACTTCCCCTTCGCCTGGTACCTGGCGCGCATCGAGGGCCTGGTGGACCGCAACTGGAATCCCCGGCAGCTGGGTTTCGGACAGCGGGCCAGGATATCCTGCACCGTCCACTTCGAGATCGCCCGCAACGGTATGATTTCGGGTGTGTCCTTGACGTCTGGGAGCGGGATCGGGGTTTACGACCGTGAGGCCCTGCGGGCGGTCCAGACCACGAGGCTGCCGCCCTTGCCGCCCCAGTACGGAGGATCCCGGCTGGGCGTTACCTTCATCTTCAACCTGGAGCCCGATTCTTGAACCGCTTGCTTCATACGTACCTGTGCCTCGTCCTGGTCTCCGTCTGCGCGGTGTGCGTGGCTCCGCCCGCCGTCAGGGGGCAGGGCAGCGAGGTCGTCATCGTCGATACCAGGAGCGCCTTCCGCAAGACCGATATCCTGCTGAACGAGTTCGATGTCCTGTCCGGAGGCCGGAAGGCGGTCGCCGGTGCCGACCTCGTCGCCTCGGTGCTGGCCAACGATCTGCTCCTGAGCGGTTTGTGCCGAACCGGTGCGGGTGATGCCCCGGCCGACAGCTTCGATTTCCAGTACACCATCGAGGGCCGCGTGGAGGGGCCCCTGATGGATGCCCGGACCAGCGGCGAGGAATCTCCTCTGACGGTCAGCCTGGACCTGCTCACCTACCCTGGCCGTCAGCTCCTGCTGGGCAAGCGCTATCGGCCCGAGCGCGACCAGCAACGGATCATGGCCCACCATTTCGCCAACGAGGTGCTGGCCATGGTGACCGGTCAGCAGGGCATCTGCCTGACCCGCATCGCGTTTTCGCGGGGCACGGGGGACCGGCGCGACCTGTACGTGGTGGACTACGACGGGGAGGGGCTGCTCCGGGTGACGGCCAACCGGACGTTGAACCTGTGTCCTGCCTGGTCCCCGGACAACGGGGAGATCGCCTTCACCAGCTACCATCACGGTCAGCAGGGGCTGTACAGCCTGGATACCGCCACGGGCAAGGTGCGGCGCATCATCGCCCAGGCGGGCCTCAACCTGGGGGCGGACTGGCGCCCTGACGGCAGGGAACTGCTGGTGTCCCTTTCGGAAACGGGCAACCCGGAGATCTACCGCATCGATCCGCTGGGAAAGGTGATCAAGCGCCTGACCGTCTCACGGGCTATCGAGATCAGCCCGTCATGGTCGCCCGGAGGGGGAGAACTGGTTTTTACTAGTGACAGGACGGGAACACCACAGTTATATATCATCGACAAGGACGGGTCCGGGCGGCGACGCCTGACCTTCGAGGGCCGGTACAACGATTCGGGCGTGTGGTCGCCTCGGGGCGATCGTCTGGCGTACGCCACCCGGATCCGGAACCTGACCCGCCTGGTGCTGATCAAACCCACCGGCGAGGATCGGCGGATCGTCACCGACGTGAGCTGGGGCAACTGCGAGGATCCGAGTTGGGCGCCCGACGCCCGGCACCTGGTCTTCGCTTCGGATCGCACCGGAGTCTTCAAACTTTACGTCTATGATGTGGTCGAGGAGAGTTTCCGTCAGCTTACCTACGGAGACGACCCCGACATCACCCCGGCCTGGTCCCACTAGGCCGCTTACGGGAGCGATCCCAAGGAGTGTTCAGGATGAAGCGAATGCAGCAGAAGGGAATTCTGGCCCTGGCCCTGTTGATCATGGTCTTGATGGTTGCCACCGGATGCAGCAAGAAGCACGAGGTCAACACCGAGCCCCCGGTGCCCGAGGAAACGGTTCCCGCCGAGGTCATTCCCCCGACTCCGACGCCCGAGGAAACAGCGACCCCCGACGCCAACGCCATCGACTACAAGGCGCTGCAGCCTCAGGAATACGGAGTCCATGACGTCTTCTTCGCCTTCGACAAGTACGATCTCGACGACCAGGCCCTGGCCACCCTGGCCCGGGACGCGCGGATCCTCAAGGAGGCCGGCGTGATGATCCTGATCTCCGGGCACTGCGATGAGCGAGGGACCGTGGAGTACAACCTGGCCCTGGGCGAAAAGCGTGCGCGCGCCGTGCGGGATTACCTGGCCAGCCTCGGTGTCCCCGAGGGGAAGATGCTGATCACATCCTACGGCGAGAACAAGCCCTTCGTCCGGGGTCATAACGAGGAGGCCTGGGCGCAGAACCGCCGGGCCCACTTCGAGAATCCCTGATGAGCAGGGGGAAGGACGGACAGATGTCCATGGTCCGATGCACGGGGTTCGGCTTGTTGCTGGCCGGCGGTTTCCTGTTGCTGGGCGGGTGCGCGTCCCAGCTCGACCGCATCGAGACGGGGATCCAGACCAACCGGGACGAGATTTCCCGGCTGGAAGCGCAGAACAGGCACCTGCAGCAGGAGGTGCAGACCCTGAGCGAGCTCGTGCGCATGCAGCACGACTCAGGGGATCAGAGCGGGGCCATGGGCATGGCCAAGCTGACCCAGCTGGGCGGGCGCCTGGACCAGCTGTTGCAGAAGCTCGATGACAACGCCGAGTTCATGCGCAACCTGTCTGCCCGGGTGGATCTGCTGGTGGCCAGGTCGGGGATCCCCACCCTGGGGGAGTACCGACCTCCCAGCGGCAAGCAGCAGGGTGGTGTGGACCTGCCAGAGGAGGGCCGCACCATCCTGGATGCGGCGGACCTGGACCGCAGCAGCGGCAACGACGATCTGGCGCGCGCGGGGTACGAGGAGTTCCTCGACCGGTTCGACAACACCGAGGCCGCGGAGCGGGCCCTGTACGGTCTGGGCGTGCTGGATCTGGATGCCGGCCGCTTCGAGCCGGCCCTGAAGCGTTTCGACGAGCTGCTGCAGAGGTTTCCGGAAAGTCCCCGCGCGGCGGCGGCGCTCTACAAGTCCCGGCGCTGTCTGCTGGGGCTCGACCGTACCGAAGAAGCCGCCGCCCGGGCGCAGCGGCTGTTCAACGAGTATCCCCAGGCGCCGGAGGCGGCGTTGCTCAAAGAGGAACTGAAGTCCCAGGACTAGGCGGCCAGGCCGCCTGCAAGGAGTTGATGGTCTTGCCCAAGTATTCCGTTCTGCGCATGGCCCGCGGGCTGACGGAGGTCTTCCGGCCGGTGGTGGTCACCGAGATCGACGAGGACTACCACGCCTTCATCGTGCGGTACAGCGGCGACTACATCGCCCATGAACACGCGCATGACGAGTTCATCACCATCCTGGAGGGTGAACTGCGCGTGGAGATGGGCGGCGAAAGTCATTCGGTGCGTCAGGGGGAGTGCATCCTCATCCCCGCCGGGGTCAAGCACAAGCCCCGCTGTCCCAACATGGCCCTGGCCCTGGTTGTCGAACGCAAGGGTCTGCAGGCCCAGATGAATCCCCGCGTCTAGCCCGGGGTGCCGATCCCGCCGGACTTCCGGTCCGGCGGGGAAACCCCTACAGCTCGTGCCCGCCGGTGGAGAGTTCCTTCTCGATCCACAACACGTCTTCCCTGCTGCCGATGTACAGCGGAACCCTCATGTGCAGCCTGTCGGGGGTGATGTCCAGGATGGGCCCGGTCCCGTCGCTGGCGTAGCCGCCGGCGTTTTCGGCGATGAAGGCCAACGGGGCAGCCTCGCACATCAGGCGCAGCTTGCCCTGGGGCATGTTCGTGGTGGGAGGGTAGAGGTAGGTGCCGCCGTACAGCAGGTTGCGGTGGAAGTCGGCCACCAGGGAGCCGATGTAGCGGCCGGACATCCTGCCTTCGCGCCCGGGCCGGCCGGTCTTGAGGCCGTCCACCACCGCTCGGACCTGCTCGCTCCAGGACGGTTCGTAGGCCTCGTTGACCGAGTACAGCTGGCCGCGAAAGGGGGTGGTGATGTTCTCATGGCTCAACAGGAACTCGCCGATCCCCGGGTCGAGGGTGAATCCGTGCACCCCCTTGCCGGCCGAGTACACGAACATGGTGCTCGACCCGTACACGATGTAGCCGGCGGCCACCAGGTCGCGGCCCGGCTGCAGCAGATCGTCCATGCCCACGTGGGTGCGCTCGGATCGCCGTCGCCAGATGCCGAAGATGGTGCCCACCGAGACGTTGGCGTCGATGTTGGAGCTGCCGTCCAGCGGGTCGAAGACCACGATGTAGCGGCCCGAGCCCTGGCTGGCGGGGACGAAGACCGGTTCGGCCATCTCCTCGCTGCCCAGGATGCAGACCTGGCCGCGTCGGCCCAGGCAGTTCATGAACACCTTGTTGGCGTAGTCGTCCAGCTTCTGGACCACCTCGCCCTGGACGTTCTCCTCGCCGGTGGCGCCCAGGATGTCCACCAGGCCGGCCTTGGTGACCTCGCGGCCGATGATCTTGGCCGCGAAGGTGATGTCGTTGAGCAGCCCGGTGAAGTCGCCGCTGGCCCCCGGGTGCAGGCTCTGGAGTTCCAGCATGTGGGATTCGATGGTCTGCAGGTTGCCCGGTGGCTGAGTCATGTCCGCTCCTTGCCGACGAAAATCAGGGTCCTGGCCCTACTCGTGTACGCCGACTCATTTTAACCTCATTTTTCCCAGGCACAACACTTGCCTTTTGCCGTCCGGTTTGCCATGGTCCGCCCAGATACTTGGTTGTCGGTTCCCGTACCGGAAGGAGAAGCCATGTCCGACCTGATCTACGATGTGCCGGAGCCCCGGAACGAGCCCATCAAGGGTTACCTGGAGGGTTCCCCGGAGAAGAAGCAGCTCAAGGCCGCCCTCAAGAAGATGGCGGGCGAGCAGGTGGAGATTCCCGTCGTCATCGGCGGCAAGGAGATCCGCACGGGCAAGCTGGGCGACTGCGTGATGCCGCACAACCACAAGCACGTGCTGGGGCGTTACCACCAGGCGGGGGAGAAGGAAGTCAAGCTGGCCATCAAGGCGGCCATGAAGGCCAAGAAGGAGTGGGCCGCCACGCCGTTCGAGCACCGCGCCGCGGTGATGCTCAAGGCCGCCGAGCTGCTGGCCGGGCGGCACCGCATGCTTCTTAACAGTGCCACCATGCTGGGCCAGAGCAAGAACGCCTTCCAGGCCGAGATCGACAGCGCCTGCGAGCTCATCGATTTCTGGCGCTTCAACCCCTACTACGCGCGACGGATCCTGGCCGAGCAGCCGGCCAGCGCGCCGGGCATGTGGAACATGGTGGAGCAGCGCCCCCT
>Ga0164318_10007716_pt1 | contig 10431 bp, 6 predicted proteins | sample GuaBasSedimGuay9_FD_113734 | JGI IMG/M metagenome (GOLD analysis project Ga0164318, IMG submission 113734) | Subseafloor sediment microbial communities from Guaymas Basin, Gulf of California, Mexico - Guay9, Core 4571-4, 0-3 cm | ecosystem: Environmental > Aquatic > Marine > Hydrothermal vents >...
TAAAGAATTGCTCAATGTTGCTTCTTTTTCTAAGTCTTCTTGAGATTGATGTAATCCATTAATAAAACTTGAAAGGATAAACCCCCCCTCAAAAGAAACGATTGTATTGATTAAATCAAAAGTATTACTCGCAAATTCTTCGAGGAGTTTATCAATCATTTGATATGTTGTTTGTGAAAAACTTATAGAATATATTGGTATTCTTTCCTTTTTTTTCGAGACTTCAAATTTTTCTTGAGCAGAATTTAAAAATTCTTGCATTTCGGAAGATGAATAGTGTCTTTTTGGTGGTTTGAATGAATTCTTAGACAAGACTAGACATTTCTTTATTTCAGTGAGACTATTTCTAATTTTTAAGAAAATCCCGCCTAAATTAACATCTGCACGCGTTGTTAAAGCAACATAAAATTCATCATCACAACCAGGCAAATTCTGAGTTTGAATGACTTTATTAACTGTAGAACTTCCGTAATTTTTAAGAGGAGTTATTAAAATCTTAGCAATTTTTCCCTCAATTAAAATATATTTTAATTTTTCATTATACAAGCTCAAACCACAATTATATATTGCAGAAGTTGCAGCACATATTCTAAAAAGTTCTTCTTTTGAAAGTAAAATACCGCTATGTTGTATAGGATTACCATCACGTTGTGTTAGCACAACATTTTCGACTCCCTTTGTCGCCTTAATAATATCTAAATACGTTTTGATTTTAGTTGACAGGGAAATTTTCTTCACCTATTTTTACTTTTTATTTCTGTCAGATTATATAAAATCCTAACATTTTTTTCCTTCTTCTCCCATAGTTGATTAGCACCAATTCATTCATCCCGTTTTGCCCAAACTCCAACCTTATGCTTCATTAAGACATAGTCAATCAATTACTATACCTTAGTCATGGTGCCGATTGGCACCACAATCACGCTAAAATGTTAGGCTCATCCTCAGCAAATTACTGAAACTCACGTAACTCACTGTCCCAAGGACTTAAACAAGATGTTAAAATCTAAAGAAATCTCAAATTTTCTAAAGAATTTTCATATTTTGATGATACAAAACTTTTTAAGATTCTTTTTTCATAAAATTAAAATTCTGAGATTTTTCTTATCTTTTCTTTAACTTTTTTTTTCAAAGCCATTGAATGTTAAAATTTATTAAGGAAGAATCTCCAATAAAGTTTTTAATGAGACATTCGATATGTTTAAATTAGGATTTACATTGTATATTTTGTAGTTGGAAACAACTCATTCCCATGTCAATCGGCGTGAATATGGATCAACGACATAGGTCTTGGAGATGAAGTATTCCTTTCCTTGAACATGGGTGAACTATGAGGTCCTCCGAGGAGGACTGAAGTTGTTATGCACAGATGGTCGGTAAGTAAACGACCCCCAAAAAGGACTTTAAGTAATAATGATAGAAGCGAGACTTAATGGAAGGATAAAACAAGATTAACTCTGGTTGATCCTGCCAGATCCGACTGCTATCCGGGTAAGACTAAGCCATGCAAGTTGAATGGAGTGGCTGCATTCCATAGCATACTGCTCAGTAACAAGTGATCAACTTACCCTTTAGTGGGGGATAACCTCGGGAAACTGAGGCTAATACCCCATAGTTGAAAATGCCTGGAATGGTTTTTCATCGAAAGATACATTGAAATGTCAATGATTCGCTAAAGGATAGGATCGCTCTCGATTATGGTTGTTGGCGAGGTAATGGCTCACCAAGCCTATGATCGATAAGGGCCGTGAGAGCGGTAGCCCTGAGATGGACACTGAGACAATGGTCCAGGCCTTACGAGGCGCAGCAGGCGCGAAACCTTTACCATGCACGAAAGTGTGATAAGGTTACCCGGAGTGCCCAGAGAAAAACTGTGGGCTGTTATAGGTGTGTAGATAACCCTATGAGAAAGGAGAGGGCAAGGCTGGTGCCAGCCGCCGCGGTAAAACCAGCTCTTCAAGTGGTCGGGACTTTTATTGGGCTTAAAGTGTCCGTAGCCTGTTTGGTAAGTTCCTGGTTAAATATGGCAGCTTAACTGTCACTTGGCTAGGAATACTGCCTTACTAGAGGGTGGGAAAGGTTTGGGGTACTCCAGGGGTAGCGGTGAAATGCGATAATCCTTGGGGGACCACCAGTGGCGAAGGCGCCAGACTGGAACACGCCTGACGGTGAGGGACGAAAGCCAGGGGAGCGAACGGGATTAGATACCCCGGTAGTCCTGGCTGTAAACGATGCGTGCTAGGTGTTGGTAGGGCTATGAGCCGTATCAGTGCCGTAGGGAAACTGTTAAGCGCGCCGCCTGGGAAGTACGCTCGCAAGAGTGAAACTTAAAGGAATTGGCGGGGGAGCACCACAAGGGGTGAAGCCTGCGGTTCAATTGGACTCAACGCCGGAAAACTTACCGGGGGCGACAGCAGAATGAAGGTCAGGTTGACGACCTTACCAGACAAGCTGAGCGGAGGTGCATGGCCGTCGCCAGTTCGTGCCGTGAGGTATCCTGTTAAGTCAGGCAACGAACGAGACCCACACACTTAGTTGCCAACGAAAGCCTACGGGTTTGTCGGGAACGCTAGGTGGACTGCCACCATATAGGTGGAGGAAGGGGTGGGCCACGGCAGGTCAGTATGCCCCTAATCCCCCGGGCCACACGCGGGCTGCAATGGTATGGACAATGGGTTGCAACTCTGAAAAGAGGAGCCAATCTCGAAACCATATCTCAGTTGGGATTGACGGCTGTAACTCGCCGTCATGAACGTGGAATCCCTAGTAATCGTGTGTCATCATCGCACGGTGAATACGTCTCTGCTCCTTGCACACACCGCCCGTCGCTCCATCCGAGTGTTATATGGTTGAAAATGGGTCCTGAGGGTTCATTTGAAATCGTGTAGCGCGAGGAGGGAGAAGTCGTAACAAGGTAGCCGTAGGGGAACCTGCGGCTGGATCACCTCCTACAACACGCACCGAAGGCTAATCGCCTTCGGGCATTTCTTTCTTTTTTTCCTAATTAATACCAAAAATATAATCGAATAAATTAAATTTAGAAGTGAAGTTATTTATTTAAATGATTAAGTCGTTCGATAGCTGCTTGATAATAATCTGGATTAATTTCAATCCCTATGCAATATCGATTCAATTTTTGACACACTTTGTTTATTGTTCCAGTTCCTGCGAAAGGATCGCAAACTAATTGGTTCGGGTTTGAAGAGACCAGGATTAAATGTTCTATTAAAGATTCTGGTTTTTGTGTTGGATGTAAAGTTTTGTATTTTCGCTTTGAATTTGGTTTTGGATTTACCAGTCGTTCTGGACGCTGACAAATAGGGGTTTCGATTAAATTATGCATTTTTTTTTGACCTAGAAAATTAAAAACTGGTTTACCTTTCACCATAAACAATATTAGTTCAGTTGAAGAAAGATATCCTGATTTTCGTATTTTAGGAGCAGGATTCGTTTTATGCCATACTATAATTCCCTTATAACGCATATTTAATTTTTCACAAATTCTAATTAAATCAGTAATATATTGAGCACCAAAAAAAATATATGCTGAAGCATCATCTTTCATTTTTTTAACAATAATTTTAAGCCAAGATTCTGTAAATTGTAAAAAATTATCGTAGCTATCAAATTGATCAAAATGAGCGGTTTGAACTATATCGGTGCGATGTTTGAACTTGATGTTTTTTTTTGTCATAATATAAAAGGGAGGATCTGTAATCATCAAATCAATTGACTTATCTGGAATAATGGGTAAAATTTCCAAGGCATTTCCCAAAAAAATCTGATTTTTTCTTAGATCTGGCATTATATTCTTATAATTTATTATGACTTGCCTTTTTATAAAATTTCTCGATTTAGATTAACCCTACAAATATATTTAATTATTCGTGAATTTCAAGGCAGTATTAGAATTGACAGATTATATTCTTCTAAAGATTTGAAAAAAAATCATTATATTCCATAAGTTTCTTTGAAATTTGATTTTGAAGACTTCGGTAGAAGTTTTAATATGATCTTTCATTATATTATATAAGACACGTTTTTTAATCTTCCTTAATGATTGATGACGACGTATACAATTTACAAACCAAATGGTGATTAATAATGACTGAAGCACAAACACATGAATTCAAAGCTGAAATTAAGAAACTTCTGGATATTTTGAGTAAATCATTGTATCAACACAAAGAGATCTTTTTGCGAGAATTAGTCAGTAATTCTTCTGATGCGTTAAAAAAGATGCATTTTATAGGATTATCTGAAAAAGATATTGAAGATCCCGACTTGCCTCAAGAAATTGAAATAATTTTAGATCAAGAAGCAAATAAACTGATAGTCCGTGATACTGGAATTGGGATGACTAAAGATGAAATGATTCAAAATTTAGGAACTATTGCAGGAAGTGGCTCGCAAAAGTTTTTAGAACAACTTGAACAGTCCAAACAAGAATCTCAAGAGAAAAAAGAAATTGATTTAGATATCATTGGGCAATTCGGAATTGGATTTTATTCAGTATTTATGGTGGCTAAGAAGGTAGAAGTTCTTTCTAAATCCTACAAAAAGGGAGAGCCTGCCTATATGTGGGTTTCAGACGGTAGTGGTAAATTTGAAATTGATCCAGCTGAAAAATCTCATCGCGGAACTGATGTCATTTTATATCTAAACGAAGACAACTCAGAATATCTTCAAAGCTATCGGATTGAGAGTATAATTAAAAAATATTCGAATTTTGTCCCATTTCCAATATATGTTTCTGAGATTAAGAAACCGGAAGAAAAAGTTGAAGTGGATTTAGAAGAAGAATCTAAAACTGAAGTGGATTCAGCTGATTCAGCAGATTCGGAAAGTTCCCCGGAAAGTGCATCAGAAAGTGGTTCAGAAAGTGCATCAGAGAGTGCTACTGAAGAAGAAAAAGAACCGGAACGAACTCCTGTAAATCAGATCAATCCTATCTGGAAACGTGGTAAATCAGAAATCACCGATGATGATTACTTAAACTTTTATCACTATATCTCGAAACGGTATGATAATTACCTTAAAGTAATTAACTATAAAGTTGACGGTAGAGTTCAATTCCGGGCAATCCTATTTATACCAGAATCAAAATCGCAAGACTTACTCCGTCCCGAGGTAGAATACGGTTTAGCACTTTATTCTAAAAATGTAATGATTATGGAAAAATCTAAGGAAATCGTGCCTCAATGGATGCGGTTTGTCTATGGAATTGTAGAATCCGATGATATACCTTTGAATATCAGCCGAGAAACTATTCAGACCGACCGATTAATCATGAAAATTGAAGGTCTTATTGTTAAACGCTTCTTTAAAGAGATGATGGAACTCGCCCAAGATGATCCCGAAAAATATAAAACTTTCTGGAAAGAATTTGGTCCCTTTGTTAAAGAAGGAATAGTTACCGATTTTGCACGTAAAGAAAAACTTCTAGAACTTTTGCGATTCCGCACAAATAAAACAGGAGAAGATGAATATATCAGCTTAAAAGAATATGTAGATCGAATGCAAGAAGGTCAAGATGAAATCTATTATTTAATTGGTGAAAATCTTGATAGCATGCGATTATCTCCTCATTTAGGTTATTATGAACAGAAAGACTATGAAGTTATTTTCTTTGATCAACCCATTGATAATTTCTTGATGATGAATGTCCACGATTACACAGTAGAACTTGAAGGTGAAGAAAGTGGAGAAACTGAAGAATCAGAAAAGAAAGATGAGGCAAAAGAAGGTGAAGAAGATAAAAAAGTTAAAGAAAAAACATATCCCTTCAAACCCATAGATGTTACTGAAGATAAGAAGAAAGGAGAAGCAAAAGATGATGAATCAGAAAAAACATCTGATGACGAAGAAAGTGATGCGGGTTCTCCTGAAATGAAAGTGTTTTTAGATCATGTAAAAGCCTTGTTAGGGGATAAAATCATCGATGCACGAGTTTCAGATAGGTTGTATAAAAATGCATGTCGATTGGCAAATCCATCCACAGGTATGACTTCCAGCATGCAACGTGCGATGAGGTATTGGACTCAAACCAGTTTAGATAAATCATTCCAGATTCCCCGAAAAATCTTCGAATTCAATCCAGATCATGAAATGGTTTCCAAATTGGTTAACTTATATCAAGAGAATCCCGATAATGAAATGATCGACCCAGTTATCGAACAGATGTTCGAAAACTGCTTGCTGGCGGAAGGCGATCTTCCTGAACCGGCTAATATGGTTCCGCGCCTCAACCAAATTCTCGAGCTGATGGTCACCGGTAAAAAAATCACCGATATCCCAAGAAAGGCTGAAGAAATGAGCAGTAGCGAAAACTCTAAGGTTGAGGACGCAGAAATAATCGAAAATAATTCCGAAAATAATGACAGTAATGATAATACAGAGAATTCAGAGAATACAGAGAATGCTGAGTAAGAGTTTTAATTTAATAATTTTCCATTTATTTTTTCAATTTCAATCTTTTTTATTTTTTTAATGATTTTTTAGTGAAATCCACAATTTTTTATCTTTTTGAAAAATTGGCGGAAATTTATTCAGCATTTCGATCTGTGTGATATCTTAATTTAAGTGAGATAAGTGGTAAATAAGTGATTTAAGTTTTTTGTTTATATTTAATATTAGTCATGTCTAATTATTCTAAATTCCTTTATATTTTTAATTTCCTCTTTTAATTATTAGAAGAAGTGAATCCCTATGATCACAAGTTTGATAATAACATTTAGAGAAACGTTGGAAGCCGCTTTGATAGTAGGTGTTGTTTTGGGATATCTCTCCCGCATCGGCAAATCGAATTTAAGAAAATTCGCATGGTTTGGTGTGCTAACGGGTATTTTAGTAAGTCTATTCGGAGCCCTTTTATTCACCCAATTAATGGGTGGGTTTACAGGGCAGGCTGAAAAAATATTTGAAGGAATAACTATGACAATAGGGGCGATTTTAATCATCACCCTAATTTTATGGATGATGAAACAGTCTAACTATATTCGAAGGTTAGAAGAAAAGATAGATTCCAGCATTCAGAGGGTTCCCCGGTGGAGAATTTTCGCATTAGTGTTTGTTTCTGTGTTAAGGGAAGGAATTGAAACTGTTATTTTCTTGGGTTCAACATCCTTACTTTCTGCGGAAAACTCTCTGATTGGTGCTGTTTTAGGAATAATATTTGCACTTATATTAGGCGTATTACTTTATATTGGTGCAATAAGAATTGACCTCAAGAAATTCTTTGCATTTACCACTATTTTCTTGATTTTCGTAGCCGCAGGATTAATTGCTTATGGAATCCATGAATTCCAGGAAGCCGGAGTTATACCCATAATAATAGATCATATTTATGATATTAATCCAATTTTTGATGAAAATGGGGTGTTTGGAGGCATATTGAAAGGTTTATTCGGTTATAACGGAAATCCTTCGTTAATTGAAATGATAGTTTATTGGATGTTTCTAATCGGAGGTGGATATCTATTCCTCAGATTTTCAAACCAACTGAAAGGAAAAGGTGAGAGAAAAATCGAAAACAACCAAACCCAAACCTCGGAAGTTAAAGAAAAAGTATAGAAAATAGTAGAAAAGAACAGAATGGAACAGAAGAGAAAAAAGAAAGTAGAAGTTCGTTTGAATCGTTTATTTATAGTTTATATAACTAATTTTTTCCATATTTCATTATCTAGCGTACATCGGAAGGATCCCAATCAGTATGGAGATTTTCATGCCAAGAATTCATCATTTCCATATCTTTAGCGCTGATCACGAAATCAAAAACTTCTGCATTTTCAGCAATGCGCTCTAAACGCTGTGATTTTGGAATTGGAATTACTCCTGTTTGGATACTCCAACGTATCATCATTTGGGCAGGAGTTCTCTGATATTTTTTCGCAATTTCCAATAATTTATCATCTCGGAGCATGTATCCATTAGTTAACGGTGAATATGCTTCAACCATTATATTATTTTTTCGGCAAAATTCCAGAAGTTCAGATAAATTTAAAAATGGGTGAAGTTCTATCTGGTTTACCATGGGAACTATACGGCCGTTATCAATAATCTCTTGTAAATGTGGGAAATAGTAATTACTTACACCAATTGCACGGCACAAACCTTCATCATATAGATGTTCTAAAGCCCTCCAAGTTTCTTCCCGTAAAATCGGGACTGGCCAGTGAATTAAATAAAGATCGATATAATCTACCTGCAGTTTTTTGCGACTTCGCTCAAAAGCTTTTAAGGTCGATTCGTATCCTTGCTCAGTATTCCAGACTTTTGTAGTGAGCAGAATTTCTTCACGATTTATTTCTGATTCTCTAATTACTTTTCCTATATCTTCTTCATTTCCATAATAAGAACCAGAGTCTATTAATCTGTATCCAATTTCCAGTGCATAGTCTAAAGCTGATTTTAAACGTTCTCCCTTTAAGGAATATGTTCCTAATCCAATAGGAGGGAGTGAGAATTCTTTCGTTAATGAAATTCGGGAAGAGATCGATTCCGTCATCTATATGCTCCTTTTTCAAATCTTTCCGTAGAAGAAAATTCCGATATATTTCGGTAATTACTTACAGAAAATTAAACTCTATTCTCTCTAATAAACATTTTGGATTGTTTAAAGCAAGATTTATATTACGTATAGAAACAATTTTATAGGACCCACAAAAAATAAAATAATACTACTAATTAGTATCTTGAAAAATTAAAAAGTGGATTAAATGCAAGAATTTTCGAATACTTCTGATGATATTGCTCGTTTTAGCGAAATCTCTAAATCTATTGAAGAACGGGAGTTAATTCAAAGAAGACTTTCTATAATTAACCACAGAATTGATTGGCTAATGAAAATCAAAAAAACCTTGGAGTATCAACTGGAAAAAATTGATAAGAAAAAACTCAACTAGAAAAAAAATAATTCATCCTCATCATTCTTCTTTCGTGAATACTACTTCCTGCTTTAGCAGCTTCTTTTTAATCGGATCCCAAAATATCTGGTTGTAAGGCCCGCTTGTGTTGATCTCCGTCCACCACACCTTGAAATTATCTTGAGGGCAAACATTCATGCAAGCAGAACACTTAATACATTTTTCATCATCGATTTCGATAAAACTCTTCGATTCCCATGCAACCTCCAATTCTTTAAAGGTAATTGCCTCCGTGGGACATATTTGCTCGCACTTGTGGCAATCGCCCGGGCATTTATTCATATAATATTTCGTGAATTCCTCTTTATCGTTGGGCATTTCATAGGTAACCTCGATTTTGCCCTCCCAGTAAATTTTACCATCACGCCCTAAGCGGGAGCAAGGAACTGCGCGTGATTCCAATTTCGGAACCGAATGGTGCTTGATCAAATCCAAAGAATCCGTTTTTACCAGTTCGCCGTCTTCATACAAATTAATGGCATCAAAAGGGCAAAAGATTTGACATGTCCCGCACATGACACAGAGATCGGGATCTACCGTGTCGACCACGGCGGCGTTTAAATCTTTAGGTTTCGATTCGTATACTGCCGAGGCTGGACCAAAAAGAATAGCATTTTTCGGACAGACAATTGAGCATTGTCCGCAACCAGTGCATTTCATACGATCGAGAATCAAGTCGTATTGTTTTACAAGGTATTTGTGGGTGATTTTAATTTCAGTATCATCAATTTTTTTTGATCGTTTAGGGAAAGTCATGATTTTATCCTCAGAAAGTTAATTGGTTATTTAATAAATTAATTACTTCGATTGGAGAGCAATCGTGATAATTAACAATAGCGTTTGGGGTTAAAAAAGGGTAATGGTATCATTGATAATAACAGTGCCAACGGTAGTGATATCCCAATGATAGTGATGGCCATGATACCAGTCGTATAAATGGAATTAAATTTAAATGGTGGTGAGATCTAAATCTCGCTGCAGTCGCGTGAAAAGGGGATCTACTGGAGTAAAAGGTGGCACGCCATTTCGTTTCGGCTGACGTAAAATACCCAGGGAGAAAGGGTCAATGCCCATTGCAAGTCCGAGTAGCTGTGAGATATAGATAACCGGGATGGAGAATGGGCTGGAAATTTGGTCTTTGAAAATGCTATTAATCTCCATTTGACCGAGATCAAATTGTAGATGACAGAAAGGACAGCAATCTACAATGATATCCACTCCCGCCTGACGCATGGCTTCCAATTTATCCCGGGTGAAATCCAATGATACTTCTTTTTCAGAGCCGCGTAATCCTCCTCCTGCACCACAGCACATTAGTTTATCTCGATAATCCACGGAGGTGCAACCGGTGAGTTCCACCATTTCGTCAATGAAGGTGGGAGTTTCAAAATCATCCTTCCAAGGTTTGTTGTGAGTGGGTTTCAAGATGTGACAACCGTAGTGGATTGCAACTTTTAAGTCCAGTTTATGGGTAATCATTTTCTTAATTTTTTCCATTCCCACATCA
>Ga0164318_10007717_pt1 | contig 10430 bp, 4 predicted proteins | sample GuaBasSedimGuay9_FD_113734 | JGI IMG/M metagenome (GOLD analysis project Ga0164318, IMG submission 113734) | Subseafloor sediment microbial communities from Guaymas Basin, Gulf of California, Mexico - Guay9, Core 4571-4, 0-3 cm | ecosystem: Environmental > Aquatic > Marine > Hydrothermal vents >...
ACATGGATTTCAGAGATTGTTTGAGCAACATCAAAATCGCAATGAATAACGGTATCGTTTTCGGGGCTTATTTCATCAATAAAAATAGCTGCGGCATTCCCCGGACCATAGCTTCCAGCTGTATCGGAATCGAAGAGTGAGGAAAAATTAAATCCACTTTTTATTCCGCCTTTCACAATAGAATTTTCTGTTCCTGAAGCTTGAGCTAAATCATTTGGAGTTGGTTGAATTGGAAGACCGGAAAGGTCATTCACAGAACTCCAATAATATTCATTAGTAATAGTAGCAGAAGGAGGCAGGATTTTTTCCCCGAGAAGTTGAATTTCAGCGATTTGCATGCTGTTTGCTGCCGCAGAATTTTTTAAAGTTGGGAAAGTAATTAAATATGTTTCATAAACATTTGTGTTGCTTATCTCAAAAAATGTTCTTTCAAATCTTTTGGAGGGAAGCGTTGTTGTCATATCAGTTACAACATCAAAATATGTAAGACCATTAATTGTACCGCGAATGGTTATGCTGGCCGGATCGCGTTCCGGCGCGTCGTTAGCTGTAGTCAGAACAATTCCCGTGATAATTGACGGCATAATTGATGGAGTAACTGTAAATCCGGAATTTTCTTTATCAAAATTAAGATATTTAGTGTAAATATTATTATCAACAACATTTTGCGGAATCTCACCCGAAGGCGAATTAGTTGAAGTACCGGTGACATTATTTATCGGTTCGGTAATATCAATTTGTGGTCCCGGCTGTGGAGGAATAGTAGCCGAAGGAGTATTATCGCGCAGCATTTTTTCTATGTCATAAGTCAGTCGGAGATACCAGTCGCTTGGTAGGTTATAACCGTCAGCATCAAGAGCAAGCCAGTAACCCTGATCCGGAGTTTCAGCTGAAGTTGGAGCGATTTTATAAATCGCGGTTGCTTCATCCACTTCATCGAACATAGCAACATAGAGCATATTCACGCCTGCATCGACGGAATTAAAAGCTTGTTTCCAGAGGAAATTTCCGCCGTTACGCGGGATTTGATTTTCCGGATTACCGCTTTCGTTGTGAAAAGAATATCCGGGCCAGATTACCGGAGAATAACCAATGCCAAGGGGATTTACTTCAGTGAGATCAGGAATTATTTTTGAGGTTTGCCAGTTGTCAGCACCACTGTTATTTGAATAACGTCCAACAGTCCATGGACTTATAATATCAAACGCGTGATAAACATCTGTCCAAGCTGAATCGGTTCGGGAGTCATTACTCAATGTTCTCCAATATCCCGGGACACCGCCAAAAACAGTAGCTCTGTATTTTTCCGGAGCATCTGTTTTAAACCAGTTGATAATACTCAATGCAACGGCAGGGTCGGTAGGTGGATGAACGCCGTTTTTAAAGCCGAAGCCCCAAATACCTACAACCGGTTTACCGTTATGTTTAATATACCTTGAATTATCGGTAAAACCGCTATCGACTAAACCAACCCAGTCATTAGACATTTTCTCCCAGAAATCTATTTCTGCGGAACCTGAGATATCATACATAGTAGCCATAACGCGACCATATTCTTCACAACTTGTAAGCAAATTTTGTCTGACGGCTTTCATGTGGTTAAGATAAGCGGAATCATTAAAAGATTGAATAAACAGTTGAGCGAAAACTCCGTCAATATCATATTCTTTCATCCATTTTACATGACGATTAACCGTTTTGTATGTTCGACCGGAATATAGTTTCGCGCTTGTTCCGTCCATTGTCATGTCTGTGGCAAACAATTCATCGGCATCGAATTCGGTCATGTCAGGATACATTTCAACATGTGTATTGGAACCGTTAGGAATGTTGCCGTCTTTTGTCCAGTGATACCAACGGTCAAACGGATTTGCATCCCCCGCGGCGGTAAACCATCCCTGGTAGCCGCACATAATTTTATTATTTAGCGTAGAAGAATTTACAACATCCGATTTCGAAGTACAAACGGCAAAATAAAATAAAATAAGAGTGTATAAAAATTTCATATTTTTATAATAATTTTTCTTTGTTATAACATAAAGACTCACCCCAAGTCATTAAGACTAAAGGGACATCATATTTTTCAGTAACTTCTTTTCTAAGATACGTTCTCCAATAAGGTTCCCGATGATCAATTGTGTGCGACAATTCATTTTCGTGCCCCGTAATGACAACATTTGGATTAAAACCTTTTACCACTCGTGCAATTTGTTCAGTAAAACAATTTGGCATCAGAATATCAATTTTTTGGTGCTTGGATATTTCATCAATCCATTCAAAATCTTTTTGTGTTCCCTGATCACCCGTTTGTGAAAAGGAAAATCCATCGGGAGTTGTAACAATATATACGTTATTTTCAAGTTCACCCTGATGACCCGGATAAACAACAACTTTCAATTCCTGTTTTCCGTTCTGAACCGGAAGAGTTTGTATTGTATGCGAAATTCTTTTTAAATGAGTTATTTCCGGATGAATCGGTTTGCTGTTCCAAGCGCCGGAATTAGCGACAACAGGTTTATTTTGATCAATAAAAGATTGAATAATCCATTCATCTGCATGATCATCATGCCAATGGCTTATAAAGAGAGTATCGCATTGTTTAATAAGTTTTTCCATAATTTTATTTTCAATAGAAAAGCCGTCAATTTCAACAGATTTAGCACGTGTAATATCAAAAGCAATAGTTGCAGTTTTTGTCTTAACTACAAAAGCGTGATTATAAAGTTTCCAGATACGCGCACCGGAAGCAACTTCTGTATTTACAATTTCATCAATAGCTTTGTTAATCCGGGTTTTAAAAAAAGATTGAACAGCGGGGCGATGCGGCGCGTAAACATCGTGAAAAATAGAGTCAAGCAGCAATAAAGCAGATTTTCTCTGTTCCGGTTCCGGTATTCCAGGAGGATATTTTAAAAGCAGTTCGTTGACATAGTCGAGCAGAACTTCATTTTGCCAATCAATGAAATTATTGTCATCTATGTTAAGACCGGGGTTAATCAGAATGTTTATTTTTTTAATTTCCTTTTCCATATCGTTCTTTAATTTTATCAAATTCTCGAATTTAAAGGAAGTGATACCTGCTTCGGCTGCGGCTTTAACATTATCTTCCAGATCATCAATAAAGATAGATTCATCGGCATTAATATTTAATTTTTTCAATGCTTTGAAATAAAAATCTTGCTGAGGTTTTAAATAACCGATTTCGTGCGAGAAAGCTGTTCCACTGACAAAATCAAAAATCGGCAGTGCGTCGATCAGATGATTAATATGAGTTTCGTTAGTATTTGAGAGAATAAAAATTTTATAATTTTTTGACAATTCCGTTGCAAATTTGATAACGTCTTTTTTACGCGAAAACATTGAACACCAAACGTTTTCAAATTGCTCGATATTCATTTTCAGCCCGAACTTATTTTTGAGCCTTGAGAAAAATTCCGGCATCGTTATTTTACCGGTTTCAAACAATTCTTGATCATTGCAAATCTTTTTTAAAAATTCATTCGGCTCCTTTTTAATGGCCTCTGCCGTTCGCGTATCCATAAATTCAGAGAGCATTGATAAAGCTCTTTCCGGCTGCACAGTAATAAACACATTGCCAAGATCAAACAGGATATTTTTGTACATTAATGAGGAATGGATTGTTGGATTACAGAATAACCCGCTTCGACCTGAAGCGGGAATGTTTATTTTGGTTTTTGTGCTTTGATTATTGAATTTCCAAAGTTACAATTTTACCCGTTTTTACCGAGACAGGAACTTTATGTTTCGAGATCAATTTGATTTTTTTTCCGCGCTTTTCATTCAAATCTGTAAGCCAGGCTTTCTTAACTTCATGTGCGAAAACTAAATTTCCGTTCTGTAATTTATTGGTTGGATTGTAAATTCTTACAATAATTGTTTCGCGGTCCTCCGTTTTTTTCAACGCGGAAAAACGTAAAGCCGGATTGCTAATCTCAAATAATGATTTTTCCGTGCCGGATAATTCTCCTTTGTGCGCACTCGTTTGTATCGGCAGTAAAGGCATATTAAATTGTTCCGCGGCGAGCGGAATATTCGCTGTTTGCCAATCTCCTTTATGCGGTTTTATCGCATAACTTAATTTGTGATATCCAAAACATTGACCGCCTTTCTGCGACGGATACTCTGTTCCAACGCGTTCGGTCGGTATCCAATTTTTGCATGACCTTATTAATGTTAACGCGACAGTTCGCTTATTTGTTTCAAGCACTTCAAATTCGGTTAATGAATTAGTTAAAAACGCGACACCGTTTTTGTTATCACTCACATCAACAAAATTATTCATTGGTAATGTTGCCATATCAGGCCAAACGGTTCCTGCCGCCGGTCCGCGCATTGGTTTTACAGGCCGTTTATCAACAATGAAATGCCCACCGGCATTAGAGAACTTCGCTCCGGAAATTCCCGTCGGAAACATCGCTCTTAAACAATGATCCTGATGTCGATTTTCAAATTCAACATTTACTTCTATCTGCTTTTCTCCTGCACAAAGAGTTACAGAAGCTTTAATGATTAAATCAGTTTCTTTATCACCTCTTCTTTGTTGATCGGGAATTACACGATCCGGCAATGTCATTAAAACTTCACTGACAATTGTTGCTTGAAGCGCGCCACTTTCTTCACTCCAGATTTTAGCTTTGCACGCGAGAGAATTATATACTCGGTCATACATTGGTCTTCTGTTCACCCAATAAGTTCCCATTTCGCCTCTGTCTTCGAAATAATTTAAATTTTCAAAAACTTTTTTCGTTGTTTTATCGGTAAGATTAAATGTCCCATTAGAATTAAATTCCACACGCAAAAATTCATTTTCCAATACATTTGGCTCTTTTATTAATCGCGTTTCCGGTTTGGCATCAATATCATTCCAAATAACTCCCTTTTTATTTTTCTTGAGATCGATTTTGCCAACGCGGAATACTTTATAGCCGCCGGCGGGAATTTCTCCCGTCTTAAAGAAAAGTTTATGACGGTTGCAGTAAAACGGTCGTGTTCGCGTATGTATTTCCGCGACGCAGTAAAGTTTTTCTTCCATTCCTTCCCATTGAGTACTGACAGGATTGTTTTTCGCGTCATAAACCTGTAAACCGTTTTGATCGGGAAAATCTTTCGGCATATTTACCCACGCTTCAATTACACAACCATGCGAATATGGCAGGGGATTAAAAACGGTAATGAGTATATCCCCGTCTTTAAATTTTCTCATATCTATTTTTACAATTAAGTTTCTAAGCGTCTTTTCAATTACCGTGTTCGCGATATCAACAACTTGATTTAAACGTGCTTCATTATCATCGGCGGTTCTATCTTGCGTAACGCCGTTAATTGAATCATGCGGATGTGATTCAAGCAAAAGCTTCCAAGCAGACTTTATAAAATGCTCAGGAAATTTCGTGCCGTGCAGCGCGGCAAGATTAGCCATTGGTTCCGCGAAACGAATAAGCATATTTTGCGCTTTTTTATTAAGAATTTTTAAATAAAGACGAGAAGCCAAAGCGTTGGCGGTCATTTTTATCGCTGGTCCGTCTCTTAATTCGCCTTCAACAACATTTAATTTTTTGCGGTCGATTTCCTTGTTCATAACTTTAACAAAATCAGCCATTGAAGTTTGCACCCATTTTCTTTTCTTTTTATCATTTTTATTCAAAAAATCAATAAGCTCGGGCATCATCTTTTGATATGCTGTGTAGTCACAGCCGTTCATCATAAGCCTATGATTTTTGATTACACTATCAGCGGTTGTTTCCCACAATTCATCAATTAGTTCTTGCGTAATGAGTTCAAATCCCCATTTTTTCGGAGTGTCCAGCATAAAATGGTCCTGCTCCATTTTTTCTTTATCAGCTCTGTGATATGCCGTATAAGCTTTTGAGTAATCGTAATTCCATTCCTGATTAGCGTAATTAACGCCAAACAAAACCGATAAATGGAAACCAAGATAAAAATTCTGCCTGCCTAACTCGCCGAAACGTGTTGCTAATAATTCCGTTCCGTCAGGCGCACGCCAGATAAATTCAGATTTCGGTGCGCGTTCGGGACGAACGCGCTTGCCTATCATTGCTGTTTCTATTCCAAAGCCGTTGTAAATTTGCGGCAATTGTGCAGTTTGTCCCCATCCAAACGAAGTGTAACCTACATCGAGCGCTTTGCCGAATTCTCTGCAAAGCCGATTGCCCCACAATAAATTTCTAACTAATGCTTCGCCGTCAACAGGATATTCGTCCGGCAATGTAAACCAAGGACCTATGAGTAATTTTCCTGATTCAACTAATTTTTGAATTTGCTCTTTATTTTCGGGACGAAATTCAAGATAATCTAATACCGGAGCCACTTGACCGTCTAATAAAAATGATTGACAAGTTCCTGATTCTAATTCTTCAATTAGTTCGTCTATAAAATCAATGAGCATATTTTTAGTTTCCCAAATTGGATATCGCCATTCGCGATCCCAATGTGTATGATTTACAATATGAGCAATTTTCTTCTCTGTTTTTTTCGTTTTTGCCATGATGGTTTATTTAGTTATTGGTATTCGGTATTCAATGTTCGATGTTCATTTTTATGTTGATTGAAAAAGGTTTCCTAATTTCAAATTTCAATTTTCAAGTTTCAATTTATTATTTCAAGCATTTGATCAAAATTATCACAAAAATCCGAGCATAAACTTTTTAATCCTGATTGAATTATGTTCCCACCAGACATTCCGAGGCACGAAAAGCCGGCAAGTCTGACCGAGCAAACTCCTGCTCCGCTGTCTTCCATTCCGACGACCGAATGTCTGTCGGAGAAATCTATACCGAGCCCCACTTTCGCCGTTTCAGCGTAAAGCCACGGGTGCGGCTTCGCCTGTAATTCACCGAGCGTGCCTGACGCGCCTTTTTGCAAAGGGAATCCTGCGGAAATAATCGCGTCATAAAATTCTGCCGGGTTGCCCATCTCTAAAGTTCTGAATGCGGCAACAATTTCCGGCCACGCTTTTTCATAAAGACCTGACGTAACCAATCCGATTTTTATTTTTCTTTCTTTAAGGGCATACAGAAAATCTTTTAAACCTTCCACAGGAACAAAAGCGTTTTCCTTTCCTCGCCCTTCAAGAATTTTTTTCATTTCACGGCGGGTGTTCCGCATATAATGCGCCCGGGCTTCTTCAAGCGGTTTATCCGGGCAATATTTTTTGATGCAGTATTCAAGATGTTCGGAAACGCTGTGTCCTGAAACGAAAGGCAAATCATCATCTTCAAGTTGAAATGCCGGATTATCCAACAAATTAGCGGTAGATTGTTCAATAATCCAAATCCAGAAATCTTCGCTGCGCACACTTGTGCCGTCTAAATCCATTAAAACAGCTTTAACCGGTTTCTCTATTTTAACAGTTAGAACAGGATAAAATGCGGGATAGCCTAATGCGGATCTTACAAATGCCATTGTTTGATCTTCAAGGAAAATAAACTCCACCTTTTTATCCTTAGAAAGTAAAATTTGTTCAACGCCGTTTTTTCCGACAGTAAAATATCCGTCGCCGCCAATTGCAAGTTTTTCAAAATCTTCGTGATTAATATTCATGGGATAGTTAATAGTTAATAGTTATGCTCAAGTTTTATTTTGAGTTAGTATATCAGATTTACTTTTTTAAAGCAAGAGACTGCAAAGTTTTGTTTAAATTTATTATTTGCAAATGGTTAAAAATGTGATTTATTAGCCGTTCCAGGCATATTTCATGTGAGTATTTACTATACATAACAAATCATTATAAGCTAATTATTAAAACAACAATATACAAATTTATTATCACACAAATTTTTGCAGGTCGCTTGACAAATGAAAAATAATATGATATACTACTTCAAAATTAATGCGGACGATCGTTTTTTTGGGTATACATTAAGGAATCGTTAAATTAATTGTTGTAAATTACATACTGCAAGTTACAATCTATAATTCACAAAATTTTTTAACAACAAAAAAAGGAGAAAAGCTATGAAAAAGAAGATTATTCTCACAACGGCGGCATTAATGCTCTTTGCTTCGGCAGGATTGTTTGCTGCTACTCTCTATGTCGGCACTGCAGGCACTCCGGGCGGAAGCTACTACACGGAAATACAAGCTGCTGTTGACGCGGCTGTCGCAGGCGATCTTATTCTCGTCTCAAACGGAATTTACAACACCGGAGGAACATCCGGAGAAGACGGAGTCAGCCCGACAACCAACCGCGTTTTGTGTGCAAAAGCTGTTGAAATCAGAAGCCTTGACGGCCCTGATTCTACTTTTATCGTTGGTGCACCTGATGCAGGAACAGGCGGAAACGGACCGGGCGCTGTTCGCTGCGTATGTTTTTCATGGAATTCCGGCGCAACTCTTTCCGGTTTCACTTTAACTAACGGTTATACTCTTACTACCGGTGATTCGAACCGCGAACAAGGCGGCGGTGGCGCGCGAATCAGGTTGAACGGCGTTATCACTAACTGTATTATTATTGGTAATCACGGCTATGGTCGAGGCGGCGGACTAAATTTACAATCAGGAAAAGCTTATGACTGTCAAATCATTAATAATATCGCGGAAGCGAACACCGGCGGCGGCGTTTTCGCTCAAAGAGCCGATGGAGTTAATACTCCCGGAATCTACAACTGTATAATTGCAGACAATAATGCGGTAAATGAGAATGGCGGTGGAGTATATGGTTATGATGGTGTTAATATTTATAACACAACAATTTCCGGAAACAGATGCGGAACCGCTGTAAATGTTGGCAAGGGCGGCGGTGTTTTCCTTTTAAACAGAGGCGAAGTTCAAGATTGTATTATCGTAAGCAACACAGCTCATTTATGGGGCGGCGGTATAAACACAGAAGGAAGTCCGGGAGCCATAGTTAGCAGATGTAATATTCAATACAATAATACTGAAACCCACGGCGGAGGGGGAGCGATGCTCTATAATTATGGTGAAATTCATGATTCGCTTATTTCAGAAAATAATTCGGGTACTCATGCAGGCGGAGTATATTTTGTTTCAGGAGGTACTGTTTATAATTGTACTATTGTAATTAACCATGCCGGTGGAAATGGCGGAGGAATCGCGGTTGACACTTCTTGCACTATTGCAAACAGTATTATTCTTGACAATACTGTTGACGGCAGTGATCCGAACTGGTCAAAAGGTCCGGGAGGAACAGCTGTTTATAATTGTTCTTTGCCTGCTTTATCAGGTGATGGAAATATAGGAACAAATAATGCCTATTTTGTAAACGCTTCTGCTAAAAACTGGCGTTTGACAAGTGTTTCACCCTGCGTTAACGCAGGAACTAACGCTTATGCTTCTTCCCTTGACCTTGACGGTCATCCAAGAATCAGCGGCGATATTGTTGATATGGGATGCTATGAATTTATACCTGAACCGAGTTTGTTAATCGGTTTCATTAGTTTATTCGGATTCGCGTTTTTGCGCAGAAAATAAAAATAGTTTTTGCTATAATTATATGACTTTCTAATCTTCTTGGTTGGTTAGTTAGGCAACGGTGGTCTTGTGCTGCTGTTGCCTTTTTTATTTCGTATTGATTATAAATTCTGTTTTGATTAAAATTATATTACGATAATTATTGTTTATAATATTTCGCACTTGTCCAAACCTGATGAAATAATAAAAGCCCTAAATAGAATTTTTATCTTGCATTTCTTATACACTTAGTATAAAATAATAAAAACTAATATGGAAATTATGAAAACTAAAGTAAACAAAAAAAAGAAAACATTAGTAAAAGTTAATTTGCCCAAAAAGAGAAATGTGCGATTAATTGATATCGCTAAACGGGTCGGTGTTGGGGTGTCTACAATATCACGGGTTTTGAATGGAACGCCAAGCAGCATAAAAGTTACAGAAAAAACAAGGGAAATGATTTTGGATATAGCAACTGAACTTGGTTACGCTTCACATCATATACCCGCTAAATATCATAAAGGAGTTCGCTCAATTATGGTTATTAGTCATGACCCCGGTGAAATCTTTTATCAGAAAATTATATCTTCAATAGAACGTACTTTGCGCTCTAAAGGTTATGCATGCTATTTCAGTTATACGGAAGCGGATCCAAATCAGGCAAATGAATTAATAGATGTTATGGGGGAGCGCTTTACTACCGGCTGTGTCATTTTTCAGAAAGATAAAGAAATTTTTACTAAAGAAAATAAGTTTAAACTTAAAAATCTCGGAATACCATGTGTCGTTGTTGACCGGCATCCGATACCATGTCCTTCGTTTGTTTCAACAGTTGAGCTTGACCACGAGCAGGCCGGTTACGATATTGCTTCGCATCTTTTACATCTTGGTCATTCCAATTTCGCGTTTATAACTATTCCAAATCCATCATCATCCTGTGTAGAAAGAAGAAAAGGTGTTGAGAAATGTCTTGTTGAAGC
>Ga0164318_10007718_pt1 | contig 10430 bp, 7 predicted proteins | sample GuaBasSedimGuay9_FD_113734 | JGI IMG/M metagenome (GOLD analysis project Ga0164318, IMG submission 113734) | Subseafloor sediment microbial communities from Guaymas Basin, Gulf of California, Mexico - Guay9, Core 4571-4, 0-3 cm | ecosystem: Environmental > Aquatic > Marine > Hydrothermal vents >...
ATAAGGACCAACAGCTTGAGGAGCCTTATTTGTTGAAATTTCTTGTTTCATTTTCCCCTCCTATTTTTTTAGCCCTATGTAGTTTTTCAAACCCCCAATTTGTTTTCCACCAAGAAACTTTTGTTCAATAAAAGTTAAGATCTTGTATTTCAATTTTTCATGTTTATGTTTTTTTCTATTTGGATTTGGTTTTCCTGAATATTGTAATTTATCTGCCCAATTAAATTTTTTTATCCATTTTTCCATTACTTTAGGATGGGTTCCTTTGAATTCTTTTAGATAGTTTAGTGGCCCGTAGTCAAAATAGTTTGGAGTATTGGAATAAATTTTGTTAACCATATCCTTTCCTTTATGAATTGTATCTAAGGCTTTTTTCTTATTTTGCATTAATTCAGGCGGTCGAACCCAGCCATAGTGATATATATAAGCATCAACTTTTGCAACTTTTAATTTATATGTTCCGTGTTGTTGTCTGTAGTGAATACCGTCAAAATTTGGAATTTTCCTGAAAGATTGTGCACTTTCCCATGAATGAATATCCTTATCATTTCTTATGATTCGTATTTCATAGGGATACCATGCGTGTGAAATATGATAATGATTATAATCTCCCCAGAAATGTTTATATTTGAATAATAAGCCTTCCACTTCCATATCGTTGAGAAGTTCCTCACATCTTTTTTTTATTATAGGTAAATATTTTTCGTGGACAACTTCATCCGCTTGTAAATAGAATAGCCAATCGCCAGTGCAGGCTTCTTTTGCAATATCTGTTTGATGAGCATTTTCAGTACCATTGGGGTATTTTTCTATATTCCATTTTGTATGAATAATTTTTATTTTATCAGAATTTATGCTTTTTATTTCTTCTTCTGTAAAATCATCTTCATCGCAATCTCCAAGAGCAACAATAAATTCATCAACAATAGGAAGTATAGACATTATAGATTCTTTTATAGGGTAATAAAGTTTTGTTGCATTTTTTACCATAGTAAAACCGCTTATTTTCAAAATAATCTCCTTTTAATTTTTTTTAATTTTCGCCATTTTTTTATAATATTATCATAGATTTTTGCCAATTTATAAGCTTTAGATTTTGTTATAGATTCTGGTAAATATTTTTCAATTTTAGGCCTGCTATTTTTCAATTTTACAAAATCGTGTGCATAGGAAATTTGTCCTAATATTGCTTTATGAGGTACAAAATCTATAAGAGCTATTGATGAATTATTTATTATGAAATTGCTAAATTGACTATCCTTATGATAAATTTTATATGAATGTAATTTATTTAATAATTTGATTATTTGAGCCAGATCAGATTCTTCTGGAATTTCACCTTCGATGTATGTACATATTAAAGCAGACCAGTAAACAAACCCTAAAAATTTTTTTTCTATAAGAGCAATAGGTTCATTCGATGTTATATTTATATTTTTTAAAAAAAGCATGCCCTGGATTAAGTTATAGCTTTCTGAGCCTACTAATGGCGAAAATAGTTTTTTTAACAATCTTTTGTTTTTATCTCTTGGAATTTTATATAGATATTTTTTATTTTTATATTCAACAACTTTAATAAAACTTCTTATATCATCTTTTAATATTTCTCCGTTAGAATTTATTATGTTATCTATGTCCTTGATAGTTAATTTATTTGTATATAGTTTGATTTGCATATTTTATATTAATAATATTTAAAAAAAAGGTCAATTGTAATTTTCTGTAATTTTATCTTATGATATTCTATTTTTTATTATTAGGAAAGATCATGAGATAACTTCAATAATCAAAAAATAAAATTAATTTTTTAAAATATTTTATCCGATTAATAAAGTAGAAAAATTGTATTTATGAATTATTAAGAAAATTTATGGAGGTTCTTATGAAGAATATTTATAGGTTTTTGGCAATAGGTCTTTTCCTATTGTTGAATATCAGCTGTAGTGTAAAACGTCCAATGTTGTACCATTCCTTGGCAGACTTACCATATTCTTCTAAATTAAATTTTACAAATTTTGAATTACTCAAAATTTTTCCCTATTGCTGTGATGATTTTAATTTTGGTATTATTGTGGCAACAGATAATGAACATAAAAAATATATCTTAATTGCTCCTGGGAGATTGAATCAAAGGGTTAATGATCTTCCGGATGTGGATATAGATTATGCTGTAACTATTTTGCCAAAATATGCAAGGAAATTATTAAAGATACTTAATTATTCAATAGAAAATTGGAATAAAAAGATAGCTAAATTAAGAGGTGTAAATGTTGAATTTATTATTGCTCCAGAGCATAAAATTATCAAAAAAAGTGAAAATGTTGAACAATGGTATCCTTGTTTGAGATATTATTATCAAAATAATAGTGAAGGTTCTTTAGCTACATTAATTTTAGGCGAAGACAATTTTATCTATCGATTTGATAAATTTGATGATATAAGCCGTTTTAGAGATTTATTTGAAATTGCAGTTAATAAGCTAAAAAATTAAGGCTATTCTTGATTAATTTAAAGTTCTATTTCATAAATATCAAATTAATAAAATAATGTATTTGTAATTTTAGTTATTTCATTTTTTTCTAATTTTATTTAATTTTAGAATATTTTATAAACTTATTATCTTAAATGGGGAAAAATGAGACATGGTATCCCCTTGAATTAAAAAAATTGTATGTATAATTTGGGAAAAACAATATAATACTACAAAATGGGATACTCTTATTAAAAAGTATCCCATTCAATTTACTTTTATTTAACAAATTCTTTAGCAAAGTTAGGCAAGTAAAAGCATGATTTATGAATATCTAAGTTGTAATATTTACATGTAGCTTCTATCCTTTTTGCTCTATTTTCATCAATATCAGTTAATAAATTATATTTTTTAGAACCTAAAGTGAATGACCAGAAACCACTTTGATAACAAATCAAAGAAGCCACAGCAAGTTTTACTTCTGGAAAAATTTTTTTAAATGCCTTATTTACTTCTTTAATAATATCTCCGTGATACCATATAGATTCCGATTGCGCAATCAAAATTCCATCATCAGTTAAAGCATCATAACACATTCTATAAAAATCTTCCTTAAATAATCCTACAGCAGGTCCAATAGGGTCTGTAGAACCCACACATATTATATCGTAATAATTTTTCTTATTCTGGACAAATTTAATCCCATCTTCAAAATATAAATTAACCTTTGGATCATCCAATTTAGATGCAGTTTCCGGAAAATATATTTTACATTTATCAACAACTTCCTTGTCAATCTCACACAAATCTAAAGATTCATAACTTTCATGCTTTAATAACTCTCTAATTGTTCCTCCATCTCCACCACCAATTACTAAAGCTCTTTTGGGCGCTGGGTGAACCAAAGACGGTAAGTGTGCCATCATCTCATGATATACAAATTCATCTTTCTCAGTCAACATAACAATACCATCTAAAGTAAATACTTTTCCAAATTCATATGTTTCAAAAAAATCAAGCCTTTGATATTTACTCTGCCCTGTATAAAGGAAATTTTTAACTTTCAAAGAATATCTTAATCCTGGCAAATGATATTCGCTAAACCATAGTTCCATAATACTAATTCCTCCTTATTTTAAAGTGTATAAAACATGCACTGTAACTTTAATTTCTTTCTTTTTCACCCGAGTATTATAAACACCGTATGAAGAAACTTCATTTGAATAAGGCTCTGTTATTTGAAAAACTCCTGCTCTAATTGATTTAATGCGGTCAATATTAAGTCCTGTGCCTTCTAACATCTTTAATGCTCTTTGCTTAGCATTTTCTGTAGCACTGGAAAGCAGTTCTTTCTTTAATGAATCTATTTTTGAGTAATAATATTCAAAATACGAGGATCTTAATAAAAATCCGCTATCTATCATGTCCTCTAATGCTATTTTTTCAATCAGTTTTACTTTATTAGAAACCACTATAATTGTCTGAGTAAACCTATATTTATCTGTCGGTTTACCATTGTTATAAATCTGATATGAGGTAATTGGCTTAAAACTTATATCATCTTTATTAATCCCTTTTGAAACAAGATAAGTTATAAACTGCTTTCTTTTTTTTATTATCTTTTTATAACCATCGCTTAAATTATATGAATAAGCAAAATTTTCTATACTAACTGTCCATTTTATTATATCAGAAGTATAAAGTTGTTTACTCATTCCAACAACTTTTATAGTTTGAGAATCCTGTCTTGAAATATAAAAAAAATACCCAAGAATAAAAAAAGCAATAATAATAGAAATACCTAAAAAATAAATATTTCCTCTTCTGCTATCCATTATTAGTCTCCTTTTCGCTAAATAATCTACTAAAAACAACAATAAACAAACAAGCTATAACAAACGCAGGAATTAATTCATAAATGCCTGTAATAGGTTTTAAATACAATTTCCATATTATAGTAGTAAAAGTTCCAGAAAGCATCCCGGCTATTATACCATACTTATTTGTATTATTCCAATATAAAGAAAAAATTAAAGCAGGGCCAAAAGAAGCACCAAGTCCACCCCAGGCAAAAAGAACAAGCCAAAATATAATATCTTTAGCATAATAAGCAAAAAATACAGCAATAGCCCCTGAAATAAACAATATAACCCTATTAATAAATAATATTTTCTTTTCATCTCGAAATATATTAAAAATTTGCTGAAAAATATCTCTTACCAAAGTTGTAGAAACAACAAGAAGTTGAGAGTCTGCTGTTGATAATATTGCTGCAAAAACTCCACCTGCCAGTATTCCAAATAACACAGGACCAAAATATTTAGAAGATAAAAATAAATAGACCATTTCCGGATTAGAAATAGTTGTTTTATCTAATCCGTCAATAATCACTCTTGCTGCAAGGCCAATAAAAATAGCTCCCCATGCCATTATAACATTCCAAACTGTACCAATAAAAGAAGAATAAACCAAATTTCGTGAGTCATCTATGGACATATATCTCACAACAATATGAGGCTGGCCTGGAGAACCTAACCCTATTCCTAAAAAACCGATTAACGCCCCAATTCCTAATGAAAAAGGATTCACCAGAGCAATATTTAACTGAGCTAATATATTTAATAATATTGAGATTCCTCCTATCTTAATAATCGCAACAACAGGCAATATGACCAAACCAAAAATCATAATAAATGCTCGAATAACATCATTATAAACAACAGCTAAAAACCCCCCCATCAACATATAAACCAGAATAATAACAGCCGAAAAAATTAGTGCTCCAAAAAAAGATATATTCATTGCTGAAGATAATGCCTTTGCTCCAGCATTAAGTTGTGCTGCAACATATGATAGCATAAAAATAACTAAAATAACAGCTCCTACTATTCTTACAATACGGTTTTTATCATTTAATTTTTTCTCAAAAAAATCAAGCAGGGTAAAGCAATTTTCTTTTTGAGAAAAATCTCTTAATTTGCGTCCAATAAAAATAAACTGAAACATCTCAACCAAAATATACCCCACAACAGCCCAAACAGCAGAAACCCCCATTTTATATGCCATACCACTTACTCCCAATATTAACCAGGATGATCTGCCAGAGGACACAGCTGAAAGTGAAACAGCAAACCTGCTTACTTTTCTACCACCTAAATAAAAATCACTTGCATTTTTTGTTAATTTTAAGGTAAAAAACCCAATTATTATCGGTAAAAACAATGTTAATAAAAAAATTATTAAAGCTAAAGGCTCCCTTAACAATTCATAATTTTCCATAAAACCCTTATTGAAATTATTTTAATTTTTTATATAAAAAATACGCAATAAAAATAATTATTAACGGCAAGATAAACAAAACAAAAATTGAACCTACCATATTATAATTATGATAATTTTTTATTATTTAGTCAACTAAAAATAAAAGAAAAAGACTTTAACATATAGAAAATATACGTAATAAATTGAATATCAAAAAGTTTTACAGCAAAAAAAAATGCTTGCAAAAATTTATCTTTTTTTTTAGATTATAACCAAAAAGGAAAATCTCAAGTTCTAAAATAAAAAAGGAGGAATATCTAATATGCTTGAAAAAATGAGGAAACAGGCAAAGTTTTTCATTTATTTTATTGCTATTGCTTTTATACTGACAATTGTATTAAATTGGGGAATGAATGTTCTTGGTTTAAAATCAAAAAATGCTGGTAGCAATATTGTTGGTAAAATAAATAAAGAAAAAATCACCTATCAACAATTACAAAAAGCTATACAAAAAGCTTATGCTGATTATAAAAATCAAAATCAAGACAAAGAAATTACTGACAAAGATATGGAAAAAATAAGAGAGCAAGCATGGAATGACTTAATCAACAATTATATAATGTATGATCAAATCAAAGATTACAACATAGAAGTAAGTGACAATGAAATAGCGCAATTCATCAAATTTGCTCCACCTGCTGAAGTTAAAAATGAACCTTCATTCCAGACAGATGGAAAATTTGATTATCAAAAATATGCGGCATTTATAAAATCTCCCCAAAGCAGTAATTTTATAAGACAAATGGAATATTTATATCGTGCTACTTTGCCTAATGATAAACTCATCTATAGATTATTTTCTACAATTAATATAACAGATTTTGAATTACAAAAATTTTATCATTTAAAAAATGACAAAGCTAAAATTGAATTTATAAGCTACAAAACAAATATAATCCCAGATAATAAAGTATCCATTGATAGTAATGCTGTTAAACAATATTACAATGAAAATAAAGAAAAATATAAAGAGCCAGAAGCTTTAAATATAAGCGTAGTTTTTATCAAAAAGGAACCTACAAAAGAAGATTTAAAAAATGCAGTGGTAAAAATAAATAAAATATATCAAAGATTACAAAAAGGAGAAAATTTTGCAGAATTAGCTAAAAATCTATCAGAAGATAAAAGATCAGCCTCAAATGGTGGTAAAATTGGATATTTGGAAAAAAATACTATAAAAATGGAACAATATGCTAAAACAGCATTTTCTTTAAAAAAAGGAGAATTTAGTGCTCCTTTTAAAGTCCAAAATAGATGGTACATTGTAAAAGTTAATGATGTCAGAAAAAATAAAAAGGGTAATGAAGAAAGAGAAATAAGCCAAATAATAGTCTTTGAAAAACCATCTAATGCTACATTAGATTCTTTAAGAAACCTTGCTCTGGATTTGATTAAAAATACTCATAGAAAAGGATTCAAAAAAGCTTTAGAAATGCATAATTTAACTGCAAAAAATTTTAATAAAATAAAACGAACAAGCTTTTTATTGCCAGAATACGGATATATTGCTGATTTACCAAAATTTTTACAAACATGTGAAAAAGGGCAAATTACCAATAAAGTCTATGAAAATAATGAAGGTTATTATGTAATTTATGTAAATGATGTAATCCCTTCTTATGTAAAACCATTAGAAAAAGTATATAACTTAATAGAAAATAATTTAAAACAAGATAAGAAAATGGAATTACTTAAGATAAAAATGGATTCTTTAGCAAAATTAGCTAAAAATGTTAAAAATTTACAAGATATAGATAAAAATGCGAAAATACAAACTTCAAATTTATTTAGTAGAGTAGACTTTGTGCCTGGCATTGGCAAAGCAAATGAAGTAATAGCTGCTGCTTTTGTTGTTGATACTAATAAAATTAGCGGCCCATTTAAAGGGGACAATAGCTATTATTTTATAAAAGTAATTCAAAGAGAGATAGCAAGCGATGCAGATTTAATAAAAAATAAAGAAAAAGAACAAAATGAGCTCACAATGTATATGAGAAATATTGTATATCAGAAATGGTATGAATATATAAGAAAACAATATGACATTAAAGATTTTAGATCTAAATTTTTTTATTAAAAAATTGAGAAAAATGCTATCAGGAGGAGGAGAAAATAATGCAAAGTTTACGTAAATTTACTGTAACACCAAGAATCCCGGAAAGATTAAAAGCTCTTTTGAAATTAGCCTATAATGTATGGTATGCATGGAATCCGGAATGTATTGAGATTTTTCATAGATTGGATAGAGATCTATGGGAAAAAGTGAATCATAATCCTGTGAAATTACTGGGATCAATATCACAGGAAACATTAAATGAAAGATTAGAAGATGAAGGTTTTTTAAACCATCTTGATAGAGTTTCACAAGAATTTGATAGATATATGTCAAATAAAAAACCATATCAATTTAAATTAGAATCTCCTATTGATTTTAAAATAGCTTATCTTTCTGCTGAATATGGTTTAACAGAAGCATTACCGATTTATTCTGGGGGACTTGGTATATTATCAGGAGATCATTTAAAATCTGCAAGTGATTTAAATATTCCAATTGTTGCAGTTGGATTATTATATCAACAGGGATATTTTCAACAATATTTAAATAATGATGGATGGCAACAAGAATTTTATCCTGAAAATGATTTTCATAATATGCCAATTAAGCAAGTAAAAGATAAAGATGGTAATTGCCTAAAAATTGATGTAGAGCTTATGGATAGAGTTGTTAAAGTAAAAATATGGTCTATTTTTGTAGGAAGAGTTACTTTATATATGCTTGATACAAATCTTGAAGAGAACCTCCCAGAAGATAGATTAATTACATCACAGCTCTATGGTGGTGATAGAGAAATGCGATTAAAACAAGAAATTATATTAGGTATTGGTGGAGTCAGGGCACTTGCTGCTGTTGGAGAAGAACCTGCAGTTTATCATATGAATGAAGGGCATTCTGCTTTTGCAGCTTTAGAAAGAATCCGGAGATTAATGGAAAAATTTAATTTACCTTATAATACAGCAAAAGAAATTGTAATAGCAAGCAATGTTTTTACAACTCATACACCGGTGCCTGCTGGTAATGATGTTTTTGCGCCAGAATTAATTGATAAATATTTCAATAATTATGTGCCAAAACTCGGTATTTCTATGTATGATTTTTTTGCATTAGGAAGAGAAAATCCAGATAATCCTGCAGAACCTTTCTGTATGACTGTTCTTGCCATGAAATTGTCTGCTTATATAAATGGTGTGAGTCAATTACATAAACATGTAAGTAGAAAAATGTGGAAAGGACTATGGCCTGAAGTTCCAATAGATGATCTACCAATAAAAGGAATAACAAACGGTATTCATATACCATCATGGATCTCAAGAGATATTTCAACATTATTTGACAGATATCTTGGTAGAAGATGGGCAGAAGATCCTGATAATAAAAAAATATGGAATAGAATTGATAATATTCCTGATTCTGAATTATGGAGAACTCATGAAAGAAGAAGAGAAAGATTGGTCGCTTTTGTAAGAAGGAGATTAAAAGATCAGCTCATTCAAAAAGGCGCACCAAAATCAGAAATAGATAACGCATCAGATGTTTTGAATTCAGAAGCATTAACTATAGGTTTTGCAAGAAGATTTGCTACATATAAAAGAGCAATATTAATTTTTAGAGATCCTGAACGACTTGCAAAAATACTCAATAATCCAGATTTTCCTGTACAAATTATCTTTGCAGGTAAAGCACATCCACAGGATACCGAAGGTAAAAAATTTATACAAAAAATATATCATTATTCACAAATGCCTGAATTTAAAAATAAAATAGTATTCATAGAGAATTATGATATGAATGTTGCAAGGTATATGGTGGAAGGCGTTGACATATGGCTGAATAACCCAAGAAGACCTCTTGAAGCATGCGGAACCAGTGGTATGAAAGCCGTTGCGAATGGTGCTTTGAATTTCAGTATTCTTGACGGATGGTGGGATGAAGCATACGATAAAGAAAATGGCTGGGCTATTGGGAATGGAGAAGAATATGAAGATTATAATTATCAGGATGAAGTAGAAAGCCAATCAATATATTCTGTTTTAGAGAATGAAATTGTTCCTTTATTTTATAAAAGAAGCAGCAATAGCAATATTCCTAAAGATTGGATTTCCAAAATGAAACATTCCATGAAAACACTATGTACCTATTTTAATACACACAGAATGCTTGAAGATTACCTTGATCAAACTTATTATGAAGCTGCTTTTAATTGGCGAATGCTTACCAAAAATGATTTCAAAGGAGCAAAAGTATTAATTGAATGGATAGATAAGCTTAATCAATCATGGGATAAAATAAAACTTGTTGAAGTCAATTTTCCAGATAATAAAGAATTCGAATCTGGTAGTGAAATTGAAGTAAAAGCAAATTTTTTCTTAGATTCTCTTGATCCTGAATCCGTAGAAGTGGCAATTTATTATGGGGAATTAGATTCTTTTAATAATATTTGCAATAGAAAAGTAATCGTAATGGAAAAAAATCTTGAATTAGAAAACAATATCTACCAGTACAAAGGAATTATAGTTCCTGATAAAAGTGGTAAATACGGTTTTGCAATAAGATTGTTACCTAAGCATCAATATCTTGCAA
>Ga0164318_10007719_pt1 | contig 10430 bp, 10 predicted proteins | sample GuaBasSedimGuay9_FD_113734 | JGI IMG/M metagenome (GOLD analysis project Ga0164318, IMG submission 113734) | Subseafloor sediment microbial communities from Guaymas Basin, Gulf of California, Mexico - Guay9, Core 4571-4, 0-3 cm | ecosystem: Environmental > Aquatic > Marine > Hydrothermal vents...
AAATTAAATTATAAATATCTCTGCTCTGAAGCAAAAGAAGGAATTTTGCAATATTATGTAAATAATGAAATTAATATAGAAGTGCGAGGCACAGAAAACAATGTAAAAATAAAAGCCCCTTTACAACCAGGTGTTTATAGGATTTATGTATTAGTTACAGACCCCTATGGTAATGCGGCTATATATAATAAAAGTATAAGTGTCTCAGGATTATAAGATTACCTATTTGGATAGCTCCTTCTCTTTTTTCTTCTTTCCTGGATTTGAATAATCAATAAAAAATCTTCTTTCAGGCTTTATTTTATCACTATAATATATATCATTTAAATAAAAAGTTAAGCCTTCAGGATTTAATTGTGCCATAAATATTACACAAAATCCGCCAATTATATTTTTTAAGTCTTTCTTTCTAAGGTCAATTTTATACAATTTCCATTTTCTTGTTAATGGAATAATTCCAGTTGAAGCTGTATCAGTATCTCCATAAGGTCCCTTTATCCCTCCAATCTTAAATTCTACAAGTTCATCTCCTTTTGCTCCTTTAGCATAAAAATATAAAAACTTCGCACTGGACAAATCATAACCTCCCTTTTCATCATCTCCCCAATTGTTTGGTGGATATTGCCAATATAATCCACCCCAGCCTTGTGAATGAGCATCAAATTTCGGAATATAAGTTATTTTTAAACTTACTTTAAATGAATATGGGTCCCTTTCTTTTGTTACTTTTATATTATTTACATCTCCCATATATCCTGATAATGCAAAATATGAGATATGTTCCCTAAAAGAGAATACATAAAAAGGGAATTTATAAATTTTTAAGCCAGTAAATTCTTTAGGCTTATCCAAATTTGTGCCATAAAAAAATGTTGGAAAAGCAATAACAAATAAAATTAAAACAATTATTTTTTTCAACATTTTGAGCCCTCTCTATTTTAAGATATGCTTTCGCTAATAACCAGGATTCCATATCTCTTTTAATTTATAATATACAAGTCTCGGGATTCTTTTATCTATTTTTTCATTTTCAGATGGAACAATTTTAAAAATACCGAACCATTCTTCCTGCACATTATTTGGATTTTCAGGCGAGAAATCAAGCCATGCAGGATTAGGCCAACTCCCTTCTTTATCGTGAACATCAGGACCACCATAAGGATATTTCCACCATTCATCTGTCCACTCAAAAATACATCCGCCAAGCGCAATTGCACTATCATTTTGGACCCAGGTATGCCTGTAAATATCTTTCCATAAACTAACAATAAACTTTGCTTGACTCTTCTCATCTTCTTTTCTTGTTTTTGTATTAAAAGCATCATATCCAAATTCAGTTATTAGAACAGGTTTATTAAATTTTTTTGCAGAACTCCAAACAGTTGAAAAATTTCTACCTTGATAATAATTTAACCCTACAAAATCAATATCTGGTAGGTTCTCTTTAATTAAATTAAAGAAAAATGTTTGCCCTAAGCTAATTCCTACTGGATGAGCATCATCAATTTTTTTTATTTCTTTAGTAATGTTGTTTGCAAATCTAAAGACTATTTCCGCTCTCGCCTTTGCCCTCCTAAATGGAGAATTTAATTCTCTTATCTCTTCTGTGTCCCAGTACGCTCTGTTATCATAGAAAAAATAATCTATCTCATTTCCTAATAACCAAAAAATTATACCAGGCGTATCTTTGTACTCTTCTACTACATCAAGTATCTTCTTTTTTACTCTTTCCTTATATTCCTCTGAACCAAAATCAGCACCCTCCATCTTTAAAGGTAATGGAAAAATTGTATATATTGAATATAATTTATACATCTGTCGTATAAATTTCTGATATTTATCCACATTATTACCAGTGTCATAAATCCGAACCGTATTTACACCCATCTGTTCCATATAATCACCATCAGTAAACCAGGGCCTATTTTCATCTTCAAACATATTATATACCCATACGGTCTCTCCTATAGGAGTTGGAGAATAACATACACCTTTAATTATAAATGGATTATTAGTATCATCATATAATACCCATCCATTATTGCTTTGCTTCACGATTCTAATCTTATAAGCACAAATATAATTAGTGCATATTGCAATCAACAATATTTTGTATAATATACACCTTATCATAGCACCATATATAATCAGTTATGGCGGGGAAATAAATCCCCGCCATTATATTTTTCGTAATAAATCAACTATTTTTTTCTCCTTTTCCTTCTCTTCTTACTCTTTTTTGTTGCTTTTTTTATTTTCATTGGTTTATCTTTATCAGTGTAGTAAACCTCATCTACATAGAATGTGCAACCATCAGGATTCATCTGACCGGAAAAAACAACACAAAACCCACCACTTATATATGAAAGGTCCATATCAGCTAAATCAATCTCATAAAGTTTCCATTTTTTAGTTAATTCAATAGGTCCTGATGTAGCAGCAGCGCTATCAGAATATTGTCCTGTTATACCACCACATTTAAACTCAACTAATTCACCACCTTTCTCGCCTCTGGCATAGAAAAATAGTTTCTTAGCTCCTCTTAAGTCGTATCCACCTTTAGAAGTTCCCCAATTATTAGGAGGATTCTGCCAATAAATACCAGCCCATCCTGCTCCTTGTTTCCTTTCTGCTGTGTATTTAATTTGAATGCAACTTTTTCCTGATTTGGGGTTTTTCATCCATCTTTCATTTAACTTAATATCACCCCAATCACCCATCCAACCAGATGGACAATAATGGTTTAATCTGTGAAAACCATCATGATAAATATAAAAGGGAAACTTTTTAATCTTTATCCCTTTTAAAGTGTATTCCTCTTCTTCCTGTGCATATAACGGTAATGCAATACTTAATATAAGGGATATAATCATAATCTTTTTTATAATCTTCTTCATATTACCCTCCTTTCTCATTTGTTTATATTTTATTTAACATTTTTCTATCTTTTTACCTCTTCATCTCACCTCCTTTCAATTAATTTTATTCCATACTTTTTTATAATAGAAATATGTTTTTCTTAGCTGACGCAAGAAAGGGCTATCAGAGCCATCACCTTGTGTACATATACCAAACCATTCCTCATAGCTCCACCCATCAAGAAAAGGCGCACCAAATTGTGGTTGCGTATCGTGAACATTTGGATCAGTTCCACTACCTGCTTTCCACCACTCATCTACCCATTCAAATATAACACCGCCAAGACTATTCCCAGCTCCACTTCCAGCACGATTAAACCAAATATCCGCCCAGTTCCCCTTGTGATACTGAAGTTGTCCTTCCTCAGCTTCCTGAAGGCTCATATTTGCTGCATAAGCTGGACAACCATATTCTGTAATAACCACAGGCTTACCCGCAATATTCTTTATATCATTCCAAAATGAATCACCAAACCCAAGATAACCCCTGTATGAATTTACACCAAAAATATCAACATCCGGACACTTTTTCGCAAAAATATCCAGAAAAAGTGTTTCCCCATTACAAATCGCTACAGGCCTTGTAGGATCCATCTTATGAATCATTTTCGCTACCTTATTTACAAATTCATAATATACTTCAGGTATCTCATCTGAATTATTTACATATCCAAAATTATTTTCATTTCCAAGAACCCACATCAAAACATAGGGCTCATCTTTATATTCTTGCACCATCTTTTTTACACTGTTTATCATGTTTTTTCGCTGCTCAGGATCAGAATAATCAGTTCCAAATTCCCAACTTGCACCAGAACCTATTGTATATGCACCTAAAAAATCACCAACCATTAAATAAAATCCATATTCTTTAAATAATTTTCTGAATAATTTCTTATTATAACAATGATGATATATTCTAATAGTATTTACACCCATATCTTTCATTAATTTTGCATCGCCAACAATTGGCTCATCTTTATCTCTTTTATTATTCTTATTTTTATCAACATATGTCTCAAAAAATACATCATTTATCCCATTCTTGTTAATATCAATAACCTGCCAATCTTTATGAGCAACTAATGTGCCATAATCAGGACTCTTACCAATCTGGTTGGGATAATAAGCCATCCCTTTTATAAAAAAAGGTCTATTATTTACAAATAACTGCCAATGACCATTACTATATTTTTTAATTTTCACATAGCTCCCGCCCCTGGTTTCTATAATTTTAAATTTTTTTAAACTTATAGGCTTATCAATTATCTCTGATGGCTTAACTTTTTTGAGCTTTCCCGGATCAATATAAATAAACTTATCATTTCCTGTATTGTTATCAAAACAATTTAATATTGTAATCTTTGCATTAACAAGTTTAATACCCAGCTCTGGATATCTACGTATTAATAAATGAATTCTGTCAAGTGCAATTTTCCCTAAATATAAAGGAGTATGCCAATAAGTATATGATATACACTTAGGATGATGAACCAACAAAGCATAGTAAGATTTTATAGCCTGTTTAATCATACCGGCTTTTTCAAGCGCATAACCAACATAGAAAAGTCTAACCCCAAGTGACTCCTGAGGAGTTGTAGCCCATTTATAGAAATTTATCATTGGGTCCCTTTTTTTATCAACAAAATCCCAGAGATATCCTTCTAATTTACCATTAATTTCTGCTTCAATATAATTGGGGTCTTTTTTTATACCATCAAAATTTGGAAAAATACCTTGCCCAACTGCCTTTCTTAATCCTTTAATGTTTCTTATTATATACCTATAATTTCCTGTCCCCCTATTAACAAATTTTCCATACTTTTCATAATTAACAATCTCCTCAGTCCCTAAATCAAAGGCACAAAGATTTAAATTATTAAAATGAAAGAGCACAACAAAAAATATCCCTAATAACATTAACATATTACCTCCTCTTTATTAAATATTGCCACAGAGATATAGAAGTATAATAGGTATTTATTGAAATAAAAACTCTCTCGCTTATTTGAAAGTGTCAGTTCTATCTCGTTATATATCACATAATCTCCGTCTTTCTCCTTCTATCTCTCTGGTCATTATTCATAGTTAACACCGCAAATCAATCGTTTGCCTCATCATTATTTAAAAAAATAATTCTCTCTTCACCTTGCTAATAAGAGATTTTTAATATGTTACTAACTATCGTGCTTTTCTTTTATAATAATATACCACATTTATCATTAAATGTCAACAATTTTTTTTATTAAGTTCTCTTTGCCTTCTTATATCTAAAATTAGATATATTTTATGTTTTATCTTTTTAAAATTGCAAGTTGGTATTAATGAAAAGTATGTAAAGGAAGATTGTATTTTATAATTCATTAATAAAACAAATTGTATCTTAATTAATTATATTATTTCGTCTTTTAATGTTTAATACCCCTACTTCACCTTTCTATTTCCTAAATAAAATAGAAAGAATTTTATTAAGGTATTGAATTATTAATTGCTTCTTTTTGGATTCTGATATTTCATATTTTGAAGTAATATTCATCTGCGTTTTTCCAGAAACCACAGAGATATTTGTAGTAAATGTTTTGACATAATCACCAGTAGTTATAACTGTAGGCTTTATAATTTTTGATTGATACTTTATCGCAGCATTGATTATATCAGTAGAATAAACATATTTTTTCTTTTTTATATCTTTTGGATTTACCTCACCAGTAATTGTAATATTTTCAAGTTGATTATTTACCACAATTGAATGTATTCCTTTTATTCGGAGATTTCCAGTTGGTAGCACTGCTGCAACCTGAACAGTAATGCTTGCTTCAAGACGGGATTTATTTTTTGTTGAATACTTTTGCGATGTTTGAAAATTATCACTACTCCCAAGCGAAGGTAAAAAATTTATAAACGCGCCGCTTCCACCCTCTCCCTGGGCACTTACTTTCTGCATTTCAGAATTTGCCATTCTGTAATCTACAAGTGAGCGCTCATTAAATATTACCTTTATACTATCTCCTACTTTCCATTGCTTTGAAGTAGAATAAATATTCCCTCGCTCATTCCATAATGATTCAGCATAAATTATCCCAAGAAAAAACAAAATTAAAAAAAATGTAAAAATAAATCTTCTCATCGTTCCAAAATTGTAAAAATGTAATTTTCGTAATAATTACTATTTTTATTTTCGGCATCTCTTAAAATTACATAATAAATACCTGCATTCAATTCAACATAACCCAACTCGCCTTCGCTTGCTTGGTTGTTATTTATATTAGTAATTAACTCTCTATTGGCACTATAAATTTCTATCATAAAATCTACTGCTGGCACAGGTGAAATTCTAAATTTTAACCTTTTATTACTCCCTAATGAAAATTTGTAATAATCAATATCTGCTTTCGGTGAAATATATCCTTTAAAAGGAGTATTTAATTTTATCATTGTAGCATTATCAAAGCTATTATTAGGCTCAATTTCAAATTCCTTTGCGTAAGGAAAAAATTTAATAGAAAGTGTATATGGAGAATTTATATTCTGAAATTTATTTTTAGCATCAGAAACTGTAATAAAATATTTTCCTGATAGAATATAGAGGTCAGGAAAAAACTCAGATTCATTTACAGAATATGAATTTAATTCAAATAATTTTTCACCCATATGCGAATAAAGTTTTACTATAATATCAATATCAGAAAGAGGCGTAATAGAAATATTAAGTAATGAAGCCTTATTACTATCAATTGTAAATGTAAACCAATCAACATCTCCAGGTGGATTTATAAAACCCTTTACACTATCTTTTAAATAATTTGCATTGTTCATACTGTCATTTGGTTCAAATTCAAACTCCTTTTTATATTTTTCAATATTTACATAAAACTTATATGATATATTATCATTTTTTTGTCCTATATTTTTGGGATAAATTTTAGCATAATAATAACCCGGCTGCATAATGCCATAATTTTTTAAAACTTCAGGTTCATCAATTCCAAAGCCATCTATTTTTTTTAGCATAATTCCAAGTTCATTATAAAGTTCAACTATAGGGTCTATATCAGGCGTCCCTGTAAGTGCAATAGAAATTAGATTGCTTTCGTCTGAAACAAAAAATTTAAACCAGTCAACTTCTCTAAATTTTGAGGCGCTGTCAGCACAGTTCCATTGAGGGCTAAAATATCCCTTTATATACCCTTCTGTAATATCTATCTCATTTGCATCCCCAATTGTATCATTTGGCTCCATTTCTTCAAATGTATTAAAAGATAATTTATTTATAGTTAAAATATAAGGAATTGCTCTCTTCCATTCCCTTCTTTGTGTAATTCTTATAAAATATGTTCCCTTTCTTATATAAATATTTTTTATTCTTATTATATTCTCATTATTTTCAAATTCTGACTTTAATAGATATACGGATTTAATAACTTTATCCTGAAAGTATAAAGAAAGTTTCAAAGGATTTTTATATTTTGTTTTTAGTATTAATTCTATATCAAATTCACCTTCATCTGTATTAACAAATTTAAAATAATCAACATCACTTTTTTTTTCAATAGTGCCTTTTATTTTAATAGGCACATTAATTATTTGTGCTTGCCATCTTGAATGATTAGGTTCTACTTCTTGAACATATTTTCTTCCACAGGAAAAAAGGATAGATATAATTATAAAAAGGAACCAAATATTAAATCTCATATCAAAAATCCTGCGATTATAGCTGTCATAAAAGAAGCAAAGGTTCCAGCAATAAGAGATTTTATTCCCAAGGAGGCAACTATACTTTTTCTATTAGGGTCAATTCCTGCAAGCCCACCAATTAAAATTCCTATGCTCCCGAAATTTGAAAAACCACACAAAGCATAAGTAGAAATTACTATTGAACGCTGCGAAATTGCTCCAGATTGAATAAGTGGCTGAAGTTTCATATACGCTAAAAACTCGTTAAAAACAGTTTTTGTTCCCAAAAGTTGGGCAACAGTATAAGCATCTTTCACAGGCACCCCTAAAAAAATTGCAAATGGATAAAAAATATAGCCAAAAAGTCTATCAAGCGAAAAACCAACAAATTTCAAAATTCCATCCATCATCCAAATTAATCCTACAAAAGCAATAAGCATTGCACCAATTTGAATTGCAAGGTGAACCCCTGTTGAAGCGCCATTTGCAACTGCTTCAATTATATTTGTTTCCTTTTTTTCTATTTCAAATCTCACATATCCCATAGTTACAGGTGTTTCAGTTTCAGGCACCATAATTTTCGCAATTACAACTGCAGCAGGTGCACTCATAATAGAAGCTGCTAAAAGATGCCCAGCAGAGGCACCAAAACTTACATAAGTAGCCATAACACTACTAGCTATTGTGCTCATAAATGTGCTCATATATACAAAAATTTCAGATTTTGTCATCTTTTTTATATACTCTTTTATAGCTGTGCTGCTTTCAATTCCCATAAAAATAAGAAGTGCTGCACCAAACGATTCTGCACCTGAAATCTTCATTGTTTTTTGCATAACTTTTGCCATTAATTTTACAAAAAATTGAATTATTCCTAAAAAATAAAGTATTCCCATTAAAGATGAAACAAATATAATTATAGGCAATACTCTGAATGCAACAACAGCTCCAATATTATAATCCTGGACAAGCCTACCAAAAATAAAAGATGCCCCTTTATCACTGTAATTTATAACAGTATTAACAGCAATTTTTGCTCCTTCAAAAATAAGGAACCCAATTTTCGTTTTTAAAATAAATAATGCAAAAATTAATTGTAACCCTATTCCCCAACATATTATACGTAAACTAATTGCTTTTTTATTCTCCGATAAAAGATAAGCCAGCCCAAAAATAACAACAAGTCCGATAAGCGATTGAATTTTATATATCATTCGTGCCCAGGAGGACTTGAACCTCCAACCTCTGGAACCGCAATCCAGCGTTCTATCCACTTGAACTATGGGCACATTAAAAAATATTAAAGATTAAAAATTAAAAATTATTTAAATCTAATCTGTTTGCTCTATATTAATTATAATACCACCAAATTTTTTTGCAAATATATTATATATGCTTACACATATTACACCAATTATTGCTTTTAATAATGCTAATAAAGGTACACCCACAACAAATATAAGTAATGCAATAACAATTCTGCCAATAAAAATTGAGATTAGAATATACAATAGACTCAAAAATCCACCAATAACCAGTGTTACAAAAAATATGAGTCTAAATACAGAACCGCTATTTATCTCTGTTATTTGGTGTTTCATTTTTAAATAATGATTAATCTCGTTACTTTAGGGTCAACAATAATTTTTTCGTTTTCAAAGTCAAGTTTTAATCTCCATTTTTGCAAAGTAGAGACACCAATTATTACATCTTCAGTTATCTGGCTGCTAACAAAGAATTCGTCAGATAATCTATATCCATTGATATAAAAATCCACACTTATTCGTTTCTCAATTTTCAAAGACACATCTTCTTTCGCAGTACTAAAAACTCGGGGTTCTGGTAGTCTTACCACCTGCTCAATCTTTTCAGCAATTTCCTCTTTTACAAATGAATAAGTTGCAACGCTATCAAATAATGCCTCAACAATTTTTTCACCTTTAGAGTCAACCAATTTTATTTTTTGTGATAAAACAGCCATTAAAAACCGTCTGCTATGTTCACCCCAAGGGTGAACATAGATAATTAAAATTTTTCATTTTCGGAGAGGGAGGGATTCGAACCCTCGGTGGGGCTATTAGCCCCACAACTGCTTAGCAGGCAGCCCTCTTCGTCCACTCGAGCACCTCTCCCTTTTTATTCAAATTAATATCAATTTCGTAACCTTAGGGTCAAATAAAACTTTTTCGTTTTCAAAGTCAAGTTTAAATCTCCATTTCTGTAATGTAACCGCACCTATTATAACTTCTTCTGATATTTTATCTGATACAAGAAATTCATCAGAAAATCTTGTTCCATCAATGTAAAATGAAATACTTATATGTTCAGTCACAACAAGTTTTCGTTTTTTTTCTGCTACTTCAAATTCCCAGGGTTCAGGTAATTTAGTGATAAATTCTATTTTTTCAGCAATATCCTTTCTTATAAAAGAATATACTACACCACTATCAAACAATGCGTTAACAAGTACCTCACCTTTTGAGCCGCGCAATTTAATCTTTTGCCATAATACAGCTATATAAGAAACAATGCGGAGAGAGAGGGATTCGAACCCCCGGAGGGCGTAAACCCTCAGCGGTTTTCAAGACCGCCGCCTTCGTCCGCTCGGCCATCTCTCCACTTATAATATAATACATTTCTCTATATTAGTCAAGTTTTAGGGACGGTGCACAACTTTATTAATTTTTTTCACTAAATTGTGGAAAAATTGGCATTTTTTATTGTATATAATATATATATGAGACGAGCAAGATTCACTTTTAAAGGTGCTTTTCACCATGTTATGAATCGTGGATATAATGGCTCTGTTATCTTCCCGCAAGATATAGATAAAAAATA
>Ga0164318_10007721_pt1 | contig 10429 bp, 6 predicted proteins | sample GuaBasSedimGuay9_FD_113734 | JGI IMG/M metagenome (GOLD analysis project Ga0164318, IMG submission 113734) | Subseafloor sediment microbial communities from Guaymas Basin, Gulf of California, Mexico - Guay9, Core 4571-4, 0-3 cm | ecosystem: Environmental > Aquatic > Marine > Hydrothermal vents >...
ATGTTGGGAAATTCTATTACTACAATTTCCCAGCCTTCGGCGGGATCAATTCGACTAAGTGATTTTTTATTATTGTGAACAATAAAAAATCACAGTCTCATTGCTAATTTATAATATTAATGAAATCCCGCCTCAGAGAAGATGTTGGGAAATTCTATTACTACAATTTCCCAGCCTTCGGCGGGATCAATTCGACTAAGTGATTTTTTATTATTGTGAACAATAAAAAATCACAGTCTCATTGAAAGAAAAGGGGAAGAGATGCCGCATTATGATTACGAGTGCAAAGATTGCGGGCACACTTTTGAGGTTTTTCAGCAGATAAACGATAAACCTTTGACTGAATGCCCCAAATGTAAAGGCTTTGTCCGAAGGCTTATCGGGACAGGCAGCGGATTGATTTTTAAGGGAACAGGTTTTTATGTTACTGACTATAAAAGGAATACAAATGAGGGTAAAAAGGAAGCCAAATCATCTCCTGAGAAATCTTCTGAATCCTGTTCTTCCTGCCCTTCTGAAAGCAAATCCTGTTAGAGGATTTCGTTATCTAACGGGGCAAAGAGACAGGCTAATCTAAACAAAATCAGTTCAAGTGAAAAAAACAAGCAGGGTTCAGCCTTTTAAAGCGCTTTATTACAATCAGGAAAGATTTAAGGATTTGAGCCGGTTAGTTTGCCCTCCTTATGATATTATCAGCACGGAAGAGGCTAAAGAACTTAAAAAATCGTCGGTTTATAATTATTCAAACCTTATTCTTAAGGGGAAGGCGTCCTATAAAAGTTTAGGGGAAAAATTCAGGTCATGGATTGAAAAAGAAGTTTTCCGCGAAGATTCGGAAGATTCCCTTTACCTCGTTCTTCAGGAATTCAGCATAAACGGAAAAAAGTTTAGACGTATAGGTTTTTTAGGCCTTTTGAGGTTAGATGGCGAGAAAGTTGTCTTTCCTCATGAAAAAACATATTCCCGTCCTAAAAAGGACAGGTTAAGCCTTCTTAATGAAGTAAAAGCTAATCTCAGCCCTGTTTTTATTATATACCCTAAGAAGAAGAGAGCGGACTTCTTGTCTGCCGCGTTTAAGAAATATTCAGAGAAGAAACCTTTGCTGAAAGTCTCTGATTCGGAGAATGTTAAATATAAGGCCTGGAGAGTTTCTTCAGACAAAGATATTAGAAGGTTTACTTCTTACTTTAGCCGTAAACCTTTGCTTATTGCTGATGGCCATCACCGTTTTGAAGCCGCGGGGAGATTCTTCCGTAAGAATAAAAAAAAGGCTTCTAAGTTCAAAAACCTTAACTATCTCCTATCTTATTTCTGCCCCGCGGATGAAAACCTGAAAATTTTAGCTACCCACAGAGTTCTTAAAAAGAAGCTGAATATAAAAGCCGTCAAGGATAGATTGATTCCCTATTTTTCCTTAAGAATATTTAGCTCTCCTTTTAAAGCTGAAGAATTTCTCAACCGTCAGAAAGTATTTTCTTTTGGATTTTATCAGGACAAGCAGGCTATCCCGTTAGAGATTAAACCTTTACCTAAAGACAAATTGTCTTTAACGGGGTTTATGGTTTTTAGTTTGAAAGACAGCCGGATTTTAGATAAAATGTACCCGCGTTCTCCGGACAAAAGATTAGATGTTTCTCTTCTTCATAACTGGGTGTTTAAACGTCTTTTGAAGATAAGCCTTAAGGAAGGGGAAATTATTTACCCTATAGGGTTGGAGCCCTTTTTGGAGGCGGTGAAGAAGTCAAAAGGATGCGGTTTTTTAGTGCGTAGTACAGGTATTAGTGATATTATGAATATATCTTTTCAGGGAAAGACTCTTCCTCAGAAGACGACCTATTTCTATCCCAAGCTTCTTTCCGGCCTGATTTTAAGGAGGATGTGAACCCTGTTAGAGATTAGCTCTCTAACATTAACCGGCTTAACTAATAATCATAATGAAGAGAAAACTTTTATCCAAGTATTTTATTTTTAACAGACGGCAGCCTAAAGGCTGCCTATCTCTAACGGGGTAAGAAATGGCTTTATTTAAGAAAGAGCCTAAATATACCGTTGTCCGGGTAAAAAAAAGAGATATCCCTGACGGGTTATGGACAAAGTGCAAAGGGTGCGGCCTGCCTATATTCAATAAAACCTTAAAAAATAATTTTATGGTCTGCCCTAAATGCGGATACCATTTCCCTTTAGGCGTATATCAACGTATAGAAACTCTTTTAGATAAAAAGAGTTTTCAGGAATTGGATGAAAATATGCGTTCAAAAGACCCTTTGAAATTCAAGGCTGTCCATTCTTACGCGGAGAAAATCGCTAAAGATGAATCGGCTACCGGCCTGACCGAAGCTGCTGTTTATGGGGAAGCTCTATTAGGCGGGTTTGAGGTTGTTTTTGCTGTCACGGATTCCCGGTTTATCATGGGAGCGATGGGGTCTGTTGTCGGTGAAAAGATTACCCGCGCCTGCGAGCTTTCTTTAAGGGATAAGAAACCTTTGATTATTGTTTCCGGTTCCGGCGGAGGGGCGAGGATGTATGAAGGTATGTTTTCCCTTATGCAAATGGCGCGGACTTCCGGAGCTTTATCTAAGTTGAAGGAAAGTAATGTCCCCTATATTTCGGTTCTTACTCATCCTACAATGGCCGGTGTTTTAGCTTCCTTTGCCGGTCTTGGCGATGTTATGATAGCTGAACCTCAGGCTTTAATCGGGTTTACAGGCCCCAGGGTTATTGAACAGACAATGAAACAGAAACTGCCGGAAGGGTTTCAACGGTCGGAATTTAATTTAGAGCACGGTTTAATTGATATGATTGTTTCGAGAAAAGAGCTGAGAGGGACTTTGATTAAGCTTTTAGGATACTTTTCTCTTACACTTCGCAAGAATTAGATTTCTTACACTTCGGGAGTGTAAGAAAAGGACACTTCCGAAGTGTCTTAGTGCTTACCCTTGCAACCTAAATGTTTGATGGATAAACAAATAGAAAAGTACCGGCAGTTTTTGCTTCTGTTTTCCCTGTTATGGGTAAACTTAAACCTCTTAGCTGTCAGGTATTACCCTCAGCTTAAAGACTTTGATGTCTCAAAACTGTCTTCTTCAGACTTAAACCTTTTGTTTTTGCTGGCGGTATCCAGCCTGATTAGTTTAGCCGCGAGTTCTGTTTACATCTATCGCCTTGCGGCAAAGTTAAAGATTAAAAGTTTCTCTCCTAAAATTATAACCGGCTTATTTGTTATTGTTTCCTTATCCTTAGGAGCTTTTTCTATGGCTATTGCCGCCTTTCTCCTTTGGAAGACAAAGCCTAAGGCGGTGAAGAAGATAGACAGATGACAGAGAACCCTCCTACGCTAAAGCTTCGGAGGGCAAGCAGAGGACAGAGGACGGAAGGTAGATAATAGATAATAGATAATAGATAATAGAAAATAGAAGACAGAGAATAGATTGATATATTGATATATTGTTAAACTGTTAAATTGATAAATTGCTAAACAAAGATAGAGGACAGAAGGCAGAAGATGGGATCCGATATTACACTTCGTAAGAATAACCTACAAACACTTACGAAGTTATCAGGGTAGCGAGTGGCAAATAGCGGTTCTTTCACCTACGAGGCGGCCTTTAGGCCCCTCGTAGGTGACGCGGCTGGTAGTTTTAGATTTTGGATTTTGGGATTGAATTTACCTAAGGAAAAAGATATAATTAAATTTAAGGAATAACAATACACGATACGCCGTACGTAATACGATTTCGCCGCGTGAAGAGAAGGGGAACGGTTAAAAAATGAATGCCCGAGAAAAGGACAGTCCCAATAAGGATATGTCTGACAGCACGTTGAATTTTTACATAGACCCCTTTACTAAAGCCTATAACCGGGTTTTTCTTTTTCGGTTTATACCTCAAAAAATAGGAGCCCTCCCTCCTAATACAAAATCCGCCCTGTTTATGATTGATTTAGACAATTTCAAAAATATAAATGATACCTACGGCCATTTATCCGGTGATAAAGTCCTTGAGCAGGTTGCTGATGCCTTGAAGAAATCTTTGAGAGACAACGACTATCTAATTCGTTATGCCGGAGATGAATTTGTCGCGGTTTTGATGGATATTGATTTATCAACTTCTTATAAAGTAGTCGGCCGCCTTATGGATAATGTCCAGTCTTCTAAAATATTCATGGGGGGAAAAACCGTTAATCAAACTGTGAGTGTAGGTTTTTCTTTATATCCCGATGATGCTAAAGATGTTGAGAGTCTTGTTAAGTATGCTGACCAGGCTTTATACTTAGCAAAACGCAGAGGAAAGAACAACTTTGCTTATTTCAAAGAAGTTAATATAAGCCAGATAAGCGCGAAAGTCGCTATGGATTCTTTTCCCTGCGCAGAATTCATAGACCGCGGAGACGAGATAAACTTGATTGATAGTAAGCTTAAAGAAGTTAAGGAGAAAGGCCTTTTCCATGGCGTCATTGTTAAAGGAGATTCAGGTGTTGGTAAAACCCGATTGCTTAAACAGTCAACGGGGATTGCTAAAGATAAAGGGTTTGAAATAGTTTCTTTCAGTTTTTCTCAGAGAGACGCTTCTCTGCCTTTCACGGCAATAGGCAGGGTTTTTGATGTTTATTTGAAGGAAAAATTTGTACAAGACAGAATAAAAGTTAAAAAGATTTTAGGGCTTATTTCTCAAAAAGACAGAGATATCTTATCTTCTGTAATTAGTTTAATCAAGGAGGTATTCCCTTTGTCTAAAGAGAGCTCAGGAGATAAGGAAACTATTGCTAAATCGTTTAGGTCTTTGATAAATGCCCTTGTTTCTGAAAATGGGTTAGTCTTTTTATCTTTTGATAACAGCCAGTATGCCGATTTATCTTTCTGGAGTTTCTTGGAAAACCTTATTCAATCTGCCGAAGAAAGTAAAGGGATTTTCCTGCTTATGGGTCTGTCTGACCCTTTGTCTAAAGATATCCCTAATCTATCCGATTTAAAAAAAGCTGTCAGCCGTATGGGGAAAATCTCTTCCATTGATGCTGTTTCCTTGAAATATTTTACCGAAGAAGATACGGAGAAAATGATAGAAGCCCTCTTTAAAGGGCTGGGGAAAATTAAAAATTTAACCGAGCCGGTTTTCAAAGTGACAAAAGGTAATCCGTTCTTTGTTGAAGAAATGCTTAAATATTTTGTGGATAAATCACTGATTTATTTTGATGACGACATGTGGAAAATAAAAAAACTGCAGGATAAAATGATTCCTAATTCTATAACTGAAATAGTGAAGAAACGGCTGGAAAACCTTGATCCGGAAATAAAAGATACATTGCTTATTTCTTCAGTTGTGGGCGACAGCATAGATGCCAAGGTATTAAGTAAGGTCCGGGATGTTTCAGAAAGCGATATTTTGGAAATACTTGACAAAGCTAAAAGCTTGAGACTTATCCGCGAAGAGGATGACGGGTTCGGTTTTCATAATGTTATAAAAAAAATCGCATTGACCGAGATTCCCGATTCCCGCAAAAAGGATATTTACGGAAAAGTTTCCGATGCCCTAATGGATGTTTATAAAGATAATATAGAAACGGTAAGTTTCCGCCTGGCAAAAATGTTCAATAAAGTCGAGGATGTGGACAGGCTGAATAAATTATCTAAGATGGTTAATTCCAGCGCGTCCAATGTGATGGATTCCGATAAGATACTTGAGTATATGGAAGAGTTGACAGAAGCGGCGAAGGAAGATGAGCTGTTTGCTGAGGCTAAGGCTATTGGAGAAGAAGATATTGAAGAAGCGGTAAAATTGCTGGGGGTTTTTCAGCAGGGGTTAAAGAATTTCAAATTGTATCCTAAGGGAAGTAAAATACGTGAATCCGCGGTAAATGACTTGTATGTGTGTATGGTTAATATTATAAAAAAATATGAAGCTGTTAACATCAGCGAAGTGGAGAGATCTTTGGTAGTTAACCAGAGAAGAATAACTCCCCGGTTAGCCAAGTTTGTAGATGTAGAAGATATTGTCAATCTGTTAATTGACAGGGATATAAAATCGATTCTTTTTATTAAAGGTCTTCTGCCGGAGGAATTGAACGCTTTTTTAGAGGTAATAGTTTTAGAAAGGGAAGAAAGATATTTACTCGGCGAGTGGAAAGAGCTCTTAGCTGATAGGAAAATGGAGCATATCTCTGTAAATAAAGCCTTGTATCTTCCTCCCCGCCGGAGCAGTAAATCTTCTTTAATTAAAGATAAGTTAGAGAATGCGGAATTGTTGGATTTTATCTTAGGTAAAGTTTCCGGGCGGGATATTGATAATGTAAATATTACTTCCGCGATAAGGAAAAACCCTAAGCTTCTTTCTGATGAGTTATTAAAAGCAGCTGATGCCGCGCAGGTTTTGGACAGTAATATTGACAGGGTAAAGATGATATCTCAAGGGATGAGAAAAATCAGTGATTTTGCCGAAGAAGGAAAACTAACAAATGTTTCAGATAGTGATGAAAAAATAGACAGGAATATAGGACATAGTATTGCTGATGTTTTTATGGGGTTTGATGGCCGCACAAAAAACCAGTTAATCAGAAGAATTGATTCTTTAGATGACCCTATAGCTAAATTGATAATGTCCTTAGATAAAAATTCTTTTACTTTGCTTATTCGGGATATATGCTCTTGCGGCGAGTCTATATGGGGGCTGGTAAAATCGAGGATGAAGTTATCTGAGATTTTAGAAAAAAGCTCTTTCCCCTATAAGGATATTTTCGACGCGGAAATAAGCCGGAGCCTTAGTTCAGAAGAAGAGATAAAAACGGTAAAAGGTGAAATAGATTATTCCGCGTTAGGAATTGAGATAAGAGTTTCTGATTTGCTGAAGATGGATAAAGATATGATAGCTGAGGTTACTGATAATGATGTTGTAGATATTCTTGAAGAAATAATTATTTCAGGGAACCACTCAGCTTTCAAGAAAATGTTTGTTCATCTCCGTGATGCGGCTATTGAGTTCCCGGACATCCTCAAAACAAAGGTGCGGGATATTTATACAGCGGGTTTTTCTAAAGCTTATCCGCTCCGCGGGAAGCATAAACATCTTGCTGATTTTTTCGCTGATTTATTCTCGCCTGCTAAGAAAGGACGTCCTAAAGAAGCGCTTAATTATTCTTTAAGTCTTTCTGAAGAATTAATAACTGTGCTTGCTCTTGACAGGTTTCAGCGCAGAGAAGAAGCTGAGAATATAGAGATATATTTAAATCTTCTGGAGATTATTCAGGGGGAAGGAAATACATTGGCTCCGGAAGAGGCGGCGCAGTGGGCAGCAAATTTTGGTTTTAAGAAAGTAGTTAAAGATGTCTTCAACTCATATATAAACGGAATTATACCTATTGAATCAATTAACCGATATCCGGATAAGTTAAGCCGGCTGTTGAGCTATGAGTCGGATGAAATAATTGAAGACTTTCTGAAGAGGATAACTGCTTCTTATGATCCTTTTGAACAGTTTGTCCTTGTCAGGAAAATAGGCCCTTTTGTGTCATTGTTGGAAGATAAGGCCTTAATGAAATTCACCCAAAAAAGTATCGACAGCTTAAAGAGTGAAACCTTCGCGAATATACTGAGTTATCTTGATAAAGATAAATTTAAATCAGTTATGCAGTCTTTATATTCCATATTTGATGACGCGCATAGAGAAATTATCCTTAATGTAATAAGCGGGATGCGGAAGGATTTGGTCGAACCTTTGTTTGATCCCTTTATGGAAGAAGAAACCTCGAATAAATTAAAAGATAAAGTAAAAAGTATTTTCCGTAGATAGAAAAAGAATAACATCATATCGCGTCTTTCCCTATATTATGTATCGCGCAATACGCACGACGCGTCACGCATGACAAAAATCGCAATACGCATTACACATGCCAAAATAGGCAGTGTCAGGAGTTGTATGAAGAAGTATGGGCAGAGGGAAGGAAATACTAAATCCTAAGCGCTAAATCCTAAACAAACTCAAAATGAAGAAAACCCAAAACAATATAGTTTGAAGCAAAAGCAGTATATTTATTAATGTTTTGAGTTTAAAACATTTGAGTTTTAGGTTTATTTAGAATTTAGAGTTTGCTTTTTAGGATTTATTTAGAATCACCCTGCGGCTAAAGAGTTTTAGAAAATAAGGATATTCTTTCATTTGGTTATTAAACTTTTGACAATATGCCAAAATAAGGTGGGATAGTATATGCGTTTAGAGAGGAGGAAGTTAGCTTCTTTAGGGCAAATTTTAATAAGGGCGGGGAAGATTACATCTGAACAGTTAAAGGATGCCTTGAAAACCCAGAAAGATTTGTGCCCTAATAAGTTTCTTGGGGAAATTTTAGTTGATAAGAAATACATCAGCAGGGATGAGCTTTATGACGCTATAGCCTTACAGTTTTTATATCCTTATTTAGACTTGCGCCGGTATAAGTTCAATCAGGATGTAATTAATCTTATCCCTAAAGAGATAGTCCTGCATTATAAGGTTATTCCTCTGGATAAATTTGGTGATATTCTTACAGTAGCTTTGCTGAATCCTTTGGACGAACCTGCTTTGACTGCTGTAAGCAGGATTACCGGTTTAAAAATAAGAGTTTTTGTAACTTCCTGTGAAATCATGAAGGAATCTTTAAATTTAATTTATAAGTAATGGATAAGAAAGAAAAACATCAGGAAGAAGCCGAGGATATAGTAATAAAAGAAGAAGAAGGACAGCCGGTTGTTCAGGAGGTTTCCGGAGAGGTTTCTTTTTCTAAAGATTCTTACGCGATGAAGGTTGTTAAACAGACGATAATTGATGCTGTAGAAAGAAAGGTCAGCGATGTTTTTATTGAACCTTTAGAGGATGCCTTAAGGATACGTTACCGTGTAGACGGGCTGTTATGCAAAGTTAACAGCTTTCCTCCGGAGTATTCTTCGTCTGTAGTCAGTTGTGTGAAAGTTCTTTCCGGCTTAGATATAGCTGAGCACCGTTTTCCTCAGGACGGAAGGTTTCGTATGATGGTTGCCGGCAGAGCCGTTGATTTTAGAGTATCAATCCTTCCGGCTAATTTGGGGGAAAAAGTCGTATTGAGAGTTTTGGACAAAAGCAACGCAAGCTTAAATCTTGACGAGTTAGGCTTTGTTGAGAATGATATTGAAATTTTGAAAAGAAATTTGCAAAAGCCTTACGGGATGATCCTTGTCTGCGGTCCGACAGGTTCCGGCAAGACGACCACTCTCTATTCCGGGCTTAAGTTTATTGATTCTATAGAAGCAAATATTGTAACTGTTGAGGATCCCATAGAATTTCAGTTGGGAGGAATTAATCAAGTAGCGGTCAATGAGAACTTGGGCCTTACTTTTGCCGCGGTATTACGTTCCATCTTGCGTCAGGATCCTGATATTATTATGATTGGGGAAATACGCGATTTTGAAACAGCCGATATTGCCGTCAAGGCTTCTCTGACCGGGCATCTGGTCTTATCTACTCTGCATACTACAACAGCTACAGCGGCGGTTGTCAGGTTTATCAATATGGGGATTGAGCCGTTCTTGGTTGCTTCTTCTTGTCTGGTTACCGCGTCACAGGCTCTTTTGAGAGTCCTTTGCGAGAGATGCAAAAAAGAATCTTCTCCGCCGGAATCTTTAATCGAAGATTTTCGCAGTTTTAATCTTCCTCTTCCTCAAGATGTTAAATATTATACACCTCAAGGCTGCAGATTTTGTAATAATACCGGTTTTTTAGGCAGGGTAGGGATAATTGAGGTAATGGAGTTAGACAGTGAATTGCGTGAAATGCTTATTAAAAAAGAAACAGAATCAGTATTGAGGAATTATGCGGTAAAAAGAGGCATGAAGACTTTGAGGGAAAAAGCTCTCCATAAAGTCGCCGAAGGCTTGTTAACTATGGAAGAAGCTTATAGAGTGACGATGGGGATTTGATTTGTAAGCCGCAGAAGGATTAGTAATTTCTAATGGCGGTTTCTTTTAACCCAAATAATGCGGTTAGCATTATTTGCCCGCTTGTGCCCGTAAGGGTAAAAGGTCGGGGTTACCTAAGGGGAAAAGGCTGTGTACTCTTTAGTACAACCGCTGTTTAATGTAACTATTTAGGCTGTCGGGCATTATGAGCATTTTGCGATCTCAACAGCATTTACCCGGTTAAGTATTAGGTATTGAATGCGCAGACATAGTGAAGCCTAAACAAATCCCTGCCTACGCCAAGGCTTCCATCGGCTTCGCCAAGAGGCGAGCGGCAGGCAGGCAAAATCAAAATGATTAAAATTCAAAAGGTTCTTCATAACTCATTGAAAAGAAATTTGTTTTGAACATTTGAATCAATGAGACTTAGACTTTTTCGAAGAAAAAGTCTATAGCCGAATTGATCCTGAGCGACCGAAGGGAGTCGAAGGATCTAGGGTTTAATTCCCCGCAGCTTGCTGCGTTTCCTTTTTTGGA
>Ga0164318_10007722_pt1 | contig 10427 bp, 9 predicted proteins | sample GuaBasSedimGuay9_FD_113734 | JGI IMG/M metagenome (GOLD analysis project Ga0164318, IMG submission 113734) | Subseafloor sediment microbial communities from Guaymas Basin, Gulf of California, Mexico - Guay9, Core 4571-4, 0-3 cm | ecosystem: Environmental > Aquatic > Marine > Hydrothermal vents >...
TACGATAAAGGGTAAGAGAAAAAAAATCAAATAATTCCTGGACATAACGTTATGCCAAACTATAAAAAGTTTAACATTTCTCCTTTTATAGATTTTTTATCGACTACCACTGTATGCACAATAGGTTTGCTAAATAAAGCATTGATCATTGGAGGAACAGAAACATTTGCATTTTCTGTTACCCATTTTAATGCTTCTGTGTCATCTTTCACTGTATGCCCAAGTGCTTTGGATACCGTCGCAGAAAACTTTGTCCATTCTGCAGTTGAGTAGATCACTGTAGGAAGTTTCTCTTCTCTGAGTGTCTCATACGCTTTCATACATGTTGCAGTATGAGGATCCATAATGTACCCTTTTTGTGCATAGGCAGCGATCACTGCTTCACCCTCTTCATCATCTGAGAAAGTAGCGGTAAAATCTTCTTGTAAAGAGGCCAGCTCATTACTGCTTAACTGATATTTACCCTCACTTGCTAAAGCATCCATCAATTCTTTGGTTCTCTCTCCTCCAAACTTATCATACATAACACGTTCAATATTTGAACTTTTAAGGATATCCATCGCAGGAGATTCTGTCAGTATTAATGTTCTGTCTGTAAGATCATACGCACCTGTATTTATCCAGTCTGTCAAAATGTTATTGATATTCGAAGCGATCAATATCTTTTGGATCGGAAGTCCTGCTTTTTTTGCATAGTACGCACCCAATGCATTACCAAAGTTTCCACTTGGTACGACAAGGTAGATCTTTTCACCCATTGCAATAGTTTCTTTACGTACCATTTCCAAATAAGAGTGAATATGGTAAATGATCTGGAATATAATACGTCCGAAGTTTACAGAGTTCGCTGCAGTGAGCTTAATGCCGCGCTCCTCTAACTCAGACTTGAAATCTTCAGAAGCAAGAAGATCTTTGAGTGCATGTTGTGTATCATCAAAGTTTCCTTTGACACCGATTACTTTAAGATTGGCAGCATCTTCTGTCACCATCTGAAGCTTCTGGACATCAGAGGTTCCTCCATCAGGATAAAGGCAGGCTACTTTGACATTATCCTGGTTTTTAAATGTCTCTAATGTTGCAGGACCTGTGTCACCACTGGTTGCTGCCATAATTAGATAATTTTCACCTCTTTTTTGGGCTAGTTTACTCAAGATGTAACCAAAAGGCTGTAACGCCATATCTTTGAAAGCCCGAGTCTGTCCATGGTAAAGTTCAGAGACAAAACAATCCTCTTCTATCTTTGTAAGAGGAACAGGATTAGAGGGGTCATCAAAAGCATCATATCTTTTAAGTGCTTCTTCTAAAACTTCTGTCTTTATATCTATATCAAACTGTTGTAAAAAATCCAATGCCAATGTTTTATAATGACTGGAGAGATGTTTCGTTAAAAATTCTTCATTTAAATTGGGAAGGGTTTCAGGTACATACAGTCCGCCAAAACTGGCACTTGGACTAAGTATCGCTTCTGAAAATGTTACGCTTTCTGGTTTCTGACCATCATTTCCCCGTGTCTCAATAAATTGCATCTACTATCCTATATTTATTATATTAAATATAATTATAGCTAAAGAAAATTAATCATTTATTCAATTTGATCATATAAAAGTTTTTAGCTCTTTTAAAACTGTTTGTTTCTCCTACTACAATGATACTTCCGTCACTCATACGCGCTACTCCATGTGCCACATCTTTTCTCTCATCACCATATACATGCGACCAGATCAGGTCACCTGCTTTATTCAATGCTAAAACATATGCACTATGGTTACCTTTACCCAGCGTATTGGTACCCCCGACAAGGATGAAACCGCCATCACGTGTCGTTGCTACGGCATTCCCGTACTCATAATACTTAAACCCATAAATTTTGTGCCAGATCAGTTTTCCTTTTTCATCAAACTTCATCACAGTAAGGTCTGTCTGTTCACTTCCATACGATTGTGTTTTTCCTATGGCTACAATGCCATTATCTACAGTTGCAGTCACACCAAGCAGTATATCTTCAGCTTTTTGTCCGTAGGTTCTTGCCCAGATCTTTTTACCATTCTCATCCAGTTTCATCACAAAGAAATCTGCATTGCCAGCCCTTGCTATTTCTCGATAACCCACCATCACAAACTTACCGTCTCTCGTTCTTGTGAGAGATTTGGCACTATCTGCTTTCTTTCCACCTATCGTATGGTCATTAACAACTTCTCCATTTTTATCCAATCTTGCAATATAGATATCTTTATCTCCATCACCATAAGATTCACTGTCCCCTACGATCAAAGCTCCACCATCATTTGTACCTGCAATGCCCCCCGCAAACTCATCACGTTTTCCACCAAGATTTTTCTGCCAAACTAGTTTACCTTCAAGTGATACTTTTGCCACCAGAAGATCATAGTCATAATTTTCACTAAAAGACTTGGAATTACCCAATACTAAAATACTTCCATCTGCAGCACGTGAAATGGCTTTGCCTTCATCTTTCTTTTTGCCACCTATCCATAAACGCCACTTCATGTCACCTTTGGCAGTCATTCGTGTTACACAAATATCTGTACGTTGTGCATTGTATGATTTACAAGTACCCACTATCGCACTGTCACCATCTTCAAGTGCTACAATATCATAAGCGATATCATCTTCATCCCCACCATACAGTTTTTGCCATACTGCATGATAGGCTTCTTTTTCAACACCTTTTTTTGCCTTTGCTTCTTTTGCTTGACTACCTAATGAAAGAAGTAATATACTTATTACTACGTAAAATAACTTTTTTAACATTTCTTATCCTTGATAATTACATTTACTTCATTATACTGCAAAAGTATCAAGTTGATACTCTTTTATACCTTATTGATTTTTTTCTTTCACAAACGCTACAAATGCACTCGCATCCATTGGTCTACCGAAGTAATAACCCTGTCCGATATTACATCCATTCTCTCTCAAAAATACCTCCTGAAGTTCATTTTCAATCCCTTCTGCTATGACCTGATAACCCAAACTATTGGAGAGTGCAATAATTGCTTTGGAAACTTCAACATCATGAGTATCATACGGAAGATCCATTACAAATGATTTATCGATCTTGATCGTATCAAGTGGCAAACTTTTCATATAACTCATAGAAGAGTACCCTGTACCAAAATCATCTATAGATATTTTACATCCTATGCTACGGAAATCCTCCAGAATGCTAAGACTTGTGGTTGAATATTCCATAATAAAACTTTCTGTGATCTCAATATCTATATTGTGAGGAGATATACCTACCTTATCAATGATCTTTTTAAAATTCTCAAATATATCTTTTTCTCTAAACTGTATAGAGGAAATATTGACAGAGATGCTATCGATATTCAGTCCCTGTTCCTTCCAATGCATATATTCCTGACATGCTTCTTCAAAGACAAAATACCCTATCTCAATGATAAGTCCTGTCTCTTCAGCCACAGAAATAAATACGTCAGGAGGAACCTGCCCAAGATTTGGATTATACCATCTCAAAAGTGCTTCTGCTCCAAATACTTTCCTATTTTCCAGATCATATTGTGGCTGATAATGAAGATAGAGTTCTTTTTTCTTCAGCGCATATTTTAATTCCTGCTCAAGATCCAAACGCATCTGTATATCAACAGAAAGCTTCTCTGTATAAAATTCATATCTATCCTTACCACTTTCTTTGGCATGATACATTGCAGAATCTGCATATTTAATAATCTCGTTTTTACTAAGTCCATCATCAGGATATAGGGCAATACCAATACTTGCTGACGTAGTTAGATGGTAATTTTGAACTTCCATAGGCTCTTTGGTAACAGTCAAGATCTTCTCTGCCATCAATGCAGCTTCTTCTCTTGTTTTTACAGGATCAAGGATGATCACAAACTCATCCCCTCCAATACGTGCAAATAGATCATCTTTTCTCAATATATTTTTGATACGCTTAGCTAAGAAAATAAGCATTTCATCTCCAACATAATGTCCCAGTGTATCATTGATCACTTTGAATCGATCCAGATCAATAAAAAGAACGGCTATCATCTCACCATTGATCTTTGCAAGATCAAAAATACTGACGATCTCTCTCTCAAAATGCGCACGATTAGGAAGATGGGTCAAACTATCATGATAGGCAAGGAAATCTGCTTTCTCTTCCATTTCTATGATCTCTTCCAAATTAGTATAGATCGCTATAAAGTTTGCAATGGCTCCTATTTTATCCCTCACTACTGTAATAGTAAGCCAGACAGGAAGTACCTTTCCACTTTTTGTTTTATTATATATTTTTCCTGTCCATCGATCTCTTGTCGTTAGGGAGTACCACATTCTTTTATAAAAAGCTCTATCATGCTTTTTTGAAGTAAAGATCATTGGTTCCTGCCCGACAAGTTCTTCTTCATCATAACCAAACATTTGAATGAATGCAGGATTGATCGAGAGGATTTTTTTCTCACTATCGGTGATCATGATACCATCACCAATTGTTTCATACACTGCAGCAGACTGCTGTAGCTTTTGTTGTTGCTCTACGTAATCAGTGATGTCAAGCTTGATCGCGAGATATTGTACCAATTCACCCTCTAAATAAATAGGGACAATAGACGCTTTTTCATATAAAAGAGAGTCATCTTTGCGCCTGTTGATCAATTCTCCCTGCCACTTCTCTCCACGATCAAGTATCTCATTCATATTTTTATAAAAATCATCACTGAGAAGATCAGACTTAAGGAGATTTGGATTCTCTCCAAGCACCTCATCTTTTGTATATCCGGAATGTAATTCAAAAGCTTCATTCACATATTGGATATGGCGATCTTTATCTGTGATGACAATAGCATTATCACTATTCTCTATCGCATAACGGAATGCCTGTAGTTCACGTGTGGCTTTACGTAGCTTTTGATAGCCGAGTATCAGCATGAGCAAGATCAAAAAAGCAAATATAAAAAAGGAAAAGGTAATCACCTTTTGTTTCTTACGGTTATACTCATAGTAATCCACGAGATCCTGTATCGTATGATCTATTTCATCAAAAAGTTTAATCTCTCTGTTTTGAAGCAATTTTTTCTTTATTACTTCAACATCATAGAAAAATTGTTCACTTTGTTGATAAAAATAGTCAAACTCATGAAACTCCTTACTGTAGTGCTTCAATTCCAGCATATTCCTATCAAGTTTTTTTTGATCAAATGGAAGATCCATTAAAAGTTGACCTATAGTAAAAAAAACTTGGTCAAGCAACTCTTGCTTTTTTTTATCCTCAACATATTTTTCATCTATAGTCTTACGCAGGTCATAAAGATAGTGGATAGAATTTGTAACCCTGGAATTGAGTGTTTTAAAAGACTCAAGTAGCTGCAATTTTTGCTCATACATTTTCTCTATATTTTTAATATGTTTATGGATATGCTGACCGAACTCTTTTTTAATATTACTCTTTTGAAGATAATCCAAACTCTCTTCAAACTCTCTTGATACACGACTTGTTTCATCATAATCTATATAACGATACGCTCTTAGAAAGAAATTTTCAAACTGATGATCTAAATTGATCAGTTTTTCAAATTTTTGATGATAAGTATCGTAGTTTTTAATATCTCCATCAATTTTTTGCAAATAGATAAAAAGGAGAGAGAGGATCAATGCGAAAAAAATGAGTAACCATAAAAATTTATCAATCCATACTTTTCTAAGTTTTTTAGACTGAACCATTATTTGATTCTCGCAATTTCAGGGATCTCACCTGTCAGAGATTTGAGAAATGCAACAATGGCATCCGTTTCTCCCGGCTCCATATGTCTACCCAGCTGATGTTCTGTCATGAACTCAACAGCATCTTTTAATGTACTCACACGTCCATCATGCATATAAGGATCTGTCAAAGCAATATTTCTTAAAGAAGGTACCTTAAAGACATATTTATCCTCTTCACGTTTCGTAATGTTATATCGTCCCAGGTTCTTACTGTTTACATCTTTATAGATACCAAATTTATTATAAAAATTCCCTCCGACATTCACTCCGTGATGACAGAGAATGCACCCTTTAACTTCAAAAAGACGATACCCCTCTTTGGCTTTTTGACTGATAGCCTCTTTATCCCCTTTTAAATATCTGTCAAAAGGAGAATTTGGTGTGATCAAAGCTTTTTCAAATTCTGCAATAGCATCAGCTACATTTTCATGGGTAATACCATCAGAATAGATAGCGTTAAACGCTTTGGTATATATACTGCTTTTTTTAAGTACTTTTACTGTCATATCTATACTGTGCCCCATCTCTACAGGATTTTCTATGGGACCAAATACTTGTTCTTTAAGATCTTTGGCACGACCATCCCAGAATTGACGAAAATTAAAAACTGCATTATATACTGTGGGAGAGTTAATATTCCCCTCCTGTCCTCCAATACCAAAAGAGAACTTCAGTCCATCATCCCCTCCGTTTTGAAGATCATGACAGGTAGCACAAGAGATGGTTCCATCTCTGGAAAGGATAGGATCAAAGAAGAGTCTCTTTCCCAGTTGAACCTTCTTGGCATCCACTTTTATCTCATTGGGAATAGGCTTAATGGGAGCAGAGAAAAGTATTGTAGTAAAACAAAATGCACTTATGATCAGTCCAACTATACTTTTCACTCTCTTCTCCCCCCTCTGTTTATTATTTTAAAGTTCGATACAAGTTCCTACACCTGAGCTTGTCAATATTTCAAGAAGCAATGAATGCTCCACACGACCATCGATGATATGTGCTTTTTTCACCCCGCCTCTTAATGCTTCTATACACGCATCTACTTTAGGTACCATACCCCCTTGTATCGTACCATCAGTTTTCAATGCTTCTGTTTTTTCTATGCTTAGGTTAGTAATGAGTTTCATATCTTTATTGAGGACACCCGGAGTGTCTGTTAAAAAGAGTACTTTTCTTGCTTCAAGTGCTACTGCTATCTTACTGGCTGCAAGATCAGCATTGATATTAAAACCGGGATGACCTATAGTGCTACTCCCTGCAATAGGTGCGATGACAGGTACTGCTCCATCTTCGATAATATTATTAACTATCTCCGGATTGATATGTTCTATCATCCCCGTATAGCCAAAGTTTTCAAAATCTTTGGGAATACCTTTTAAAAAGCCACCATCTTTCCCGGAGATACCGATGGCTTTTGTGCCGTGATTATCAAGTAGGGAGACTATCTCTTTGTTGATCTCTCCAGAGAGTACCATTTCAGCAATACGCATCACCTCTTTTGTAGTCACTCTCTGTCCATCGACAAACTTCGTATCTACCCCCAGATCAGCCAAAAGGTTGGTAATACTTTTCCCACCACCATGTACGATAATAGGTTTCATTCCTACAAGGTGCAATAAAACGATATCTTGTGCAAACTGCTCTTTGAGTTCAGAACTTGTTTGTGCAGCACCACCATACTTAATCACAATTTTTTCATTGGCAAATTTTTTAATAAATGGTAACGCATCAAGCAGCGTTTTTACTACATCAATTTTATCTTTCACTACAATATCCTTCTAAATAATCATCTATTTTTATAAAAATTTCATTTTTGATCTCTAATTTTAACTTCATTTCAGAGATAGGCAACTTAAAGTCTTGTATCTTTACTTTATCTTTTGAGGTACAAAGCAAAGAATTTGCATTATGTTCTTCTAGAATTGTTTTAAGAGTTTTCTCATCAAAATAGGCATGGTCTTCCAAATAAACCTTTTCAACCACACCTTCAGGCAAATATTTATCTAATCTTGCAGGGTTTGAGATAGCCGTGACCAGTACCATACGTTCACTAAGATCTTCAAACGATACAACACGTTTAAAATCATCACCCTCTTTGGCAATAATATCTGCATATTTACGATTAAAATAAAATTCCCTAAATGCTCCCGCAGGAAAAGGAAGATAGTTTTTAATGTTTTGTGGTTCAAGCAGTATTTCAAACTTTTTTATATCAACACGGTTAAATCCATCATCCAGAATAATAAACTTTGCACCTTGTTCTTTGGCTAATGCTATAGCATCCTGCCTATCTTCACTGACGATGACGGAAGCCTCAGACACTGAACTGGCCATCAACATAGGCTCATCACCACTTTGAGTTACATCTACTAAAATTTCACCATTTCGACTTACTTCAACAAGCCCTTGACTTTTTCTACCATAACCACGGGAAATGATAGTTACATTTTTAAACCTGGAAGCTAAGGCAATGACAAAAGGGGTTTTACCAGAACCGCCTACAATGAGATTACCCACAGAAACGATGGGAATACCAAGATCTTTTTTAGGAACAATCATCCTTCTCAGTGACATGAAAACTCCATAAAGTATAGAAAGAGGTAACAGCAGAAGGATAATAGGAAAATGATACCATTTAGGTGCAAAAAACATCTGTTCAAAAAAAGCTGTCAAGAACACTTTCATGAACACTCTTTCGCACCCAGTTTTTTTATCTCATCACAGGTAAATCCTGCCTCTTTCCTAGCATCCACATTGATATGAGGCCTATGTTTTGTAAGCAGTTTATAACGTTCAAGTATCTCAAAATAAACACTCTCTTCCAGCCCCTCTTTTTTACAAAGGTACTTAAACCATTTGTCACCTTTATGTACATGTTCTATCTCTTCATCATAAATGACATTCAGTGCATCAATGAGTTTTTTCACTAGTGGGTTTTTTCGTTTATTATCTAACTTCTTGATGATCTGCGGATTGACATCCAGTCCGGATGCTTCATAATAGCGAGGGATTATTGCCATCCGGTCAAGTACAGCCTCTCTTGTATGTTCTGCTGCATCAAACAGTCCACAATGTACAGGAAAATCCCCATACTTGTAGCCTAACAATACCAATAATTCATCTAACATTTTATAATGACGTATCTCATCTTCAGCAACGACTAGCCAGTCTATTTTATACTCAAGGGGCATCTCAGGAAAACGGTAGACTGCATCCAGTGCCAAATCTATGGCAGAATACTCTATGTGTGCAATAGCATGTACTAACGTAGCCAAACCTTCTATACTGTCAAAATCCTTTCTGGCTGGCAGCTCTCTAGGATTTACAATGTGACACTTTGAAGCATATGAAGGGGTTTCAAACACAATTGGACTAAAATCATCTGCGCAACTAACCTCATTTTGGCTACAATACTCCAAACACTGAATAGTCAATTTCTCTTTGAGATCAATATCATCACTGGCAATGGCTGTTTCTAAGACTTGATAAATATTCATAAGGAATTATAACTGATGGAAATTAAAATACAACCTATGGGACCTTACCAAACCAACTGTTACATCGCTACCGTTGATGGAAAAGATTTCATCATCGACCCCGGAGTAGATGCAACAACATGGGTTCTAAATAATGTCACTAACCCTGTAGCTATCTTAAACACCCATGGACATTTCGACCATGTATGGTCCAATGCAGAGATAAAAGCGAAACTCAAACTTCCACTCTTCTGCCCTAAAGATGATGTCTTCATGCTCACAGATGATCCACTAGGACAGGGTACCCCTAAAAGCACACCCGACTATGAAGTGGTAGGAGATGAGGAACTTACTCTTGAAGGGGTCAAGATCAAATACCGCCACTTCCCCGGACATACCCCGGGCAACTCCATCATCGAGATGGGTGACGTATGGTTCAGCGGAGACTTCCTCTTCCAACAATCCATAGGAAGATGGGACTTCCCTGCTTCAAGCGGAGAAGATATGGTAAAAAGTTTAGAGAAAGCAATGGAGATAGAGGGTGACTATACCCTCTACCCCGGGCATGGATTAAGTACGACACTTAAAGCTGAACAAAGAGTCATTCCATTCTGGATAGATCAAGTAAAGAGGTCGCTATAAATGCGTAGGGTGGATTTATCCACCTTACGCATTGAGAACATGATTTTCCAATACAAAAGTAGTAAAATCACCTTCAAATACAAGCTTTTCACTCACAAAAGCTTGTACTTTTATTTCTCTTTTTTTTCCTTTTTCACTCACTACTGTTGCCTTACACAAAACAGCATCTCCTACTTTCACAGGCGCTAAAAATTTCGAAGAGGATGCACCCAGTACCACATGAGGGTCATTGACTGCCGACATTGCTGCATAATCTGCTGCACCAAAGATAAATCCACCATGAATCAAACCTTGTTTGTCTGCTGTCATTTGTTGTGTAGTGTGGAGCAGTACTTCTGCATAATTTTCTTGGAGTTTTGTTACTTTACCACAGAGAGAGGTATTTATATTCAGGTGGGTGTTTAGTTGCATAGTAATCCTATTAGGTTTTTAAGATTATAGCAAAAAACTAAAACCTCCATCAATCACACGAAGTGTGTCTGTCACTGTGAACACCCTTGAAAGCAAAGCGATTTGAGAGCAGTGACGATTTTTGCTTACTTTTTTTAAAAAAGTAAGAGAGAA
>Ga0164318_10007723_pt1 | contig 10426 bp, 12 predicted proteins | sample GuaBasSedimGuay9_FD_113734 | JGI IMG/M metagenome (GOLD analysis project Ga0164318, IMG submission 113734) | Subseafloor sediment microbial communities from Guaymas Basin, Gulf of California, Mexico - Guay9, Core 4571-4, 0-3 cm | ecosystem: Environmental > Aquatic > Marine > Hydrothermal vents...
AAGGTAAAAAAAGATTATTCTTTTTACATATTCTAAGGGATATTCCCTCAATTCCCTCTCCAATTAGATTATCAGTGAAAGGATAACGCGAAGTAAAAAGAGAGCATAAAGAAAAGGGGGTTGATGCGCTCTGAGATACTGCATTAGAGAAAATATAACTTTTCTTTGAAAAATTTTTTAAATTTGGAGCAGTTTCTTTGTCGAATCCATAAAAAGAGAGATAATTCGCACCAAGAGCATCAAACGTTATAAGAATAACATTGCAATTTGGGCATTTATAAGAGTATTCCTCTTTTTGGTTTTGAAGGGGAGAAATGGAAGGCAATAAAAGAATAACCCAAAAAATTCCCAGAATTATACCTAAATTTCTATATCTTTTCCTCAACTTTAAATTTATCTTCTTTCTTAAAATTTGAAAAATAAAATAAAAAGAAAAGAGAGTGGTGAAAAAAAAGAAAAGAAAGTTTATTCTTTCTGAAATTTGCCAGAGAAGGAAGGTAATTAAAATTGTTAAAATGAGGAAAATTATGATAAGAACTTTAATCTTTTTTTCTCCAAAAAAAATCGCTGTTGTTTTTATTTTTTCTTTTTTATCACTCTTAAAATCAACAACTTCGTGGATAAATTGAGCAACCATTTCTAGGAAGAAGAGTAAAAAGGAGAATAAAACGCCAGATAAAAAGATGGGTTTTATCTTGTAAAAATAACCCAATAAAAACAAAGTTGTGAAACCAAAACCATTTAAAATTGATGATAAGAAGGGTATTTTTTTTAACCTGAGTGGTTTCATAGAGTAAAAGGTAACAATAATTAAAAAAATTAGTGAGAATATTATCTGATAAAAGTTTAAAAAATAAAGTGTGGGTAAAGTTAGTGTCATAGGAATAAGAAAAATTTTTTTATTTTTTTTCTCTTGTTTTTTATCATAATAATCATTTAAAGAATAAGCATAAGATAAAAGAAAAATTCCTATGGCAACGTGTTTTATGATTCCAACAAAGGACAATGACGATAATTGAGATGTTCTAAAGAATATTCCAAGAATGATAAAGCCTAAGTAATAATACCATTCACTCACCCTATAGGTTTTTAAAATTTTTTTTATCTGTTTTTTCAATTTTGTAAGTATCCTAACTAAAAATTTTAACTAAACTAATAAATTTTCCTCTTAAAATAAATTAACTGCTCTTGCTCCTTTCAACTTTAAAAATTCTCGTGTCTTAAAAATTTTTGTTGGTTTTTCTAAAATTTTAACTCCTTGATTTATGGTAAAGAATTTTCTTTTTCTTTTACTTTCGCTACGGTATAATTGAATTAAATAAGGAGATGATAAAGAAATGCTTAGAGTTTTTGATGTGTAAAATTCCTTAACTTTCTCATTAAGAATTAAAGAATTTAAAGTCATTGCAGTATAGAGATTGCCTTTTAATGCCTCATTCCATGCTGTTTGGATTAATTCATTCTCTACTTTTTTCATTTTTTCTTTTTCTTTTGAACTTTTTATTTTATTTATTTTCAAAAAAATTTCTTCTTCCATCTCGCCTCTTCTCAAAATTTTTCTTTTTTTGTTGTCTGTAACAACGAAACCACCATAAAAACTTGCAGCAAGTTTTTCAAATTTTATCTTACTTTCTTTATTTCTCTTTAAACAAAGTTCCATTAATTTTATTTTATTGACAACTCTCTCATCAACAATGAAAAACTGCTCCTTAAGATATTTATCAATTTTTAATTCATTTATACTTCCGTGTCTTTTTGCAATTGCTCCCACAGTGGCAAAAACTAACGCCAAAGAAAAAGCTTCCTCTTTACCTAAACCTTCAGGAATTTGATTATTAACTTTAATTTTCAGAGAGTATTCATCATGCTTAAGAAATTTTAAGGTTTTCATAACAAGATTTTTTAATTTAAAAGATGGTTCTCCAAAAAATTTTTTCCTTTTGTTATTGTCTTTTAAAAGGGAAACTGTAACAACAACTGGGAGATTAATTGTAAATGCTGCACCCTTCTCTTTTGTTGAAACAATATTTGCAGTTGCATATGAAATCGCAGATGTTAAGGAAGACATTTTTATGCAGATAAATAATGTAGGAGCACATGGTCGCCATATTGAACAATTCCCTTAAGGGATAAATTTATTTCATCTTTATTTTTTAATTTCTCAATTAGGTTAATGCCACTACCAATTAGTAGAGGGTTTATTAAGATGAAAAATTCATCAATTAAACCTTCTCTAAGCATTCTCTCTGCAAGATGTCCAGAATCTTCAAGCAGAACTTTTCTTATTCCCTTTCTATAAAGCTTATCCATTAACTTATGTAAATTTACAGTAAATTCTCCAGAAATTAGAATGTTAATTTTATCCTTTTCCTTTAATTTTTTTAATTTTCCATGTGTGATTGCATTGCTGGGAATTGTAATTAGTAAATTTTTATGTTTATCAGTTCTTTTTATTTCATTTATTATTTCATTTATATTCTCACCTTTCAAATCTACAATCACAACCCTTTGTTTTTTGATTTTTTTGGTAAGAAAAGTATCTATGGTTTTAACATCAATGAGGATAGCATCTACTTCGCTACGTAAATTTGCTATTCTATCTTCATTTAATTTATTTGATAATGAAATTTCTTTATTGGATTTTCCAATTTTTCCATCCAAACTCATAGCTACATTAAAAATTATCCATGGTTTCATTATGCTTCGTATACCTTTATTGTATTTATGAGGTAATTAGTTATAATTATAAATATTAAGAAGGAGATATTAAACATAATAAACATAAATGAAGATAAAATATGAAAAGCGATCTGAAAAGGTTGATTAGGGGTTATGCTATATTGAATAAGTTAAAGTATGAAAAAGCTCATGAAAAAGTTGTTTTAGGGAAAATTTTAGCAGAAAGAAAAGAATTAAGAAAAGGTGTAAAAGAGATTCTTGAGGAAGTAAGAAAAATTGTTAGGGAAGTAAATACGTTATCAAAAGAAGAAATTGAAATTTTAAAGAAAAAAATTTCAATTGAAGAAGAATATGATAAGAAAAGGAGTAGAGAAAAAATTTATGAGTATAGATATGAGATTAACTTACCGGAAGAAAAAAAACAAAAACCTAAGAAAATTAGAACTCGGATGGCACCAAACCCTAATGGTGCAATGACTTTGGGCTCAGCAAGGGGCATTATAGTAAATCACTACCTTGCAAAAAAATACAACGGCAAATTCATCCTTAGATTTGATGATACTGACCCAAAAACTAAAGCACCTATGCTTGAAGCATATCAATGGTATTTAGAAGATTGTAAATTTCTTAAATCAGAGCCTGATGAAGTGTACTATGCATCAGATAGAATTCATCTTTACTATCCATATGCTGAGAAATTAATTAAATTAGGGAAGGCATATGTTTGTTTTTGTAAAGCAAAAGAATTTAAAAAATTGAAGGATAAAAAGAGAGAATGCCCACATAGAAATACTCCAATAAAAGAAAATTTGGAAAATTGGAAAAAGATGTTAAATGGAGTGTATAAAGAAGGAGAAGCAGTTTTGAGAATTAAAACAGATATGGCAAATAAAGACCCTGCATTGAGGGATTGGGTTGGTTTTAGGATTATAGAGACGGAACATCCAAGAGTTAAAAACAGATACAGGGTTTGGCCTTTACTTGACTTTGAATCTGCGATTGAGGACCATCTTCTTAAAGTTACGCATATTGTAAGGGGAAAGGACTTAGCAGATTCTGAAAGAAGGCAGAAATTTATTTATGAATACTTTGGATGGAAATATCCTAAGGTAATTCATTGGGGAAGAGTAAAGATAAGAGAATTTGGAAAATTATCAACAAGTGGAATAAGGAAAGGTATAGAAAAAGGAGAGTATGAAGGATGGGATGACCCAAGATTGCCAACAATTCGTGCTTTAAAGAGAAGGGGAATAACACCTGAAGCTATAAGGAATTTAATTTTAAGTTTAGGTATTACAGAAACAGACATTTCCCTATCTTTAGAAAATTTATTTGCAGAAAACAGGAAAATAATTGATAAAAAAGTAAATAGATATTTCTTTGTTCCTAATCCTGTTGAAATAGTTATAGAAAATTTAGGGTATGTAAAATTGAAGGTACCATTACATCCAAATTTTCCTGAAAGAGGATATAGAGAGATTGAAGTTAATCCAAAAGAAAAAATTTTTATTTCAAAAGAAGATGCTAAAAATTTTAAAAATGGTGAAGAAATAAGATTGATGAATTTATGTAATGTAAAGATTACTGAGAAAATTTGGAAAAAGGAAAAGAAAATAATTGCAACTCGTTTAAAGGAAAAAAATTTGAAGGTTAAGAAGATACAATGGGTTCAGTCATATATGCTTGGTAAAATTTTAACTCCTGAAGGAGAAATAAAAGGATTTTGTGAAGATAATTGTAAAAATATAAAGATTGGTGAAACAATACAATTTGAAAGGGTTGGATTTGTGGTTTTAGAAGAAAAACATGAGGAAATTTTAAAATTTTGTTTTGGACATACGTAGTTTTCAGTTTTCATTATTTTCATTATATTTATATCTGAAATTCTATTAAATTAACTCATAACCAATGACTTACCAATTTAGGTATGAAGGAGGTAAAGAAAATGGTATCATATATAAAATTTGAAATACCAAAGGAGTTAACTGAGAAGTTGATTGAAGCTTTAGAAACTGCTCGCGACACTGGAAAAATAAAGAAAGGAACAAATGAGGTTACAAAGGCTGTTGAGAGAGGCATTGCAAAATTCGTCTTTATAGGAACTGACGTTGAGCCACCTGAGATAGTTATGCATTTACCAATGCTTTGTGATGAGAAGAAAATTCCATATGCCTATCTTCCAAAAGCAGATATTGGTGAAGCATCAGGAATTCACGTTCCTACTGCCTCTGCATGTATTATTGAGGAAGGAAAAGCCAAGGATATTCTTGCAGGAATAACAAAGAAAATTAATGAGATAAGAGGGAAATAAAAAGATGGTTGCAGCACAGGTAGTAAAAATAATTGGAAGAACGGGAATTTATGGAGAAGTTATTCAGGTTATGTGTAAAATATTAGAAGGTGAGAGTAAAGGGAGGATTATAAGGAGAAATGTTAGAACACCAGTGAGGGAAGGCGATATTCTGGACTTAAGGGAAACTGAAAGAGAAGCAAGACCATTAGTGTAATTTTTTATTATTAAATTTTAAAAAATGAACTGTAGTTTTTGTGGAAAAGAAATTCCTTTAGGTAAGGAAAAAATTTTTGTGAATAAGAAAGGAGAAGCACTTTATTTTTGTTCTAAGAAATGTGAGAAAAACTTACTTAAGTTAAAAAGAAAACCAAGAGAGATAAGATGGACTAAGGCATATATAGAAGAAAAGAAAATTAGAGTAAAATCAGTATCATCTCAAACATCTACAAAGAGAAAAACGAAAAAATGAGGACCTTTATAATGATAAAACCAGATGGTGTTAGAAGAGGCTTAGTTGGAGAGATTATAAAGAGATTTGAAAATTTTGGTTTTCGTATAATAGCAATGAAAATTATGATGTTGGATAGAAAAACTGCAGAAAAACATTATGAGATGCATAAAGGAAAGGAATTTTTTGAAAAATTAATTGAGTATATAACCTCTGGTCCAATTATTCCAATGATTATAGAAATTGACCTACCTGAAGAAGAAGGAATAAAACTTGTTAGAAAAATTGTGGGAAAAACAAATCCTCTTGAAGCAGAAATGGGAAGTATAAGAGGTGACTTTGCAACGACAATCACTGAAAATTTAATACATGCTGCAGACTCCCCAGAAAATGCAAAAAGAGAGATAGAGATATTCTTTAAGGATAATGAAATTAATAATGAGATTATTAGTTAATAATTAAGTAAGATGATGCTTGAAATAAAGAAAAAATGACAACACCATATGATGTTCCTGCTGAGGAACTTATTAAAGAAACAGCAAAGGATTTAAAGGAAAGAATAAAATTAAAAAGACCTGAATGGGCACTTTTCGTTAAAACAAGTTCCGGAAGAGAGAGAATGCCAAACAGTGAGGATTGGTGGTGGATAAGGGCTGCATCAATTCTTAGAAAAATTTATATAAATAAGGAAATTGGTGTTGAGAGGTTGAGAAGGGAATATGGTGGAAGAAAAAACAGAGGTATGAAGCCGGAAAAATTTTACAAAGCAGGTGGAAAAATAATAAGGACAATTTTACAGGAGTTTGATAAATTAGGTTTCACTGAAAAGAAAAATAAAGGTAGGCGACTTACAAAAAAAGGTATTGAATATCTAAATAAAATTTCTGATAGAATTTCCTCAGTTACTGCATAATATTTGAAAAATGGTTTCTGAATTAGAAGAAATTAGAAGGAGAAAGATGCAAGAATTATTGCAAAGGCAATTACAACAACAGGCCCAAGAACAAATTCAAAGACAACTCCAAGAAGAACAAATTAATGCACAAATAAAGTTGATAATCAGTAAAATACTTTCCCCCAAAGCAAGAGAAAGGTTGAGTAATATTAGGATAGCTAGACCAGAGTTTGCAAGAAGTATAGAAATTTTTTTGATACAATTATACCAATCAGGAAGGCTTCAAGGTCAATTAGATGATAATAAATTTAAAGAAATTTTACTAAAACTAAAAGAAAGTAAAAGAGATATTAGAATAAGAAGAAAAGGATAAGAAAAGATTATAAATTTATTAAATTAGTTATAATTTACTTTCTTCTTCTTTTTCTTCCTCACCCAATAAATCTCCAAATTTTCCACCACCAATGTCTAATGAATCTAAATCCTCTTCTTCACCTTCTTTCTTCTCTTCTTCACCTTCAGCGCCTTCTTCTTCAAACTCATAGCCAAGTTCTGTCTTGCCTTTATACTTTACTTTCTTTGCATAAACAACTGCTGCAACAAGAATAGCAAAACCTAAAATACCAATAGCCCATACTAAATGAGACACACCAAGAAATCGCTCTGCTTCAAGTGTTTTTACTTTTTCATTGCACGCATCCAATTTTGAAACCAAAACGTTTTTATCATTGATTAGTGCATTTTTTTCCGATTTAAGTTGGTTTATGGTATCATTCAATCTTGAATTCTCTTGTTTTAGTCCTCCTATTATTAGTTGAAGTTCATCTAAGGAAACATTCTCTCTTCTTTCTATTTTAATGCTCAACCAATCAACAATGTTAGTTCCAAGTCTAAGATTGTCGTGTTTATATTTAGCAATATCAAGATTTGAGTCTAGGAGCATATCTGCATCAGAAAGAAGAAACACTAACCCATTACCTACTATTGCAGAAGCAGCAATTGGAGGTTTACTTCCTTTTGGAAATAATCCTGTTGAAGATTTAGGAGCATAAGTATCCCAATCACCAACAATAACTGCCCGTGCATTTCCTGAAAGTGCTATGCCGTTTCCTCCAAAAAATCCAATTTGAGAAACACCTTGGGTTATTGATCTTGTTGTAGGATCTAAAATTATATTGTCCAACCCCAAAGAAAACTTTTCCTTATCTGTTAAATATTTACCTGTAGAATAATCTTTTATTGGATCTGTTTCATCTTCCAAAGGAGCATCATCAATAGTCATACCGAAAGGTATTGAAAGTTGATTTGCAGCAGGTGTTCCACCACAAATGAATAAACCTTTACCTTCCTGCATAACAAACTCAAAAACTGCAGCCTGCTCTGTCGCGCTGAGTGGTGTTTGAAGTCCTGCAATTACAAGAACATCAGGGTTATACCTTTGTAAAACTGCTTTTGATAAATCTATTTCAACTTTAGATACCGAGTAGCCTTTTTGCTCTAATGCCTCCTTAAATTTGCTATATCCAGAATCAATACTATACTGATTTGAAATTTTATTTGTTTCATAGAAAAGAACAATTCCCCCTCTTGCTGAAGAAGTATCTATACTCTCCACAACTAATAGAATGACAAAAATTAAGATTAAAGGGAATATCAAATTATTACCTTTTAAATTATTACTTCTCCCTGCTTCCATTTTTATTTTTCTTTCTTTTTTATTTTATATTTACTTTAGAGGTTTAAATACTTTGTTTAATTTTGTAAAGTTTATATCTGAAGGTTGATTTATTTCAATTATTCCCAAATTTCCCTCAGAAAGTCTTTGTATGTTTTCAATTTTTGTCCTTCCCAGTTTGTCTTCATTTCCAGCACTTTCATGAATATGAGAAGATAAAACTAAAGAAGGTTGAAATTCCTCGATAATTTTACTTATTGCTGAACTGCCATTATGCTCTCCTCTAAAGTTAATGTCACATTTTGTATTCTTTGGAGGACAATGAGTGGCAAGAATAAAATTTTTCTCATGGTTTAGATTATGCTCTAAAAGTAGAGAAGATAAAGATTTATAAATTTCCTCCTCAGAAAATTCAAGTGGTGTATTGTACTCTGTTGGAACTGAACCTCCAAAGCCAATAATTTTTACATCTGTGTTTTGGATGCAAAGAACATTCTCATGAAGATTTACACCTTTCTCATTAAGCAAATTAATTAAATTTTTTGAGTCGCAATTTCCAGGAATAACAAACAGATTAAATTCTTCAAGGGAATTTAAAATTTTCTCTGCATCATTTGTTTTACCTATATTTCCATACCCCTGAAAATCTCCAAGGATAATTATGTCCTTTATATTATTTTTCCTTGAAAATTCCTTAATACGCTCTACTGCATCCATATCTCCATGAATGTCAGCAATGCAGAGAATTTTCATTTTGACATCTGTTCTTATATTTTTAATTCATAAATGTAAGTAAAAAAGGGAATTAAATATTTTGAATAGAAATTAAAAAATATCCAACCAATTTAGACTCATGAGTTGTTCCAGAGATTGTTAAAAAATTTGGTATTATGTAGTGCGTGTTTGAAAAAATAAGAACGCTGAATCAACTCATCTATATATGGGGTCATCCACATATTCATCAATATATTATAAAGAATAAATTTCTAAAGTGAGGTGAAAATATGGAATACTTTGCCTATGGCTCAAACATGGATCCTGAACGGATGAGAAAAAGAGGAATTGATTTCTTAAAACGAGAACACGCAACTTTAAATGGGTGGATGTTAAAATTCAATAAAATTGCTGCCCTAAATCTTAAGGAGGGGTATGCTAATATAGAAAAGGATGAAAGAAGTGTTGTAGAAGGCATTCTTTACACAATTAATGATGCAGACATAGAAAAGCTTGATAGGTATGAAGGCTATCCAATTCATTACGGTAGATTGAAAGTAAGAGTAAAACTGGATAGTGGGGAGAAAGTGGAAGCTGTAACCTATGTTGCTAAACCTGATAAAGTGAAAGACGGACTAAACCCAAGTAAGAATTACCTTAGCCACCTCTTAAAAGGATGTGATTTACTATCAGAAGAATATTGTAGGAAGTTGAGAGAGTGGGAAACCTTGGATTAATCATGTAGAGTATAACGTCCAATAGCATATGTGAATGGTAAATGGAAAACCATGAGATGTTATATGATACACTATACCTGCGAAAATGAACAGAAAACATAAGTACGAATACACAAGAATTAAGAAAAAACACAATCATCATGACCATCATAAAATGGTGATGGCTGATTTTAGAAAGAGATTCATTATTTCTTCGATCGTTACAATTCCGATTTTTATTCTCTCTCCACAGATATAAATTGGTAATTAAGAAAGAAGGGGAGGAGAATATGGCAAAAATACCAAAATGTATGAGCACACAACATCCTGATAATGTAAATCCTCCATTTTTTGCAGCGAATAGTAAACTTGGTGGAGAAGATGAAGTGCAAGAAGCATACTATATATTCTCTCATTTGGGCTGTGATGAACAGATGTGGGATTGTGAAGGTAAGGAAGTTGATAGTTATGTAGTCAAAAAATTATTGACAAAATATGAAACATTTTTTCGAGAAAATAGATTAGGTAGGGATGTATTTATAACTTTAAGAGTTCCAAATCCAAACGTAGAAAAACCTGAAGCAAAGATTTTATTGGAAACATTGGAAAGTATACCTAGGTCATTTGATGCTGCTAAATTATTTTATGGAGATGACATACCTCCAGTATTTGAAGTTATTTTACCTATGACCGCATCTTCTAAATGTATTGATAGAATTTATAGGTATTATTGTGATTTTATCGTGGGAAAACAAAATAAACCATTTAGAAAAGGAGATATAACAATCGCTGAATGGATTGGAGAATTCAAGCCTGAAAAAATTAATGTCATACCTCTCTTTGAAGACATGGAACACCTGCTTGATGCCCACAACATGGTTAGAGAATATCTGCAAGACAAGGATATAGAATATCAAAGGGTTTTCTTGGCAAGGTCAGACCCGGCAATGAATTATGGGTTGGTTAGCGCCGTCCTCTTGAACAAAATTGCTCTTCAGAGATTGCA
>Ga0164318_10007724_pt1 | contig 10425 bp, 12 predicted proteins | sample GuaBasSedimGuay9_FD_113734 | JGI IMG/M metagenome (GOLD analysis project Ga0164318, IMG submission 113734) | Subseafloor sediment microbial communities from Guaymas Basin, Gulf of California, Mexico - Guay9, Core 4571-4, 0-3 cm | ecosystem: Environmental > Aquatic > Marine > Hydrothermal vents...
CCACCAACGTTGACTTCATGGAAGAGCTCTGGATTCTTGATCGATTGGGGAACGCTGGCCAACGCGGCTTCGTGTATCACGGCCTCCGCTCCATCCAGAGATTTCCTCACGGCATCTTCATCGCGGATGTCCCCTTCGACGAAACGGAAGCTCGGGTCGTCGAGGTGTTTTCTGAGGTTCTTCTCCACGTGGTGGGATCCCCGGTTGAGCACGGTGACCGCGTAGCCTCTGGCCACGAGTACATCCACCACGTGAGAGCCTATGAATCCTCCTCCTCCGGTTACGAGCACCCTCATGTTACCGTTCTCATTCTTCTTCAGTTTAAATTAAAATATGCGAAGTCCTAAGAAAATTGGTGGTCCGGTGCGAGTGTGGTCAAAGGAACTCACTTTTTCGACCCGCAGACACCGCGAGGTGCTGGACATAACTGACGAGGTGCTCGATGCGGTCCGGGAGTCCGGGATAAAGAATGGCATTTTGCTGGTTCAGTTGCCCCACGCAACCGCGGCTCTCGTCCTGAACGAGAATGAGAGTGGATTGATACAGGATCTTTTGGACAAGCTGGAGGATTTCGCACCGATGCGGGGAGGATACTATCACGATCGGATAGACGACAACGCCCACGCCCACCTGAAATCAGCTTTCATAGGATCATCCAGGGTGTTGCCGGTTATCAACGGGAGGGTCGTGCGCGGGACGTGGCAGAACTTTCTCGTCATAGAGCAGGATGGTCCGAGGACCAGGAGGCTAGTCATACTTGTGATGGGGGAGTGAAATGGCAGTGGTCTATCTGGATATCGAAAGTTCGGCAAAGAAAGCCGACGAAGGCATGGTCGTTGCGATCGGGCTGCTGACGGACAAGGAGCCGGAAGTCCGGTTTGCGAGCAGTCCGGGAGAAGAGAGGGAGGCTCTGGGATGGCTCCGGGAAAAATTGAAGGATTGCGAGCTGCTGGTGACGTGGTACGGCTCCGGTTTCGATATCCCCTTTCTGGTGGGCAGGGGTTTGGTTCAAGGCGTAGACCTTGCGAACCTCTTCAAGATCAAAATGCTCGACCTCTGTGAGTGGTCCCGCGCGCATCTCCTTCTTTCCAGCTACAAGTTGAGTTCGGTTGCGAGATTTTTGGGGGTAGGTTCATCCACGGATTTTCACGGCGGAGACGTTTCAACGCTTTTCAAGCTGGCGGCGCGGAGCGATCCCGAAGCGAGAAAGCTCATCGTGGATCATTGCAAGGAGGATCTCATCCTGCTCAGGCGGGTTCATGAAAAGTTAAAATCTTACGTTGAGCGCTCGTGATGCTGTCATTCAGGAGCCAGAAGGAAAATGAAAGACGAGATAGGTAAAATTTTGCAAAGCTTGGAATTGAGGGCCAGGAAATGCCACAGGTGCGAGCTGTCCAAAACTAGATTGAATGTGGTTTTCGGCGCCGGGCCGGAGACAGCGGAGGTCATGGTGGTGTCCGAGGCGCCCGGGGCCACGGAGGATCAGACAGGGATCCCTTTCACCGGAGCGGCCGGAAAGAAACTGGACGGACTGCTGGCCGAAGCCGGATTGGACCGAAATTCCGTGTACATCTGCAATGTTCTCAAATGTCGCCCTCCGGGGAACAGGGACCCGCTGCCAGAGGAGATAGAGGCGTGCCGTCCGTTTCTCGTCGGGCAGATCTCCGCGATAAAACCAAAGCTCATCGTGGCTCTCGGCAGGATAGCGGCCGGGGAGCTGCTGGGCAGACGCGTCGCCATGGCAATGGAACACGGAACGCTTGTCGATTGCGTTTACTGCGGGGTGAAGTTCAAGCTTTTCATCACGTACCATCCGGCGGCGGGCCTCTACGGAGCTGAGGCCGGTCGACGGCTCCGGGAGGACTTTAAAAAACTGGGAGCGATCATAGAGGCAATCCGACGGACCACATTTTTACAGTAAACTTAAAAATACATTCCGGATAAAGGAGTTGGGTTTACATGCCGATGACGATCGCGGAGAAGATCTTGGCGAAGGCCTCTGGACGGGATCAGGTCTCTCCAGGGGAGATAGTCGAGGCGAAGGTGGACATCGCCATGGCACACGACCTCACAGCTCCTCTTGCGATAGAGGTGCTCGAACAGATGGGGGTGGAGAAGATCTGGGATCCATCTAAGGTGGTGATAGTGCTTGATCACCAGGCTCCTCCAACTACCATCGAGATGGCCAGAGACCATGCGATGTTGCGTAAATTTGTGTCGAAGCACAAGATACCCAACTTTTACGATGTCCACCAGGGTATATGCCACGAGGTTCTCCCGGAGGGAGGATTTGCTCTTCCCGGACGTTTGGTGGTGGGAGCGGATTCGCATACATGTACTTACGGTGCTCTGGGATGCTTTGCCACAGGGGTGGGGTCCACGGACATGGCAGCCGTGCTCGCGACGGGAAAATTGTGGTTCAGGGTTCCTGAGAGCATGCTCTTCAGGCTTCACGGCAAGCTGAGTGACAGGGTTGCCCCCAAAGATCTCATCCTTCACATAATCGGAGATGTGAGCGCGGACGGAGCCACTTACAGGGCGGTGGAGTTCGCCGGAGATGGTATCAAAAACATAAGCGTTGCGGGTCGAATGACCATGTGCAACATGGGGGTGGAGATGGGCGCCAAGACTGCCATGGTTCCGCCCGATGAGCTGACCAGGGAGTACTTGAAGGGCAGGACTGAGGTGAAATACGAGGAAGTGTACAGCGATCCCGGAGCCGAGTATGTGGACGAGCGTGCTTACGATCTATCCGGAATTGAGCCCCAGGTCGCGTGTCCTCACAGGGTGGACCGCGTACGTCCTGTCAGAGAGGTTCAGGGAGTGGAGGTGGATCAGGCCTTTCTGGGGAGTTGTACCAACGGCAGACTGGAGGATCTCGTTGAAGCCGCGAGGATCCTGAAGGGCAAAAAGGTGGCGAAGAGAGTCCGCATGATCGTATCGCCCGCGTCCCGGGAGGTTCAGCTCGAGGCGCTGAGATCCGGTGTCCTTCAGATATTGGTGGAGGCGGGAGCAGTGGTTGAGTCCCCCTCGTGTGCCGCGTGCATGGGATGTCACATTGGAGTCTTGGGTCCGGGGGAGGTCTCCATATCCGCGTCCAATCGAAACTTCAAGGGAAGGCAGGGCAGTCCGGAGGGAGAAGTGTACTTGGGCTCTCCCGCAACGGTGGCAGCTTCGGCATTGAGAGGTGAGATAACCGATCCGAGGGATGTTTGATGGCGAAGGCGTGGGTTTTTGGCGACGACGTCAGCACGGACGACATAATCGCTGGACGCTATTTGGTTCACCACGATCCGCGTGAACTGGGCAAACACGCGATGGAGAACATCGACCCGACATTTGTCAAAAAGGTGAGCAAGGGCGATGTCATAATCGGGGGGAGAAATTTCGGATGCGGTTCCAGCCGTGAACAGGCTCCGATCACCCTGAAAGCGGCAGGGGTGTCGGCCGTAGTCGCCGAATCCTTTGCTCGAATCTTTTATCGGAACGCGATAAATCAGGGTCTTCCGGTGATAGCATGTCCGGGCGTGAGGGAAAAGTTCAAATCCTCAGATGAAGTGGAGGTCGATCTGAGGAAAGGCATCGTCCGCAACGTCACAACCGGAGAGGTGTTCAAGGCAGAACCGTTCCCAGATTTCATCATGGAGATCCTGAATGCGGGTGGTCTGGTCCCATACCTCAAACGGAAGGGTAAATGAACCACAGAAAAACGAATAATAAGGAAAAGATGAGTAGGTAAGGTGCGCTCGTGGAAAACAAACCCGATTTTGAAAAGATGGAGAAAGATAGGCGAGAGTACCTCTCGAGGATAAGAAAGCTCGCCTCGGTAGAATTCGACCCGGAAAAATGGGAGGAGCTCAGAAAACTCGTGTACAAGACGATTCCGTTGGATGTGGACGTTGTCATCGACGATACCACCTTGAGGGAAGGCGTCCAGATGGCCGGGATAGCCTGTCCTCATCCCTCGGACTCATGTAAGATAGCTCGCATGCTTCACGAGATCGGAGTCGAGCGGATCGAGGTTTTGACCTACACAAAGTCGGACCAGGAAGCCGTGAAGCGCATGCAGGACGAGAACCTCGGGGACATGCTGGCAGCTTGGTCTAGGGCTGCGAAGCCGGACATCGACCTAGCGCTGAAGCTCGACTTTAAACAGATAGGGATTTCCCACCCGGTCTCCTACATTCATTTCGAAAAGTGGGCTGACAGGCCTCTCGAGGATCTCTTCGCTAGAGTCACAGAGGCTGTGGAGTACGCCAAAGAGCACGGCCTGACGGTCTTCGTGCATGGAGAGGACAGCACGCGTGCGGATTGGGAGTTCGAGCGAGCGTTCATAAACACGGTTGCGGATGCGGGTGCGAGCGTCTACAGGATCTGTGATACCGTTGGATGCGGCTCCTCCGATCCCAAGGCTCCGCTGCCCCAGGGAATACCGGAAAAGGTCAGGCGGATCAAGGAGGAGACAAAGATCCCCGCGGTGGAGATGCATGCCCACGACGACCTGGGAAACGCCGTCGAGAACACGATGGCGGCGATAAGGGCGGCTTCCGGACTCTACGACAAGGTGTATGCGAGCACCACATTTCTCGGGATAGGCGACCGTGCGGGAGGTGCCGAGACCGAGAAGATAATCATGAACTGCTACATCCATCACGGGATCGACAAGTGGAATCTGGGAACCCTCCGCGAACTTGCCACCTTCATCTCTTCCTCGACCAATTATCCGCTCCCGGTGAACAAGGCCATAGTCGGCGACGCCGCGTTTGCGCACGAGTCCGGGATACACGTTCACGGGGTGAGCACGTTGCCGCTCACCTACGAGCCGTTTCCGCCGGAGCTGGTCGGGCACGGGAGGACGATCGTGATCGGAAAACGCTCAGGAAAGCACGGGGTGAAGCTGAAGCTGGAGGAGATCCTGAAAAAAAGCGTCGATGAGAACGATCCGAGGCTTGCGCAGCTCGTCGATGTGATCAAGAAGAAATTCGTCGAGGGAAGGAGAAGGTACCCTGTGGGAGAGGACGAGCTCAAGCAGCTGGCGCGCAAAGTAGGTTTCTACGAGGTTTAGGTTTCGGTTTTTGGCATGTTGATATTTAGCGAGATTTAAGAGGGACGCAGGAAAATACCATCTGAGGTTCAGCATGCACAGGGTCACTCTGATCCCGGGAGATGGAGTTGGACCTGAAGTCATCAGCGCCGCCAAAACGTGTATCGAGGCCACCGGGGTCAAGATAAAGTGGGAACAGGTGGAGGCGGGGAGCGGAGTGATGGAAAAACACGGCACTCCGCTGCCGGATGGGGTCATCGACTCAATCCGCAAAAATAAGGTCGCGCTGAAGGGGCCGATAACCACCCCGGTGGGGACAGGGTTCAGGAGCGTGAACGTTTCCATCCGAAAGAAGCTGGATCTTTATGCGTGCGTCAGGCCGTGCAAGTGGTACAGGGGCGTCAGGTCGAGGTACCGCGATATCGATCTCGTGGTGGTGAGAGAAAACACCGAGGACCTGTATGCGGGAGTGGAGTTTCAGGAAGGGACCCCGGAGGCGGATGAGTTCATCGAGTTCGTTGAGGAAAGAAAAGGCGTGAAGCTGAGGAAGGACTCCGGAATAAGTCTGAAACCGATCTCGAGATTCGCATCCGAGCGAATAGTCAGGTTCGCCTTCGAGTACGCCAGAAAAAACGGACGAAGGAAGGTAACGGCGGTGCACAAGGCGAACATAATGAAATATTCTGACGGGGTTTTCCTGGAGTCCGCCCGCAGGGTGGCTCGGGAGTTTCCGGAGATAGAGTTCGAGGAGCGGATAGTGGACAACATGTGTATGCAGCTGGTGCAGAAACCCGAGCTGTACGACGTGATAGTGGCGCCGAATATCTACGGTGATATACTATCCGACCTCTGCGCCGGACTGGTCGGTGGTCTGGGCGTGGCCCCCGGGGCAAATATCGGCGATGAATTCGCGGTTTTCGAGCCGACCCACGGGAGCGCACCCAAGTACGCGGGGATGAACAAGGTGAATCCAACCGCGGCGATCCTGTCCGGCGTGCTGATGCTGCGCCATCTTGGTGAGGAAGAAGCGGCACGAAAACTGGAGAGTGCGGTGGCAAAAGTCATCGCGGAGGGCAAACACGTGACCTACGATCTCAAGGACGATCCAAATGACCCCTCCGCCGTGGGCACGAGAGAGATGGCCCAAGCGATAGTACAGGCGTTGTGAAGCTCAGTCTCGCTTCTCACATGAGGAGTATCCCTATTGATGAGAGACCGGTGAAGAACAGGAAAACTATGGAAGAGGGGGCTAGCAGGAGGTGTTCCATCCGCCCTGCTCGCTCGACCTCCGGCAGCATGTCTTTCGAACATCTGAGCCTGATCAGGTACGCGGTCGAGAACAGCAGCGCGAACCAGGCGATGATTATCGCGGCGGTTCCGGTGGACAGGTACCACGGCATCACCGCACCGCTTTCCGCGCAGGCCCTGAACAGAAACGGCATGGTTATGAGGCCGAACGCCACGGCGATCACGAACCAGAATTTCACCCACAGGGTTATCCCGAGCACATCCTTCTTTCTCAGGATGGAACCCTTGACCACGCGTAGGGCATGGATGCGAAAGACCATCACGAACATCAGGGGTCCGGGGAGGTTCCAGGCCGCGATGAACCAGGCCCAGACCTCGCTTCCGGAGGGGTACTCCGGAAATTTCGGCAGCACGGTGAAGATCAAGGATGCGAAGAAACAGAGGATCAGCACGACGGAGGCAGCGTGCCCGATGTAGTTAGATAACTTGAACATCCGCGTGGATTTCAATCCACCACCTTCGACGGTATAGTTAAGAACTTTTGAAAATAAAACTAATTGCTCTGGAGTGGATAGCTTGAAACATAAAATTGCGGTGATTCCTGGGGACGGGATTGGCCCGGAGGTCATCCGGGAGGGGCTGAAGGTGCTCACCGCCGTTGCCGATTCGACGCCGGCTCTGAGCTTCGAGTTCGTGGAGTTTCCCTACGGCTCCGAGCACTACCTCAAGACCGGGGAGTTGGTACCAGAGGGTGGACTGAAGGAGCTTTCCAGAGCTGATGCGATTTACCTCGGGGCGCTCGGAGATCCCCGCGTCAAGCCGGGCGTACTGGAACAGGGCATCCTGCTGAAGCTCAGATTTTATTTTGAGCAATACATCAACCTCCGCCCGATCAAGCTTTATCCAGGCGTCCCCTGCCCCCTGAAGGGCAAGGGGCCCGAGCACGTGGATTTTTATGTGGTCAGGGAGAACACGGAGGATTTTTACGTTGGAATAGGGGGCCGCGCTGGAGGAAGGTCAGAGGCCAGGCTGGAGGTGCTCAGGTCTATCTACCACGTCAAGTTCGATCTCGACATAGAGTCCGATCGCGACGAGATAGCTTACCAGGTCGGCGTCATCAGCCGGAAGGGCGCAGAGCGGGCAATCAGGTATGCGTTTGAGCTCGCGCTGAGGAAGAACAAAAAGCGGGTCACCTCAGTCGACAAGGCCAACGTGCTCACCCATGTTTACGGCCTCTGGCGCGAGGTTTTCACGAGCATCTCCAAGGAGTACCCGGATGTCGAGACGGAGTTTGCATTCGTCGATGCGGTCACCATGTGGCTCGTAAAAAATCCCGAGTGGTACCGGGTCATCGTCACGCCCAACATGTTCGGCGACATCATCACGGATCTTGGCGCCATGATCCAAGGAGGTCTCGGACTGGCCCCGGGTGCCAATATCAATCCGGAGGGGATCAGCATGTTTGAGCCCATCCACGGCTCGGCCCCCAAGTATTCCGGGAAGAACGTTGCCAATCCGCTCGCCACGATCTTGGCAGGGCAGATGATGCTCGAGCAGCTCGGTGAACAGAAAGCCGCGAATGTGGTGGAGCGGGCGGTGATCGGAGTTCTCGGAGAGGGCAAGGTCCTGACCCGCGATCTGGGAGGCAGTTCGAGCACCTCGGATGTCGGAGATGCTGTGGTGGCAAAGATAAAGGAGATGGGTTAGAGGATTTTTCAGATGGGGGTAGGAATGCATCTGATCGTGGCGATCACAGGGTCCAGCGGCGTGGTCTACGGTGTCAGATTGCTCGAGGTCTGCAGGATGCTTGGGATTGAGACGGATCTGATACTATCCAGGCCAGCCGAACCCATATTAGAGCTCGAACTTGGGATGAGATCGGACGAGGTTCGGAAGCTGGCTTCCAGGAACTATCTACCAGATGACATGACCGCACCCGCTGCGAGCGGCTCGTACGCGGTCGATGGAATGGTGGTGGCACCCTGTAGCATGAAGACCTTGGGAGCCATAGCCAGCGGCGTGACGGGCGATCTGATATCCCGTGCGGCGGATGTCATGCTCAAGCAGGACCGTCGGCTCGTGCTGGTTCCTCGAGAAACCCCGCTCGACCTGATTCACCTCGAGAACATGGTCAAGCTGAGACGCGCCGGAGCCATCGTCCTCCCGGCCACGCCGGCGTTTTATCATGGTCCCGGAAAAATATCCGACCTCGTAGATTTCATCGTCGGCCGGATCCTTGAGATGTTCGGCGTGGAGCATAAACTCTACCGCAGATGGGAAGGCCTCGGCACCCATCACGGTTGATCTCGTGGTGAGGATTTGAGGAGGATCCCGCCCGTCAGAAAGTTTGAGTGCCCGGCGTGCAGATACTCTGATTACAGGATGTCGGCGCGCGAAGTCGGAGAGGTGGTCCCGGGCGAGTGTCCACGTTGCGGCAAAAGCATGGAGGTCGTAGGGTCTGAGGCTCCCGAGTGGCTCGAGAAACACCTGAAGGCCATCTCAGGACATTTCGATGTGGTGGACTTCGTCGCTCAGGGGAACAAGCTGGAGGTCGAAGTGGAGTCTCGGGATCCAAAACGGTCATTTCGATCCCTTCTGGCGGAACTCAAACCGAGGGGATACATGCCCGTCATGCGGGAGGTGGACGGAGGACTCAAGCTTACCGTGCTGAGGTTTGTGAGAGCCAGACCCAGCAATGTGGCGGTGAACGTCTTCCTTTTGTTCCTGACCGTCCTGACGACATTCGCCGCGGGATATTTCTTCATATTTGGTGACACTTACCGGGCGACTCTTTTCTCGTTCGCGATAATGTTCATGCTTGGCACCCACGAAATCGGGCACAAGATCGCAGCGTGGCGGAACGGAGTCGAGTCAACCTTGCCGTATTTCATTCCGGCTCCAACATTCCTTGGTACGCTGGGCGCGGTCATAAACATCAAGAGTCCCATACCGACGAAGGAGGCGCTGGTGGAACTTGGGGTATCCGGACCACTTTCAGGATTTGCGGTGGCGGTTCCGCTTACCCTTCTCGGCCTAATTCTCTCCAAACCGGATCCAGCGGGCCTCACCCTGCCGATGACACCCGCAATATTCGCGATCATGCAGATCGCAGTTTTCGGTCACGTGCCGTCGGGGATGGCCCTCAATCCCCTCGCCTTCGCCGGGTGGGTTGTCCTTCTTCTGACCATGTTCAATCTGATCCCGGCCGGATGGCTAGATGGTGGACACATCTCCAGGGGGCTGATGAGTCGGGAGGCCCATTACACTCTGACCCGCACCTTGGGATTTGTATTGTTCTTTACCGGCGTTTTCTTTCCCGAATCTCCCCTGTGGTTCTGGGGCTTTCTCATCATATTGCTCTTCAGAAATTACCATCCCGGGGCGCTGGACGACGTCTCCGGGCTCTCCAGACCTCAGAAATTTCTGGCCGCGATCGGCCTGGCGGTGTTTCTGCTCTGCCTGCCCGTCCCGGTTGGTTAGGCAAAGTTGTAAATAGAGCACCAGAAAAAATTTGGTGGTTCGATGAAAGGGAAGTTCGTCTCAATAGAGGGTCCGGATGGATGTGGTAAGAGCACCCATGCCAGATTGCTGGTCCGGTGGCTGCGCTCCAAGGGGTTTGGAGTCGTTCTCACGGATGAGCCGACGAACGGCGTATTCGGGAGACTAGTCAAAAAAGTGCTGAGAGGCGAGCTGAAACTGCCCGTGACCGTGGAGGCGCTCCTTTTCGCCGCGGACAGGATACAGCACGTCAGGGATCTCATTCTGCCGTCGGTAAATGCGGGCAAAATAGTCGTGAGCGAACGTTACGTGTATTCCTCCATAGCATACCAATCTGCTCGCGGACTTCCGGTCAGGTGGATAAAGAGGATAAACAGATACGCGCCGAGGCCGGACCTAGCGATCCTGATCGACGTTCCGATCGAGGTTTCCTCCGCTAGGATAGGTTCTCGAAGGCTGGATGAGTTCGAGAGGGATCCCGGGCTCCAAGAGCGGGTCCGGAGGAACTACCTGCGCATGGCCCGGCGTGAGGGCTTGAAGGTCGTCAACGGTGCGCGTCCTCGCGCTGAGGTTCAGGCGGAGATTAGAGATATAGTCAGGCGGCATATCATTTGACACTCCTCGCGAATAAATTC
>Ga0164318_10007725_pt1 | contig 10424 bp, 7 predicted proteins | sample GuaBasSedimGuay9_FD_113734 | JGI IMG/M metagenome (GOLD analysis project Ga0164318, IMG submission 113734) | Subseafloor sediment microbial communities from Guaymas Basin, Gulf of California, Mexico - Guay9, Core 4571-4, 0-3 cm | ecosystem: Environmental > Aquatic > Marine > Hydrothermal vents >...
AGTCGGCAGGAAAAGTAAAGGTATGATCGCCTAAATCATCAGTAATGACCACATCAAATTTATCACCGTTTGCCTTGATCTCCTTTACTTCACCATTGGAATCTGAATAAACTTTCACTGTTTCTTTGTACACAAAGTACGTGGGAAGCTTGTACCACCGCCAGATATAATCAACTGTATAGGTTGCATAGTATACTGACCCGATCACCAGCAGCATCAATGCAACAAAACCTGCCACTGAAAACGAATAAGCCCTTGGATTGCTCAGTCTTTGAATATTGGATGTTTTTGAGTCCATCTATTTTTGCATACCTTTAATCTTGGGGGTAATCAAAAAAAAGGCCGACAAGAAATTTTCCTGCCAGCCCTTAAATATTACATTCAAACAAATTATTCGCCAACTTTATCAAACCAGTCTGTGCTCTTAAACCATTTGTTATATGATCTTTGCCATTTTCCATCACCTCTATACTGTACCAGAAAATTGTTCAGAAAGTTTAAGAAATCAGGATCGCCCTTTCTAAGACCAATTGCAAGGGGTTCAAAGGTAAAAGGAGTGCTAAGTGCAATCGTTTTACCGGCACCATGCTGGGCCTGAACTTTTTCTATAAACGGCAGGTCATAAATTAATGCATCGGCATTACCCTGAATAACTTCCATGGCAGCTTCTGCTTCTGCTTCATAGGCTTTATAATTTGCTCTTGGGATCAATTTCTTTGCAGCCTGTTCACCGGTTGTTCCAAGTCTTGAAACAATGGTAAATTTTGGATCATTCAAGTCTTTGTATGATGTTACCGTACCCGCATGTTTTTTGTTCAAAAGAACGGCCTGACCAACCACGATATACGGTTTAGTGAAGTTAATGCTCAGATTTCTTTGCTGGGTAATGGTCATACCCCCCAGGATAATATCAAACTTATCCGTAACAAGGGCGGGAATAATTCCATCCCACGCGGTGTTTACCGGAACCCATTTTACGCCCATTGCTTTGGCAAGCGCTTTTCCCAGATCGATATCAAATCCCATGTACTTACCGGTTTTATTAGTCATTTCAAACGGCAGGTAACCGGATTCAAATCCCTGACGAAGCTGTTTGTTTTGAAGAATTGTTTCAATAGTTGATTTTTTGGCCAGTTCAATGTCGTCTGCAAATACAGGTGCGGACACTAAAAGAAACGCCATTACAAACAAAGGAATTAATACTTTTTTCATCTTTTTTTCTCCTTAAAAATTAATGTTTGATTTTTTACCGTCCTTTAATTAAGCCGGAATCTCGTAAAAAATTATGTTATTAAACCATAAACCCTCATATAAAATAAATTGATACCATATAAGTAAGATTAATACTTAGCATAATAATTTGAAATGGCAAGAATTATTCCCAAAAAGGTTCCATCTTTTTTAAAAAGTATCTGAATTATTTAAAGACAAAAAAATATATATTTCTTGACTTATAATTTTTCGCCTAATAATAGCAAGGTCAAACATGAATGACGGCGACAAGATTAATGGAAAAAAACCGAACAACACCTCACAACATAAAAATCCTGTCGGTTTCGGATTTTGTTGATAAATCATTAACTCAAATGGTTGAAAACAAAACCCTCAAGCCCGTGGATCTCATCGTCTCCTGCGGAGATATGGATCCGGAATATCTCTCGTTTTTAAGGGACAGGCTTGATAAACCGCTGTTTTATGTAAAAGGCAACCATGATATCCGGTACACGGCATCCAACCCTGTGGGATGTAAAAATATTCATGGAAAACTGATCCGATTCAAATCCCTTAATATTATAGGTCTTGAGGGATCATTATGGTACAATGGGGGCATGAACCAATATACGGACAGGGAGATGAAAAAAATCATCTTTGGCATGTGGTTTACAATCTTGCGAAAAGGCGGTATTAACATGGTGATCACCCATGCACCACCCAGACATATTCACGACGCCAACGACCGATGCCATATGGGATTTGAAAGTTTTGTAACCTTATTGAATAAGAAAAAGCCGGATTATTTTATCCATGGTCATATTCATAAAGAATTTAAAACCCCTGATGACAGAATCACAACCGTAAATTCAACAAAAGTGATTAACACCTGTGGATACACTATTTTAGAGGTCTAACCATGCGTAATTTTTTTAAGCGCCTTTTTTTATCAAACGAAGATGAAGTAAAAAATCATGTCAGCTCTTTTAATGAGCAGCAGGAAAAAGAAGAAGATGTTGAATTCATTGAGCATGGTGTTAAAACCATTGACCTTGAAAAAATTATCGGCAGCGTGGGGAAATACTATGATTTTGATTCCCAATTTCGACCCAAAAAGCACATATCCGGAAAAAGATTTACCAATATCAAGCAAATGATGCGTGATGGAAAGCTGCTGCCCCCGGTAAAACTCTATCAAATCCGGAACGACTACTATGTTCTGGACGGTAACCACAGGGTCGCGGCTGCCAAAGAGTTGGGGCAGTTTGATATCCAGGCAAAGGTCATTGAGCTGCTATCTTCCAAAAATACTATGGAAAATCTTTTATATATCGAGAAAAATAAGTTTTACGAAAAAACCGGATTACCTGAAAAAATAGATCTGACTGAGGTGGGGAAATATAATTTTTTAGAAAAGCAGATCAAAAACCATAAAAACCACTTAACCCATATATCCGGCAGGGAAAGTGATTTTAAAAAAGCGGCAAAAGACTGGTATAATACAATCTATATACCGTTAACCACCATCATAAACAATGGTCAGCTGATCAAGCATTTCCCCAAACGAAGTGTTGCCGATCTCTACACCTATATTGCTTATCACCACTGGGATAAAAGCTCCAACAGACAATACGGCATTGGCATTGACCGGTTGATCCCAAGGAGCATGGAAGCCTTTAGAACTGATATGCTTGAAAGAAATACCCCGGATTATCCTGAAATGAAACGAACCATTACCGCCTTTATTATGATTGATATCAATACATCAACAGAAATAAAAGTCATCGATAAATTGTTTTCCATTGATGAGGTTCAAGAAGTTCATTCGGTTCACGGAGCGATAGATATTTTAGTAAAAGTCGTCCTGAAAAGAGATTTTCTGGCATCAGATGCTGAAATTATTGCAGAATTTATAGATCAGCAGATAAGGCGAATTAGCGGGATAACCCGGACCCAGACCATTATCCCGGGAATTTCAAAGGTTAAAGAAGGCTTTATGACATTCCCATAATCTGGGGAAAATATTTGACCAGCCCGCCTTCATTGATAAGAGATTCATGGTGGTTATACATAGCCGTATCCCACATATTTAAAAAAGACCTCATGGGCTCTTTGACCTTTTTTTTATCAGAATAGAACACCCCCTGTTGGATAATTTTCTGTTTGCTTATCCCTGTTTCAAGTTTCTTAATAATCTTTTCTTCTCTTTGCTGTATCTGATGGATACAGTTTACCCAGGATGATTGAATTCGTTTCTTCAACGCACCACCATGACTGGTGAGGATTAACTTAATATCCATGCCGTCAAGTCTTAAAATTGATTCAACGATTTGTTTAATATTACAGTCGGTCCAGCCATACCATGGACCAAAGTGATCCAGTCCCATGTCACCGGAAAACAATATTTTTTCATCGGGAAAATAAAACGATGTGTGAGAAGGAGAGTGACCCGGCGTTCGAACAAGAACAATTTCAGGTGCAATGTCTTTTAATGTGGTCTGTTCATTGTAACATTGATACTCATTAAGCGGCTCATACCCAAGACGCTTCACCACAAAGTCTTTCCATTTTTCAGACATTCCGAATGGACCCGCTGTATGTTCAATGACAAAATCAAGAGATGTCAGATAGGGTTCTTCAGCCTCTGGGATAAAGACCACTGCATCTGAACAGGTATTGACATGTCGTGTCCAGATGGAATGATCAAGATGGTAATGGGTGATAATAGCGGCATCGGGTTTTTCCTTTTCCAGTAGACCGGATATTTCTTTGGACCCCATGTTCATATCAATCATCACTTTCTTTTTTGACTGGACGATGATCCCGGCACAGGTTGTAAAATTAGCCATGGAATCCGGTTCTACATACGTAATGTTGTCTGTAATTTTTGTTCTTTTCAAAAACCGTTTATTCCTCTATATCTGTTTTTTGATATTTTTTGACTGACGACAAAAGTGTTTATAAAGCAGCGATGTTCACCTGTAAACTATGGCAACAAGCAAATAGGATCTGTCTGATTAGGTTTGGTCAAGAATCAAAAGCCCGACCAGCATATGATCCTGGTGCTTTCCAGGCTCAGGCTCCGAGATGTGTTTTATCTGCGTTTGATGGGACACCGGATTGGCGGTTGCTTCATCCGGATAATATCTCATATTCAAAACATCCCCTGTCTGGATATGCCGAAGTACTTTGGAATCTTTTCGAACAATGATACAAAGACCTTTTGCAGAAAAATCTCTTAGCTTGAAATGATAAGCCATATTATTATTTCCAGGTTTAAACTCAACACTGGCATTTGGCTGGCTCTCTGTTCTTGCTTCAATCCGTAAATTCATTTTTTCCTTATCTTCAGAATCATTTTTCACTGATATTTAAATTCCTTTCAAAAAAAAGATACCATTAACCTTAATGACTCTTTTTCATTAATAAATCAATGCTTTATTTATTAAATGTCATTTTTTTATTTCTTTTCTCGAATTCCAACAGATTTTTTTTTACCTCAAGGCCGCCCCCAAAACCTGTCAGGCTTCCATTTTTTCCGATAACCCGGTGGCAGGGTATTATAATTGAAATCGGATTTTTTCCATTCGCCATACCAACAGCCCTTGATGCATTGGGGTTTCCGATCCTTTTAGCGAGCTCACTATACGATATGATTTCTCCATAGGGGATTTTCACAAGTTCCTGCCAGACCATTTTCTGAAACTGTGTACCCTGAGCATTTAATTCAAGATCAAACTGTGTAAGTTCTCCCTTAAAATAGGCCTCAAGCTGCTCCATTGCTCCTAAAAATAATTTTTCTTTATACACCCAGTCTGTCTCAGGCTCTTTCCTTGTTTTTCCTTGAGGAAAATGCAAACTCTCAAGTAAATCATTTCCCGTCAGTAAAAGCCTCCCCAAAGGGGCTTTAAAATAGCAATAGTACATTTTTTCACCACGATAAAAGTTCCATATAACCTATTATTAAAACAAATTTATCATATTGAAAAGTATTTAGTTTAACAACATCTCTTTTCCATTTAATATTAATTTTCCATCACTTGTTTCTGCCTTATGGATCAGATGATCTCCGTCCTTTATAAATAACCCGGTCTGCATTCCTGGATATACTGGTGTGAGCAGCCACTGATTATCCCCTGCCAGTTCATAGGGCAAACTGACACACGATTTCAAAAGAAAAATGTCAAGTGCTGCTGACGGCTGTATCAGGATGGGAATAAACTGGGTCATGGTCATATCTTTTTTCAGCGCTAATGTGATATCCCCTTTAATCTTTCCTTGCGGCAATTGAGCCCTTACATCTGAAATTTGGATTTCAAATCCCTGTTTTAAAAATTTCTCATATACCCCAACCATTTGAAGTCCAATGGAAGCCATCTTTTTTTCAATTGTCTTTTTTATTATATCAGGATCGTGGCGTGACGCAGCAATATCATCCATGATATCGTTAATTAGCTGCGAATATGTTTTCATAAAATTTTCATATCCCTGGGCATCAATCCGGTTTAATCTAATTCGAGCAAATGCATCATTAATAGTGTCAAGACGGGTTTTAAAGTTGTCAATACCATATTCCATTTCAACAGATAAAGACGAATCTGCCTTATTATAGTCCAGGGCGTAGCCACACATCAAGTTTGTGATATCAATCTGTTCTTTTTCATCATCCACTTTTATATTTTTTATCTTGAAAGCAAGATTACCCTCCCAAATATAGGTGGATATTTTTTTTATTTTTGAATCAAAAGATAGTTGATCTACCCTGAGTTTCTGAGAAACAGAACACCCCTCCCAGATCATTTCAGATAAGATATTTTTTAAACCCTTATCAAATTTGATCAACAGCGTCCCCGGCATCATCTCAATAACATCGCTGCCATCTTTAAACGAAAAGGCATCCAGGGAAATTGTTGAATCAATATTTCCTGAAAGTTTATATTCGGTCTTTATCTTAAGTGGGTTTTTCCCATTAAGTTTTTTGTTTACAAACGCTTTGAACCATTTGTTTTCCTCCAGACTTGTTGTTGATACAATGCCTGTAATGCCGTGATCTACGTGATCTACAAATACGATTTCCTCAACACCGTATAATGACTTAAGGGCATCTGATTTAATTTTCCACACAATCTGTGAAGAGGAAAAATTTCTATTATATTGATTGATTTCAATAGAAAAATCAGATCCTGCATCCACAGACATCTGGTTAATATCACCAAAAGACTGCTTTACAATCCGCTCCATCACAAGACCGTTGACAAACGGCGTTCCAACCCCTGCAACTATGATGATCAAACCAATTATAATAATAACCTTTTTCATGCCTGTTCCTTATTCTGTATTTTTCACCTGGCCTGAATGCTGAATTGCCTATAATTAAAACAATTCAATGTCAAGATATTTCCCGATATTATAAATTGCTAAAATTCCTTGAAAACAACCCTGGTTTATGCTGCATAATCCGTGGTTTATCAGCCTTGCAAGTGTTATTAAGCTTGCAATATAATTAAACGCAAAAAACCCTGACCGTTAAACCGTTATATAGGTTTTGACCATCAGGGCTTTTGTAAAGAATAATCCGGTAGCGTTCGACTTTCTCCTAAGGATTCTCCCCGCATCCGAGGAAAAATCCGCTCGGTTTCTCATTCTCATCAAAAAGTTCGACCTGCTGGGCCGGAATACATGTAACCGTATCTTCTTGAACGGGTGGTTTATGGGTAATACGCCCGGTAAAACGCAGGGGAGCTGTCGCACGGTGCGTTTGACCCCCTATTTCTACTTCTACAAAGACGTCAAAAAAGCTGTTGGCAGGAGATCCCCCATTCCCAAATGGGGGCAGGTCAAGCCTGCCTGGCAGCGGGTTTGTGGTTTCCTCAATTCCTCCTATTGACGGAAAAGCGGCATTGGTCTTGAGCTTAATAGTGCCATGGGCAGAGCTGCTGCCTGAGAGATTAAGACTGATTATTTCGATTTCTACCTCGTCCAGGTTGTCACCGTCATCGTCCTGAGCGTCTCCTTCTCTTGGCCCTTCAAAATAGACATCCATTTCCATGGGCCCGGTTACGTCTATCAGCTCGTGACGTCCATCCGGAGAGGTCAGGGTAACCTGTCTAATTGGAGAATAAGAAAGTGTGTCATGCTCCACCGCCCTGCACGGGGTATTGGTACAATCGCTCCCGGCTCCCATGGCCTGTCCGCCCCTCTCTTCACAAATTAACGTGGACAGATCCTCGCACGTCCCGGCAGGCAGACAGCACGCCTGGATACAGTTGGGTATCTCCTGGTGGAAACAACCGCCCGGCGGATCACATATATCTATGGTGCACGGGTCATTATCATCGCAAAGATTGTCCTCAGGAATATATACGCATCCCTCAGCGGGATCGCACTCATCATTGGTGCATTCAATTCCATCATCACAATTTCTTGGAGTGTAAACACATTCACCGGTTTCCGGATGACACTCATCATCAGTGCATGAGTTCGAGTCATTACATACCTTGTCCTCGTGTACGCACTGCAGGGTCACAGGATCAAGGAAATCCTCAGTACACGGGTTGCCGTCATCACAATCTTCCGGCATGGTGCAGGGGCAGTCCTGCCTGCCATAATCAGAGCTAAAGAGTGCCAGGTCATCGCTGTCCACATCGCCATCATAGTCAAAGTCTCCCTCGCAGTCACCCGTATCAAAACAGTCGGTACGCAGCATATCTCCGGCAAAAACAGTCAGGTCTATTCCGTCCACATCACCGTCCCGGTTAAAGTCGCCTTCGCAATAAGGTGTGTCGTCTTCAGTGATGAGAGCAAAGGCCATGTCAAGCGGCTCAGCCTCATCAGCAAGCGGCTGCCACTGATTTCCGTCTCCCAAAACCGCTATATCATTCCAATGGTCTTTTGAGGTCTCCCAACCCCAGTGGAAGGGATCACTGCTGTCCGCCATCCGGGCGCCGATATCAAGCCAGTAAACTTCCCCTTTTCTCTGGGGGAACGGGTCTTCATTAAGTTCGACAATGAAGTAAAACTTATGCTCCCACCAGATATGTCCCGCAGCATCAGTATGAGGGATGGAATCCCAGTAGCGTTGTGTAAATTGGTCAACATACACTTCCTTAAGCAGTTGGCCGGGATGGCTCCAGGACATGTCCGGGTCTGCTCCGGCCGGCACGTCACTGTGAAAGCTCAACTTGAAGTATTCGATCTTGGGAGCAGGAGCAAATGGAGGCTTGGCAGTATCCTGACCCCAGTGCACATTTTCCTGTTCATCAAGGAATGATCCCCAGAAATGAACTTCGGTGATGGGGCGGCCGTTGGTACAGAGAAAGTCATCGGCGACAATGGGGCGGTCAATGCTGGAATAGATATTAATACCATGGGCCATGTCCGGGAACTGAAGCCACTTGATGGGGCCTTCACAGGTGGTCAGATCAAAGGACATATCAAGAAATTTTGAAAATGTTACTTCATCGATAGAATGTTCCTGCCCGCCTGTGGCAAGCTGGTTGACTGTCCCGGCCAGCTTGATTTCGCCGTTGTCATTGCCCGTTCCGTTACTGACGGACACGTCCACACCGCCGATTTTTTCGGTGTTTATTTCTTTATAGTCCTGAAAATTGATGAACTCCCCGTTTATTTTCAGGTTGGTGTTACCGCCGTATTCACCAAAAAGAAAAGACACATCGGTTACCGGTACAGGAAGGGCAAACTCCAGGTTGACATTATTGGTGTTTATTTCATTGCCTGTTCCCCCAGCTGAACCTGCGGTGCCCACTATTGCACTGCCTCCGGAAAACCAGGTTCCATTCGACCACTGGAAAGGGTTGACGGAAACCAAAACTCCGGACGTGCTGAAAACATCACCCACCAAATATTCACTCCCGGCCGTGAGATCCTCAAAGTCCAAAGAAAAAGAGGGAGAGGTCAACATGGCCCACCAGTCGCTGGAGACGTCCGTATACCAGCCCTGAACCGCGACATCGTTCCATCTGTCCATGGAAGACTCCCAGCCCCAGGGATAGTCTTGTTTGGGAAGGGCGGAGATATTAAGCCAGTAAATTCTGTCCCGTTTCTGCCAGAAAATCCTGGGAAGGTCTATATCGTAGCGGAATTTATGCTCCACTTCCCCCCAGGGAAGATCTATTGGACCAACGTATGTTTCCTTGAATTTTTCCACCCAGGTTTCATACAGAAGTTTGTCCGGTGTACTGAAGTTTTCTGACCATGTTGCCGGCGCATCCGAGTATACCTGGATGCGGAATACCTCCACCCCAGGAGAGCTGATCTCTATGCCGGGCTGGGGCTGCCATCCAGGATAGGAGCCCCAGAAATGGAGATCGGTAACCGGACTTCCGTCGAGACAGAACCAGTCGTCAGCGACTGTGGCCATCTGCTCAGGGTCGGATTTAATATTAACACCGGTTTTCATGTCCGGGCGCTGCTGCCACTTGACAAGTTCCAGAGTTGGCGGCGGCGGTATTTCCGCCACGGTGAGGGCAAAGGCCATGTCAGTCCTGTCATGCGGATACCATGAAGGTATCTCAAAATCAGGAGGATTTATATCATCCCAATAGGCGTTAGCAATCCAGAAGCGGCAGGCATTGTCGTTCCAGTGGCCGTCAGAAGTTTCCCATCCCCAGGGAAACTCCGGGTCATCAGAAAGGACCGCAGCTATGGAAATCCAGTAAACAGTCCCCTCTTGCTGAATAAAGGGTTGGGTAAAGTCGAGGTCATAGGCAAACTTATGTTCATAGTCTATTAGATTCCCTGCCGCATCGAAATGGGGAATGGAAGCAACAAAATTTTCAACAAAATTAGAAATGGTTTCTTGATAAAGCAATTCTCCCGGATGGCTGTACTGGTCAGGGTCCGGACCAGCAGGAATATCCGTATAAAAACGGATAACAAATTCTTTCACTCCCGGTGGCGTGACCGTCCCGTCAAGCTCTGTCTGGTCTCTCCAGCCGATATACGACCCCCAGAAATGAACATCGGTAACCGGTCTGGGGTCTGTACATCGCCAGTCATCGGCCACTATTCTATCATCCGCAGCTCCTACTAGGGACTCTACTGACTGAAGATTTACACCATACTCCATGTCAGGCGGTTGATCCCACTTAACAGCAGATTCACTGTTCCGGGTAATCACCCTGATCCAGTCGCCGGGTTCTCCGACGCCCATGGTGACCTTGATAATGTCAGCGCTTACTGAGTAGTGGTCG
>Ga0164318_10007726_pt1 | contig 10424 bp, 1 predicted proteins | sample GuaBasSedimGuay9_FD_113734 | JGI IMG/M metagenome (GOLD analysis project Ga0164318, IMG submission 113734) | Subseafloor sediment microbial communities from Guaymas Basin, Gulf of California, Mexico - Guay9, Core 4571-4, 0-3 cm | ecosystem: Environmental > Aquatic > Marine > Hydrothermal vents >...
CATTGGCGCCATCTTTGTCGGGGTTGTCATAAACTGTCAGACGTTCAATGATGAAATTGCAGTCTTCTGCGTCCTGAGGGGCGAACAACTTCATCTCGACAATGAGGCCCGAGTCCAAAGCAAGAGCTTTGGCATCAAATGTCTCATAGTTGCCCTCGATTTGCGAGACCGGATTGCCAATCTGCACAAAACCAATACTGTCACTATAGCCAGGGTCAAAGGCAGACCAGTTCATCCGAGCATGAGCGCCATTCTTGTAACCGATAACCGGTGAACCAGAGTACATGTAGGATCTTGCAGTTGTATCGCAGTCATCGGGGTAACCCATACCAAGATAGTCGGCGCCATCCTCACCCATCTCGAAATCGTTGTTAACACCAAGACTCAGACAGGTTGTGGAAATAGTGTCAGACGTAACCGGATAAACGGTATCAGCTACAATCAAGCTAATCGGGAACTCGTCCGGTGAGGTCGGAGCATTGGTTACAAACTCAATGGCGCCTTCCAGCAACACAATAGTACCGGGGTCGTTGATAAAGCCAATAGTGTCAACAACTACAGGGGAATAAGAAATTGTATCCAATTCCATGTTAATGTAGATATGACCGGTGCGAGTGTTTCCCAAACCGGACGGAAGATCGTCCAACGGAAGATCATGATGCAACCAGAGCCTGTCACCAACTTGAGTATTCTCAATAACATTAATAGAGGTGAATGAAAGATTGGCGTTACCCAGGTTCTCCATAGTAATCTCAACGGTATCAATGCGGCCATGTTTGGTCCATGATGGCCAGGCAACTTTGTTAGGCACATAACCAAGAAGCGGGTTCGGGACCTCATCTTCACAAGCCATGCGGACCCACATAACGTCGTTATTCTGCCAGGTACCTTCACTCTGAACGATACCACCGGCGCTTTTGTCGTTAATGTACTGAATATCGAGATAATTGCCCTCGTGAGTACCATTACCGGCACCACCACTTGGGTAGACAAATTGCTGGGCTGGGTCAGTTATATCGCCTTTTGCTATACCAAAGCGAGACATCGATGCCCACATATCATTATCACACGGACCACCTGTACCCAAAACTGAATCGCAGCCGGGGGTATAGGAATTTGTGATATTACGAGCCTTGTCCCAGGTCAGACCACCGTCGGCTGAAACTACAACCCACAGATCACCGTTGGCGGAACCATACGGATATCCGGGGTTGCCCTCATCGGCACAGTCATCCTCGACACCACCGGGGATATCGTTAAACTGTGAGAATAGAACATAGTGTTTACCACGACACTTGGAGATAGTCAGCTTGCTGGCGGTGATATTCCATGCGCCGGAATGACATGTTGTCTGATCCCAGTCAAAAGCATGGACCACACGAAGATACGGGTTATTTTCAGACCAGTGGAATAAACGGCCAGGGCCGATAGTGTTGGACCCATAATCAGGACTCGTGAAACCACCTACCCAGCCGCCCGAAGCGGCCCAGACAATATGAAGCTCACCGTCATCGTCATCCATCAGAACGTTGAGATCAGTGTACGGACGGTATGGATTATTAGCTTCGTCGGTGGCATAGTTGGTAATGTTGGTTTTGGCACCCCAAGAACCAGCTACACCATAGTTTTCACTGACCATGTACCAGACGTCGTTGTCCCATTGTACAATACGCGGAGGATCACAGTCGGCGGTACTTGAGGGACCACCCGGCGAACATGGAAGGTTGGCTGTCCACACCAGAGCCACACGACCATCATCAGTCGCAGCTATGTCCTGGGAGATATCAAATACGGTATCTACCACCACAGTTGCTGCAGCATCCCAGTACGCTGCCGGATCGATGTCGGTGCCGACACGACGGAAATACTTGATTGCCTGCGGGTCAGCTGCTTCCTCTTCTGAAGTTTGGGCAAAGACGTGCAGGATTGGATCGCCTGTTGCCGGCTCAACCCAACGGAACGTTGGCCATATACATTCTTCACCCGAGTAACCGCCGATTTCCACTACTGCCCTCGGGACCTGGTCGTTGGCGCTGAAAGTAAGTCCGAATGACGAATAGTCCCAGTAGAACTGCGGATCAACCTTTCCGTCTCCCGGTTCAATGTTATGACCACCGACAACGCCGCGGTTGTCGCCGGTAACAGCGATACCAACATAGCCACCATAATCGTCATCAGTTTGCAATGATTTAGGACCATAACCTGTTTCTAATCCAAGGTCATAGCCATAGTATTTATACTTACGAGATTCCAAAGCTGGTCCCGGAAGGAACATCCAGCCCATGTGGACTCCCCAGTCGCTGCCAATGTCTTTGGACTCAATCATACGGCCCATCGAGCCGTTGTGCTGGTAATCGTACCAGGTGTCACCAATAATGAGACCAGGTGAAGCGGTAGGAGCAAACCCACCAAGAGACTGATTAGACTCAGAATCTTTAGTCGCTGCACCTACTGTAAAGTTATGCTCATTAGGAAACGCGTATACGGTTGAATTAACACTGCGCTGATCAACTACCCGTCGCTCCTGAACAGGATACTTGGAAGCTGAAGCTGTCATCGCGAGAAACGCGAACATGAGCAAGGAGAGAATTAACAACGAGGATATTTTCCTTGTCATCAGTTACTCCTTTCGCAAAGTTTGAGTGTTCCCAACTTATTCCTTAACGAAATAAGTCATTATCTAGTGCATTGTGGAAAATGTCTAAACAACTGATCATATGTTGCTTAAAACGCAAGCAACACATTCAATCAATATTCTCTTCTGTGATTCACCTCCCTTTCTGATACCCATATACGAGCCACGCAACAGGTTTCCATATTTTGCTTAAAGGTCAATCGTCCTTTTAAGCTTATTGTTGAAACAAGCGTCCCCAAAAACACTTTTTCGCCAAAGTTCTTCGTTATCATTTGCCTTAATAAACCAGTAAAAAACCAAACAAGTGTTTCAAGCCTCACAAGAAAGGTTGAACGCTTAGAGAGAAAACCGTAAGACCATAAAAACGGTCACACCACTTCCGCGATTGCATAAATATAATAACCGGATATTGCAATAATGTCAAGCATTTTCACATTAGTTGATCGGAATAAATTTTTTATGGAGATTAATTAGGGAGATAAAGAAAAGGCCGCTGTTGGCGGCCCTTTCTAAGCTATTATCGCATTCGAGGAAAGCGCAATTATTGCGGTGGACGTGGGCCACTAAAGTACAAGAAGTTAATCATGTAAACAACATCGGCCACTTCGATAGAGCCATTCATATCAGCATCGCCGGATTCAAGCGGATACGGCTCTTCCCCACCGCGGAAGAGATAGTTAACCAGGAAAACAATATCATAGACATTATAGGTGCCATTTGCATCCGAGTCACCACGCTTGGAAGATACTATCGTATAGTAAGTTATGACTGTATCTGTAAGTCCTCCGGGATCGCTGACAATAAAGCGCACCTCTTTGGTAGTCCAAAGGTCGGCCAAATCCGGGTCATAGACATACCTCGCATTCCCACCACCATCATTGAGCAGTGTGGCTCCGCTTAGTGTGTCGGTGGCATCAAAGGTCATGGCGTCACCATCGGGATCAGCAGCCTCAAGGTAGGTAGTTACCTGTGTACCCACAAAAGCCAATATCGTATCCGGTAGCTCTGACGTGAAATAAGGAGCCTGGTTGCCGGCATCAAGTACGTTAATAACAACAACTTGCGTGTCAGCAAGAGCTAGGGCGTCAACATCCTGAGCTATAAAGGTAACCGAATAACTACCTGCTTGCAGGAAGTCCGGTCGGAACTCGAAGGTGAGTGTGGCAATTGCCGTACTTGTATCACAGTTGGCTGGCATTCCTTCCACTCGCATCTGAGGTATACCTGCACCGTCCGGATCAACGGGGGTGACATCAAATGACAAGGTGTCACCTTCGGTTATATCGAACGGACCCGTTCCGCTGGAGAAATACATGATCGGCGGCTGCGGATTGTTGAATACTCGAATCGTCTGAGTCGAAGAAATCTCACTTATGTTCTCATCCACTGAATCAATAACCCGGAACCGGAAGTAGTAGAAGGTGGGAGGGGGTATGGAATCACCCTGATGGTAGTCCGGCGCGAAGGTCAACACGGCTGTGCCGTTTCCGGAATCATAAATACTCATGTTTGGAACCAGAGAATCAATGGTACCCTCCAAAAAGGCTTCGATTTTGGGCGTAGGTCCATCCACATCCCAGGCAGTAATAACTCGAAGAAGAGTATCCCCTTCCATCACCGTGTCCGGTTGCATTGGATTGATAAAGAACATAGGCACCCGATTAGTGTCGATTACAGTGATTGTAATCATCGCGGAGTCAATATCAGTCGGGAAAGCAGGGTCGCCATCGGTGGCATAGAACCATACAGCATAGGAGCCGGAATCGGTGTCGGTCGGTGTCCAACTAAATATGCCCGTGGTTGAACTGAATACCGCCGATCCTGGTAAGGGATCAGAGGCTGACAGAACCGGGTCGACACCGTCAATATCACTTGCTGTGACTGTGAATTGAAGCTGATTCAACTCCGTAACTTCCTGATCAGAAATAGGGTCTAACGTTGGAGTATGGTTGCCGAATTCCACAACATCGATTGTCACCGTGACAGTATCCGCCAGAGTGCCAGCGGTAGCGATAAAATCAACATCATAAAGCCCGGCTTGAGTAAAGTCCGGAAGGAAGACGATTAGCCCCATGCCATCACCTTGATCGGTAAATGTGAAGTTATCCGGTACAGTAGCTTCATCGACTGTCAGAATAACAGGGTCAAGGTCCGGATCAATTGCTACAATCGTATCTCCCAGAGTATCGCCTTCAATTCCGGTTATAGCGGGAACATATGTAAAAATCGGAGCTTGATCACCGGCCTCATAGACCTGAATCAGGACTATTTCCTTGTCAATATCAAGGCCATCGCTGGCCTGGAAAGTGACATAGAACAACCCGGCTTGCAAGAAAGAGGGGGTGAATGTAAACTGGGCAGTGCCGTCGCCATTGTCGATGAATGTTGAATTCTCTGGAGCGTTGACAGCTTCCAAGATGGGAGTCATACCTTCCGGATCGGTTGCCGCCATATCGATAATCAATAGTTCACCCTCAAGCACAGCCTGAGGGCCTATTTCGCCTAAATCAGGCGGGTAGTTGATAATAGCTACTGTGATTTCCACCGGCATAACTCCTGTTTGTGTCGGTGATCCCTGATCTGTAGCCAGGAATGTAACTGTATCTATACCTTCCTGTCCAAGTACCGGCGCGAAAGTAAACGTGCCGGTATTATCGAGATTATCAATAAAAGTAGCGTTAGTTGGTAAATTCAAAACTGACAGATACAGGCGATCTGAGGGAGTGCCTGTGGAATCAAAGGCAGTCACGATAAACTCTAGGGTATCCTCAATTTCTATCGTAAACGGTCCTATCAATTCAAATTCTGGTGGTTGATTGACATCATATGTAGTGATCGCAACTGTCAGTATAGAGGACAACGATGGTATACCATCGTCCATGGCAATGAATCGAACTGTATCTACACCGGCATCTTCGTATGTCGGAGAGTATGTCAGCACACCAGAACCATCGCCATTATCTACAAAGGAGTAATTATCCATAATTGTATTTACTGACAGAATGATATTGTTTCCTTCTGGATCAGTCGCTACAACATTTAGTATTAGAACATCATTTTCTTGAACAATGGTATCTGTCAGGGTTGTAGTCCATGCGGGGGGTTGGTTCCCGGATTCGCCCACAACAATCGTAACAATCTCGGAATCAATATCAAGCGGATAGGCACTATCAGCAGCATAGAAAGTGACGAAATGCGTTCCGGCATCAACGAAGGTGGTAGACCAATCGAAATTACCAGTGCCGTCGCCATTGTCTACGAAAACAGCACTACCCGGCAGAGTGGAAGTCGAAAGAATCGGTGTGTCTCCGTCAAGATCAACAGCCGACACGCCAAACGAGAGTGTCCCGCCTTCAATCACCGATTGGCTGCCAATAGCACTTAGAAGGGGAAGTTGATTTTCATTAACTACAGTAATGATAACTTCCTCTGAGTCGATGGCAGTCGGGTAAATACCATCGGTGGCATAGAAAGTAACGTTGTATATTCCTGAATCAGCGAAGCTCGGTGTCCAGTCAAAGGTTCCAGTTCCGTCGCCGTTGTCTAAAAATGTAGCCGTGCCGGGGAGGGCGGAAGTTGACAGTGTTGGTATATCGCCGTCAGGATCAGAGGCTGAGACACCAAATGTCAACTGTACATCTTCGGTTCCATTCTGTGCCCCTATCGCTGCCAATACCGGATCCTGGTTGGAATCAGTTACTGTAATTGTGACTATTTCGCTGTCGACTGCCAGGGCGGCATCGGTAGCGTAAAACGTCACATCATATATACCAGCTTCGGCCAACCCCGGTGTCCAGTCGAAGGTACCAGTACCGTCACCATTATCTAAAAAAGTAGCTGTGCCGGGGAGCGTGGATGTTGTCAGAGTCGGTATCTCCTCATCAGGGTCAGATGCCGTAATTCCAAAAGTAAGCTGAACTGTCTCAGCAATACCTTGCGGACCAATAGCAGCCAGTACAGGGTCCTGGTTACCAGTTTCTGTGACTGTGATTGTGACTATTTCACTATCGACTGCAAGAGCGGCATCGGTGGCATAGAATGTAACATCATACAGGCCGGCATCGGTGAAGCCCGGTGTCCAATCAAAGGAACCCGTACCATCACCATTATCTATAAATGTCGCTGTGCCCGGCAGAGTCGAAGTTGTCAGAGTTGGGGTGCTCTCAGCATCTGTAGCTGACACACCAAAAGTCAACTGTACATCTTCAATTGTGTTCTGCGGACCAATAGCAGCCAGTACAGGGTCCTGGTTACCGGCTTCAGTGACTGTGATGACAACCTGTTCAGAGTCAACCAATAGTGGGTCAATGTCATCAGTGGCATAAAAAGTCACGTTGTAAATGCCAGCTTCAAGAAAAGTTGGTGTCCAACTGAAATCAGCAGTTCCATCACCATTATCAGCGTAGGTTGCAGTTCCCGGTAGTGTCGAAGAGGTCATAATCGGATTACCACCATCGACATCAGAAGCCGTAGCGGTGAAGTTCAGGGGGTTGCCCTCAACCACTGCCTGTGGACCAATAGAATCAAGCGTCGGCGCCGAGTTGGCAACATAAGTGAAGCCACCCACCAGTATGTTAGAGATCAGACCAGAAGCCAGATTGTTGACCGTGACATCCGCCGATCCAGCGGTTCCAGCCTGAGTAGTACCTGTTACATGAAACGGAGATACTACTGTAACGCCGGTAAGCGACAAAGCGCCCACTATTGCATCAACGCCCACAATATCAAAACCGGACCCGTAGATATTCACCAGTGTTCCGCCAACAGAGAGACCGCTGGGAGGATCTATACTGTTGACAATCGGAGAACTCAAAGATGAACTGTTCACAGTGACAACAGTTGAGTGCTGGGAGTAATAACCGGAAGCATCCTCGGCGATAATGAGATAATCATATGAACTCACACCATCTACAGTAGCATCTACATAGAAACTGTCAGTCACTCCGGGATCAGTGAGCAAACCAGCCGTGTTGTCAAGACGGAAGAAAGAGCCATTTGATGAAGCCATTCGCCGGTATACATGATAAGTCAAACCTGCTGTAGCATTCCAACTGACAACAATGTCACTGTTGGAAACCGCGGTAGCTGTCAGACCAATTGGCTGAGCCGGCCAGGAAACTGATGCCAGTTGAATGTCTTCCTGTTGAAAGGAATTGTTTGGTATCAATTTCTGCAGGTGGAAACCCTCACTGTTTGCTACGTTGTAGAAAATGTAATCATAGGGATTGCCTGGCGCTTCAGTCAGGTAGTTTTGGAAATCATCAAACCAGTTGCCGGCATCATATCCAGCCCCAGTTGAAGTTTCAATTCTGATCTCCTCGTCAGTGTCGTCCAAGAAGCCAAAGAAGCTGATTTCACCATTGGCTGGTGTTGACAAATCAGCATTCTGCACCGCACCATATATCGACCCTTGAGCATAAGCCGTCAATGGCAACGCTCCAATCATGAGCGCAACTATGAGAACCGGTAGTTGTAACCACCTGGAACTTATTTTTTTCAATTTCACCTCGAAACCTCCAAATTTATCCTTACAGACTCTTTTTTTCATAATAGCACTCATGGACCAGGGAATATTCCATCTGAAGCCGCGTTGCCCTGATATGGCCTGCCGGCTACCACCGGGAAGTTTATCCCGAATCCGGCTGAGAAGCGCGACTGGTAGCTCTGTGAACCAGCGACGAAATTGTTCAAAGTGTTAAGCACGCCTGGTATATTGTCCAATACATCCTGAGCGACTAAGAAGTCGTTCTCATTTTCAAACGGTATCATTATAAAGTTATAGTCAGTTGTAGAAGTCACAATAATCGGGCAGGAGATATCGCCCGAATCGGGAACCGACCCTGCCAGACTTAACACTGTCTCTGCGGCAGCATTGACTTGATAAACACCGCCTACATTGACTGTGAAATTCGTTCCGAAACCGGCTGCGAAGCGGGCTTCAAAGTTCTGTGATGCAGCGTTGAAATTATTGACAGTCAGTACATTTGAAGAACCAATAGCAGCGATTAGACCATCAGCATCAACAATACCCGTATTTGCAAACGGAACGCCTACGAGATTGTAATTAGTTGTTGAAGTTGTTACTAACTGATAATCATACTCGCCAACTCGATTTGATACTTCTGAGCGAGCGCCGTAAATATCTACCGCCTCGACCACGTAAAAGTATTGATTGAGGGTATCACCGACAACGTCAGCGCCGTCGATGTCGTCATCCGTGAAGAAAGTCGTCAGGTCATCGGTGGCGCCAATTGAATCGCTTGGGCCAGGTGTGAAATAAGCTCGGGCGCCACGAGACACAACATAGTAATCAATAGTAGTGGCATACCCAACCGTGTCATGTGTGCAGGCCGACCAATTCAACTGGATAGTCTCACCGAGAATTTGGATAGAAAGATCTGAAATGGGAGCAGGTGGAGCTGAATTCACCACTTCGATTTCAACAGTATCAGGATTTGAGAAAAGGAAGTTGTCGTCAACTGTCAATTCGAAGATGTATATATCCGTGATCGTGGTTGTAAATGTCGGCATAGGATCGGTTGCATCAGAAAGAGATATTGTCTGACCGCTGATTTGCACCCACGAGTAGTTTATAAGATCAAAATCTGGATCGGATGATGCCGAACCATCCAATGTTACCATTGCTCCAACAGTAACCCCAAACTGATCAGGTCCAGCGTCTGCAGTTGGTGCGCGGTTAAAATCACTGACCGTAATAGTTACAATCTCGGAATCGATTACGGCCGGGAAAGCTCCATCAGCAGCGTAAAACGTAACATCGTACAAACCGGCATCGGAGAAGCTCGGTGTCCAATCGAAACCACCAGTACCATCGCCATAGTCTATAAATGTAGCTGTACCCGGTAAAGTTGAAGTACTTAAAACAGGAATATCGCCATCAGCATCAGTAGCCGATACACCAAAGATCAACTGTACGTCCTCGGTCGTACTTTGCGGACCAATATTTGCCAATACTGGCTGGTCGTTAACGGCCGTCACTATGAACACAGCTGGGTCAGAGTCTGAGAGCGCACCCGGATCAGTTGCAGTAAATGTAATTGTCTCAGCGCCATTCCAGTCAGCGCTTGGGATTGTGATTGTAGCCACTCTTGCGGTGATATCTACTGTAAGTTCACTGTTGCCGCTGTAACTCCAGGTTATCTCAGCGTCCGTGTTATCTACATCAGAGACATAATCATCCAGACTGATAGTCGCAAAGGTTGAGCCTTCAGCTATAGTCTGATCGGGGATATCAGCTACAATTGGAGCATCGTTAACGGCTGTCACTGTGAACACAGCTGGGTCAGAGTCTGAGAGCAGACCCGGATCAGTTGCAGTAAATGTAATTGTCTCAGCGCCATTCCAGTCAGCGCTTGGGATTGTGATTGTAGCTACTCTTGAGGTTATATCAACTGTAAGTTCACTGTTGCCGCTGTAACTCCAGGTCATCTCAGCGTCCGTGTTGTCTACATCAGAGACATAATCATCCAGACTGATAGTCGCAAAGGTGGAACCCTCGGCTATAGTCTGATCGGGGATATCAGCTACAATTGGAGCATCGTTATCAGCTGTCACTGTGAACACAGCTGGGTCAGAATCATATAGCAGACCCGGGTCGGTGGCGGTGAATGTAATTGTCTCAGCGCCATTCCAATCTGTGCTTGGGATTGTGATTGTCGCTACTCTTGAGGTTATATCTACTGTAAGTTCACTGTTGCCGCTGTAACTCCAGGTCATCTCAGCGTCCGTGTTGTCTACATCAGAGACATAATCATCCAGACTGATAGTC
>Ga0164318_10007727_pt1 | contig 10422 bp, 6 predicted proteins | sample GuaBasSedimGuay9_FD_113734 | JGI IMG/M metagenome (GOLD analysis project Ga0164318, IMG submission 113734) | Subseafloor sediment microbial communities from Guaymas Basin, Gulf of California, Mexico - Guay9, Core 4571-4, 0-3 cm | ecosystem: Environmental > Aquatic > Marine > Hydrothermal vents >...
CGGAAGTAACTTGATAATCGGCTCAACCGTATAAGAATAAAATCCGCTTATGCCTTCACCTAAAAAACTAAACGATTCGAGGATAAAACCACTGATGCTGCCGGTAAAGAAAATCACAAGACATAACAATATAGCTACAGGAAACGAGAGAAAAGTTGAGGCCAGTATGCCAAGCACAGCGAGAAAAATCAGGCGAAACAATATCAGAAAAACAGCCCTTATAAAATTTGCGGTGAAAGTGTCGGCCTTGTAAAGTACCTCCAGACCGTCCTTCGGCGGAAAGATTACAACCGTGCTATTCAGCGGAACGTTCAGAAATCTAACAGCAAGATAGCCGTCCTTCGCCACGGCATCTGCTGGAACTTCTATCTCGCAAAAAGTCCTGGCGGGGTCCTTACGGTCGAAGCGATAAATGGGCGTTTCTATCTTACCATATTCGAGTTGTCGATAATCGCCTATATCCCATCTGCCAAAAACCTGTGAATCCGGCGGATTTACCGAAACAGAGTACTTGAATCTTACAAACAAGCTACGGGCTGGCTCGATAAGTTTAACATTATTAAATTCCCATGCCAATTCTTGGCCGACAACAGCAGCTCGTTTCTGGAGCTTCTTCTGGCTGGTCAGTTGCGAAATGATTTTACTACGCGGGACGCCTGGCGGAAGTTGTCCAGCCCTTTCAAGTTTCTCGTAGGCCAGTTCGACTTCCTTGGTAACATCCTCTTCGGCTGGAGTTAAGCTGGCACGAGCGGTGAAAAACTCGTTTTCAGCCCGGACAAGTTCGGCTTCAGACGCATCGAAAAATCTCGGCATATAAATGGTAACAGCATATATTACAGCGGAAAAAAGAACAAGCAGAACCACATCCAATAATACTACGCCGAGCAGTTTGCCGAGAATAAGTTGAAAACGGTGAACGGGTTTGGTCAGGACAGTGTATATTTGCTTCTGTTCAAGGTCGCTTGTCATCGAATAGACCGAAACCGCTATTGTAAGCAGGCATAGCAAAAAGCCGGTCAGTGAAAGTCCGTAGCTTACGAACGTTTGAAGCCGGCCCTTGATGGTACCGTCGCCGGTCATCACAGAACCCATCGCAGGAAGCAGGATAACCAGGAGAATTATAAAAACGACGGCGACTTTCATCCGCAAGGCCTGCTTTATAGTATTCGTGGCTACAGCCCAGATAGTATGCATCTTTTACTTTTTGATTTACTATTTTTCAACCGTCAGTTATCAATTAACTGTTATCATTTGTTAGTTGGTCTAAAATGTTCTCTGCGATTTGCTTTTGCTTGTCGGCTTCGGTTTGAACCGGCTTCGTTTTAACTTTTTCATCGCCAACTACGGGCTTGGGTTTAGCTGTTTCGCTCTGCCCTGTTAGTTTGTCCAATAACTGGCTGTCAGGTTCGGTTTCAGGATGCTCGACAGAAACGACCTGTTCGGTCGCCGGATGCTCTGTCTGACTTTGGTGCGATACCGAAGCCGAGACAAGTTTATCGAGAATCGCCGCCCGGCGTGACTCTTCATCAGATGGTGATGCGAGAAAATCACTGATTTGAGTGCCGCTGACAGTGCCGCCAGCGCTGCCTGCACGCTGCTGAGCCGCCGTAACGGTTCTTATGAAAAACGTCTCAAGCTTATCCATCGGAGATGTTACAATGCAATCTGTTTGTTCGTCCCGAATTATCTGTTTTATCCTGTCAATGGCAGCGTCGCTGATAGAGCCGGTAGTGATTTGTCTTTTGTCTGTTTGCTGAAGCAGTTCTTCAACTCTGCCTTCGGACTGGATTTTACCGCCATAGAGTATTGCGATTCTATCGCAAATATCTTCAACATCAGCGAGCAGATGACTGCAAAGCAAAACTGTCTTGCCGCGTTTTGCAAGTTGTAGAACCAAATCCTTTATCTGCCTTGTCCCGATGGGGTCAAGGCCGGCTGTCGGCTCATCCAATATGAGCAGGTCAGGGTCGTTTATGAGCGCCTGCGCCAGCCCTATTTTGCGTGCCATCCCTTTGGAGAACGTACCGACCGGCCTGTTTGCAACCGGCTTTAGCCCGACCATATCAAGCAGGGCTTCGATACGCATTTTGCGGACTTTGGCAGGCAGCCCAAATAATCTGCCGTAAAAATCCAGCGTCTCACGAGCGTTCAGATACTTGTAAAGATAAGATTCTTCCGGCATAAAACCTATCCGGGAGTTAATTTTTGGCTCGGAGCCGTCGCCGCCGAGAACTACTGCTTTTCCCTTCGTTGGATGAAGTAATCCGAGCAGCATTTTCAGTGTGGTTGTTTTACCTGAGCCGTTGGGACCTAAAAGACCGAAGACTTCATTGTAGTGAATGCGTAAATTAAGGTCTTCAACCGCATAAACCTTATCACGTCCCCACCAGTCGGAGAAAATCTTCGTCAAAGAAAATGTTTCAACAGCGTATTCCATAGTTTTGTATCTAAAGTGAGAATATAAGCCCCCAACTTTATGTTGGGGGTTTTAACCCTAATGTTAAAAAAATAATGAATATCGAACAAGGAATATCGAATGTCGAATTTCCATTTTCACGCCGACAAGGTTCATTATTCAGCATTCAATATTCGATATTCTAAATTTAATTCTATATGGCACTTTAGGCACTTTTCACGCTCGTGGTTCGCTTTCGAGTTCTTCGCCATATCGGATAAGTCGAGCGCTATTAAAGACAACGATTAATGAGCTAAGAAAATGTAAAATTGCAGCTACTGTCGGCTTCAGTACCGTAAAAGCAGAGATACCAACGACAATAAACATTACTCCAAATCCAAGATTCTGAAATATAACCCTTCTTGCCCTTCTTGAAATCCGAACGAGGAAAGGCAATCGCCTCAGGTCATCGCTCATCAGCGCTATCGAGGCGGAGTTTATTGCCACATCGCTTCCGGCTGCGCCCATAGCGATTCCGAGGTCACCGGCTGCTAGAGCCGGCGCATCATTTATGCCATCTCCAACAACAACGACTGTATGGCCATCCTTTTTAATTTGTTCAACAATAGCAAGTTTATCCTGCGGCAGGCAATGTGCCTTAAAATCAGTACAGCCCAGCTCGGCGGCAACACGGTTAGCAACCTCGTCACGGTCGCCGGTGAGCATAGTTACCCTTTTTATCCCGATATCCATCAACTCCCTGACGGCATTCTGGGCTTCGGGCCTGGTTTTGTCCTGCATACCAATCCAGCCGATACACTTTGAATCCTTCGCAACGTAAAGGGTGCTGAAGCCCTGCTCTTCGTGAAGAGCGGGGTCGGAGACCTGGCTTATATCCACATTGTTTTCTTTGAGGAAGGTGTCTCTGCCAATCATAATTCTGGACGAATCAACCAAAGCGGTTACGCCTTTGCCAGGCACTTCCCGGAAATCATCCGTCGCAGATAAAGAGAGATTGGCCTCTCTGGCGACATCCTGCAACGCCCTTGCGGCGGGGTGTTTGCTCATCCGCTCGGCTGAAGCGGCAACGGTCAACAATTCAGCCGGCTTGACACCTTCAGCAGGCGTCAGCTTTGTTACATACAGCCGGCCCGTTGTTACCGTACCTGTTTTGTCGAAGACCATTGCTGTCATCTTCCCGGCAACCTCAAGGTCGGCAACATTCTTTACCAGAATACCGAGTCGTGCCGCTGCCGATATTGCCGCGACCATAGCGGTAGGAGTCGCTAAAATCAACGTACAGGGACAGGAGATAACAAGGATTGTAATCGCATTGTCGATATTTCTGGTGAAAAACAGGACAATGCCGGCAATCATCAGAATAGTCGGAACATACCATTTAACATAACGGTCGATTATTCTCATAATCGGGATTTTGGTATGCTCGGCCTGCATAATCAACGACTGAACTTTTCCAAGAGTTGTATCTTTACCGGCTTTTGTTACGGTGATATCCAGCACGCCGGTCAGGTTGCTTGTTCCGGCGAAAACCTGCATCCCCGGAACTTTATCGACAGGCAGAGATTCGCCGGTTATTGTGGCTTCATTGACGGAACTGAGTCCTTTTACAACTTCGCCGTCAGCGGCTATGTTATCACCGGGACGAACACGGATACGATTACCTGGTCGCAGCTCGCTGACTTTTACTTCTCTTTCTGAGCCGTCCTGCTCTATGATGCTTGCTCTTGTAGGCGTCAGTTTTATCAGCGATTCGATTGAAGCTCGAGCGCCAAGAGCGGTTCGAGTTTCCATAAGTTCGCTTAAGAGCATAAAAAACGAAACGATGCCGGCGGCGGTATAGTTTTGTGTTGCAAAGGCGGCGATTATTGCCAAGGCAACCAGTTCATCCATATGCGATTGTTTTTTTACAAAGCTCTTTATCGCATGCAGGACGATTGGAGCGCCGAGCAGTATTGCGCCGACCATTGCCAGAAACTCAGTGTTGAAACTATCTCTGCCGTAAAGAAACCGCGATGCGCCGCTGCTTATCAGCAGCATTCCGCCGGCCAACGTTCCCAGCAGGGCCATACTTACGCGAATTTGCCTGCCGTGAGTATGTTCAGCGGCAATATCTTCTTTGAAATGCAGGTGTTCGTGAGCCATAATTTCGTATCTCGTATTGCGTATGCCGTATTGCGTAACGACATATCCTTCTTACTTCTTACTTCTTACTTCTGACTTCTTAATTGTTGGGTCCCTGTTTAAGAGAACTCTAATCTCTGTGCCTTTGGTGCCTTTGGTTGGCTGAATAATCATTTTCTCATCGACGTTGTTAAGGATGTATTCTATGGCATCCTGATAGATTTTTTGAACAACCAGTTGCGGACGTTTGCGATATTCAGGCAATATCTTTTTCAAATACTCGGCATTTGCCTTGGCGTCCTCAACGACCTTGGTTCTGTAAGCCCTTGCCTGAGCGATTTTTTCCTGAGCCGCACCGGCTAATTGCAACCACAACAATTCCTTTTTCTGTTCGCTGACAGTTTCATCTCTTAAAGCTGCAAGAAGCTCGGCGGCGACCGGGCCGGCGGCCTCGTTCAATATGTTCTCGGCGTAAGTCCTGGCTTCAGTAATTTGCTTTTGACTTTCCTGGCTTGCTCTGATGGATGCCCAGAACGCCTTATCGACCTGCCGAGGCCAGGTTATGTCGGTAAGCTGAACCGATACAACCATTATGCCGCTCTCTATTTTGTCGAGCTTTTCCTGCAGCAGTTTTTCAACGTGTTTTGGAATTCTGGCCTGGCTGGAAATCGCCTCGTCAATAGTATAATTGACCATTGCTGTTACCACCGCGCCTTCGATTAACTTTTCCAATAAAGGCGTTACACTTTTTACTATAATATCAGTGTAACTTTCCCCCGGCTTTACATTTTCGGTATAAACATTCCTGAAGAAACGCTCTGGGTCATCAATCTGATAGGTGAGCTGCCACTTGCAATGCACAATGTTATAGTCGCTGCCGGTAAAGCCGGCAAGTACACGGTCTTGCTTTTCACTTCGGGTTATGCAATAGCCGTCACGTATAGGATTTAGCTTTGGGTTTATGCGGGTTCTCTTTTTAGGGCCTTCTTGTTGAAGAATCTCTTGCTGGCTCTGATAATACCAAAACGAGTTGATGGCTAAATTCACTTTTTTGGCTACTGGAATTTTTACAATTTCGTCTATTGGATACGGAAATACCCAGTGCAGACCCGGGTTGAGAAGCCGGCCTTCGCCTACGCCACGAATTTTTCCAAACCGCAGAACAAGGGCCTGCTCATCGGAGGCAACCGTTCTAAAACCGGAAGCCAAAAAAACAACAACCAGTACAATCATTATTACCTTGAGGATAATAAAGCTGATTCTCAATGCCTCGGACAGGGACCTGCCTGCGGCATCAAGTGGCTGGTTGCCGGAGTCCGACTCGGGCTGTTGAGCTTGCTCCTGCTCATTGGGATTGTTTTTATAAGTTTCATCTGTCATAGTATTGACGATTCTCTTCGGAAAAAATTATTTCTTCGGTGTCAGAGCGGGCATTTCCTTCAACAATTTGAACGGCTCGGTATCAGCGCTTAGAACGACTGTTGAGCGTTCCTGTAATATCTTTTTAAGGGCTTCGACATCACGCAAAAACATTGCAAGGTCGGGGTCTTCTTCGAGCAGCTTATAAAATTGTGCGGCCTCGGCGTCACCCTGACCACGTATCGCCTTGGCCCTTGCCTCGGCCACGGCAAGCAATTCTGTCTTTTTTGAGTCGGCGTCCGCTTTGATTCTGGTCGCCTCAGCATTTCCCTGAGCAATAGTCGCTTCGGTTTTGCGGTTTCTTTCAGCTCTCATTCGCTCGAAGACATCTTTGCTGACATCCTCACTGACCTTGAGCTGCCTGATGCCGAGGGTCTTGATTTCAATGCCGTAATTGCCTTTGATGGCCTGCTTAAGGTCGCTGAGCATCTCGTCCTGAATCTGCTCAAACCTGATTTTTGCCGGGTCGCTGTTCACAAATTCGCCGAAGGAATGCCGGCCAATCACATTGTTTTGAGTATCGCTAATCTGGCTGAGCAATTTGCTTTGGGCCTCTTTCACCGTCCCAACGGCATTAAAGAACGCAAGCGGCTCGGCTATTCTCCAGACAACGTAAGTGTTCACAATAATCGGAACGGCGCCTTTGGTTGTCGTCTCACCGACATCGGCCTCGAAGACACGCATCCGGGAATCAAATTTATATATTTGCTGAATGGGGGCAGGCCATTTGAAATACCAGCCCGGCTCGGTAATCTGGCGCGTTGGTTTGCCAAAAGTCGTTACCAGAGCCGATTCGGTTTCTCTTACCTGGAAAGAGATAAGATACAGACCCAAAACAGCAACTAATAGTATGATAAAAATTGTAACGGTTATATTTTTCATTTTTTGCTGTGCTCCTCTAATCCGGTTAGTTCATACAAACTGGGCGTTAGTTTTTCCTGAACATCGACTATAAAAACCTGCGTATCATTTGCATCAGCAGTTACAACATATTTTCGTATATTGCTCATAGAGTCCTCTAAAACCATCAATCTTTGCTGCTGTTTATAAATCTCTTTTGCGGCCCTGTACGCATTGAGCTGGCTGGAAAAACGCCGACCAACGGCCTCGGCAAGGGTTGCTTTTTCAAAGGCATAACTCTGAGATTTCCTCAGCGTTGCAAAAATATCACCCTTTGCCTGAGCAAAAGCTTCATCCAGCTCCACGGCAAGCTGCCGGATTTTGCCTGCGTCAACTTTACCTTTGGCGCTTTGATACTCAGCGGCGAGGTCATAGAGATGGTTAGCATAAGAAACAGAGCCGGCGATGGAACTCAAAGTTTTGTTGCGTTCCGCATGTGCGCCGAGGATAAGCGCCTGTTTCTTTTGAACTGCGCCGACAACCTTTTGATAATCGGCTGCAACCTCCGGCGGCGGGTGAACGCCCTGCAAACCCAAAAACACGATTTCAACACCAAGGTGTTCCGCATCGGCGGCCTTCTGAATTCTGTCGGTTAAAATGCGCTTGGCCTCGGCTCGACCAGAACCGAGTAAGCTGTGCTCAATACCGGCTTGGTCATCAACTTCAATCCTAGCGCTGGCTGTGAACTTCGCAAGCTCACGGTAGCAAATCGATTCGAGCAATTCTTTTGGCTTGTTATGCTCGTAGATAAAAGAATACAAATCCTTTATTCTATAGTGAACCGGGACGTTGGCCTTAACAAGACTAACCGGCACAGCCCCTTCGCCAAACTCCCCTGTTGTCTGTTCGCTGGCAACAAGGACGTTATATTCCTGTTCATAATGGCTCTTGCCCCACAATAGCTCTCTTTCGCGTATTACCTGTCCTGTTTTGGGGTCGGTTTTCGGAACATAGCCAATGTAAAGCTCCCTAATCTTTTTCGTGGGATATTTATAAGCGATATCAATCGGCCAGGGATACTTGAATGTCAAGCCGGGACCGACAAGTCTGACCTTGCCGGCGTCATTCACGGGATTTCCGAAATGCTCTATTATCGACTCTTCGTTGGGCGCTACCACAACAATGCAGCTTAACAAATACAGCGTAATGCAGGCAAAAAGAATCAACGGCACAATTGCTTTTGCGAGAAGTTTATAAAACCAGGTCTGTGAAACCTTAAATCCAAACTGATAATCAATAGCGCCGGCGGCAGTATGCAAAATCTCGCCCGGCTCGCTTATGATACCGAGCAATCGGCTGTCAAAGGCAGCTCTGCCATATTGTCCTTTTATCCTTGGCCGGTAAATATCCAGTATAACATTGAGACCGGTCTCCACTCCCAGAACAATAAGTAAGACCGGAATTACGTAGCCGATTATGTTTATAAGGAAAACGACATTGAATTGCACAAAGGCCAGGGCAACTGCAAGAGTAAAGCACACTACCGCCGTACCGATAAGACTGCTTCCGCCGGCTCTCAACGGCTTCCAACCCGGCTCGCTGGAACTGGCTGACATACCGATGGCATAGCGGGACATTAAGAAACTCACAAACGCTATCGCTGTCATACAAATCGCACAGACCAAAGGTTGCTTGGTCTCAACTTCGGCGCCGGCTCCTTGTGTCATTCCCGCAAAAGCAGGAATCCCTTTCAACAAGTACAGCCCGATACCTGCCTGATAGACGGCTGTCAGTGCCGCAAATACAGGGATGAACCATTTTTCCAGTACTTGGAGGCGGCGCTGGGCAACTGCAAATAAAGTGGCGTGTTCGCCTTTGGCTCGGAAGATTGTCGAATCCCGCTCGGCCCCGGCCAATTGGCTCATATCGAGTTTTTCCTGCTCGGCTAATGAGCGCTGATGAAACTGAATAACAAGAACAAACCAAATAATAGCTGATGAAAGGATAAGCCAACTGACCGCAGAGACCACAAAGAATCCGCTCCATCGGCCTACCAGCAGGGCAATTGCGAAAAACACAACGTTCAAAATCAAGGATGCCCAGGCGACGTATTCAGCGCGTTTGGATGATGCTGTCATTCTTTATTCCCAGTTTTGCCGTATGAACAAAAAAGCACAAACTGAAGTATTTATTCAATATGTGCCTAATTGATGGTCGTCATTGCGAGCGAAGCGAGGCAATCTCAATTGTTCGCACGTCCGAGATTGCCACGGCCTGCTTCACAGGCCTCGCAATGACAGTTCCTAAAATCACGTACGGCAGAGTACTAAGCACTTTACAAATTAAAGATTATGCAATATAACAATATAACTGCGGTTCGTCAAGACGCCCATTATGATATATGAACAATGCATAAACTATTCACGCTGACAAAAAACACTTTCACGGAAACACTACGGCAGCCGGTCTATGCCATAATAATCTTATCCGCTTTGCTCTTATTTTTCATAAGTCCGTCGCTGACGATGTACACAATGAGCGACGACAATAAGCTCTTACGTGAGATAGGTTTATCTACGCTGTTCCTGACCAGTTTGTTCATAGCAATTTTTTCTGCTTCCGGTGCTGTAGCCGAGGAACTGGAGCGTAAGACCATAATCACCGTCTTGAGCAAGCCGGTTCAACGTCCGATATTCATTATCTCAAAATTCTTAGGCGTAGCCGCCACAGTAGTTCTGGCTCATTATATTTGCACCATTGCTTTGCTGATGTCAATCAGGCACGGCGTTCTGGAAACCGCTTCGGACACGCACGACTGGACTGTTATCGGAACAGCAGGGATTGTTATAGCAATATCGCTTTTGTTAAGTGCTTTTTTCAATTATGCTTATGACTGGAAATTCTCGTCAACGGCAATCGTGTTAATCGCTGTATTCGGCACATTAGGCATAGTGTTTTTATCATTTATCGACCGAAACTGGCGGTTTAACCCCAGCGAAAACGGATTCAACGCTCTGGATATTTATGGCTCGATACTGCTGTTGTTAGCTGCGCTCATTATCGTGGCTCTGGCGATAGCGCTCTCGGCGAGGTTTAACATAGTAGTAACGCTTTCTGCCTGTGTTGGCATTTTTTTGCTGGGTCTTATCAGCGATTACGTATTTGGCAGATTTGCCGAGGCGCATTTGTGGGCCAAGATAGGCAGATTTTTAGTGCCGAATTTGCAGGTCTTCTGGATAAGCGACGCAATTTACGAGGGCAGTTCGGTTCCACTGAAGTACATCGTAATAAGCGCAACTTATGCCCTGTGCTACACGACTGCCATACTCGCACTGGCCGTCGCACTGTTCCAGAGACGACAGGTAGGATAAAAAAAAGCGAAAAACGTAAAGCGAAAAACGCAAAACCATAACTTAAAGTTCAAAATTTAATTTTGAGTCTTACACTATGGTTTTTAGCTTTTAGCTTTCAGTTTTCAGCTTTTTTATCACCGCTATTTCATCGCAATGGTCTTGTTTCGGACACCGGGCACAATCGCTCCAGACCTTCATCGGCAGCTCATCTTTTTCAATCACCCTAAAGCCGAGTTTTTCAAAAAACCCCGGCTCCAGCGTAAGCGCAAAAAC
>Ga0164318_10007728_pt1 | contig 10421 bp, 11 predicted proteins | sample GuaBasSedimGuay9_FD_113734 | JGI IMG/M metagenome (GOLD analysis project Ga0164318, IMG submission 113734) | Subseafloor sediment microbial communities from Guaymas Basin, Gulf of California, Mexico - Guay9, Core 4571-4, 0-3 cm | ecosystem: Environmental > Aquatic > Marine > Hydrothermal vents...
TCTTGTCCGGCTGCTGGTCTTGTGGTTGGTCGCAGGTGTGGTTTCGCGATCGATTGATGCTGACGCCGTGCTGGGAGTATTTCGGAAACTGGGTTTTGAGCGCCTTGGCCTGGTTTTCGGTCTGGCACTCAATGCGCTCCCCCGTCTGGTCGTTGCGGGACGCCAGGTCTGGATAGCCCATCGGGTACGGTCAGTATCAAAAATCGAGGCGTGGAAACGGCTTCCGGTGCTGGCCGAGGTGTTGCTGGCGCACACAGTACGGATAGCCGATGACGCAGCGGGCGCCGCCGCTCTTCGAGGTCATTCGAGCCTGGTCAGGCCCCCCAAGGCGACTTTGCAGTGCCAGGCGCCGGTTATCGTGCTGACGGGACGCCCGGGATCCGGGAAGACGACGGCATTGGAACGGATCATCGACGCCCTGGTGGGGCAGGGGTGCGAAGTCGCCGGACTGATCCAGCCCGGGCAGTTTCAAGACGGTGCCAAAGTCGGCTTTTCCATCAGGGATCTGCGCACCGGTGACGAGGCGGCCCTGGCCCGGAGGACCTCTCGGGAATCAGGTCAGCACGGTACCGGCTTTCAATTCGATGAGGCCGGGTTGAACCTTGCTCGGCGTGCCCTGGCATCGGTGCCGGAGGGTGCAGTCTTGGTTGTTGATGAACTGGGTCCTGTCGAGCTTCGAGGTCAGGGCCATATGCCTGCCTTGCGCCAGGCTCTGGCAGCGCGGCCCCCCAGGGTCTTGATCCTCGTCGTGCGCCGACATCTGGTGCCGGCCCTGCTCGCCGCCTTGTCGGCAACTGATGCTTATGTCGTCGATGTCGAAAGCGAAGGGGATGAGGCGGTTGGGAAAGTTGTGGAGTTGGTGAGCGACGTCGAAGGGTGAAACAGGTCAAAGGGTCGAAGAGTCATAGGGTCGAAGAGGTCAAATGGGTCTGAGAGATTCAAGAGTCCAAGAGCGCCCAAAATCTTCGACGGCGCGTTCCGGGTGCGCTTTTCTTCACCGGGCAGACCTTCCGGTTGAGCCGTCGCCCACGAAGAAAGGCGACACCGGGCACCGCTCGGCGAGAACCTCAGGGATCGAGTCTCCGGGCTGGGGTGTAGGCCGCCGAGGTCTTTTCCCGGAGGGGCGGTTTCCTCCCGATTTCCGCCACGAAGCCCCTCCGGGAAATGCACCGAGCGGGAGCGATCGGCAAAGGTCTGAACTGGCGACACGTTCAAAGCGCTCCCGAAGGCCGGGGTAGGAAAACAGGGGCCGGAACAGGGGCCGCGTCGGCAAACAGGTGCAGGTTCAGCAAACAGCGTCAGCGACCGCGACAGTGAACAGCCTCAGAGAGCAGCGGCGCCGCCCCGAGATCCTTGACAAACGCGGGGGGGGGTAGAGATTGGGGTGTGTCGATTTTTGTTCACCAGGAAAGCGAAAAGGAGGAGGGGATATGAGGCATTGGGCAGTTGTGATCGTTGTAGTGGTTGTGGAGTGTTCGTCGATGGTGTGGGGGCAGGGCATTGAGGACATCGTTTTCTATGATGCCTTCGAGTCAGGTGACACCTCTGGCTGGTGGGCGCCTGCGAGAGTTGGAGAGACTGGACAGGAGACGTGTTATGACGAGGCGGGTACGGTGATCGCCTGTGCAGGCACGGGGCAAGACGGTGACATTCAGCCGGGAGTGGCGTGGCCCGAGCCTCAATTCGTGGACAACGCTGACGGAACCGTCACCGACATGCTGACGGGGCTGGTTTGGTTGAAGGATGCCATTTGTTTTGGCTGGAGGAGCTGGACCGACGCACTTTCCGACGCCAATACGTTGGCTTCGGATTCGTGTGGCCTCACGGACGGGTCTGTGGCGGATGATTGGCGTTTACCCAGCACCAACGAACTGCAAAGCCTGGTTGACTACGAGTATTACAGCCCGGCTCTGTCGAACGGGGAGGGAACCGCGCGGTGGACCGAAGGCGATGTGTTTGCGGGCGTGCAGATGATGTTCTATTGGTCATCGAAGTCCTACGCGCTCAATCCGTCGTTCGCGTACTATGTAAACTTCATGAACGGCCTCGTCGGCGACACCGGTAAGGCCAGCACCTGCTGCGTGTGGCCGGTACGAGGCGGACTGTGAGTAGGGTGGGCCTTGGCCCACCACCGGCCGCACTACGGTCCACGGTCGCAGTCATGGATGACGGATACGGCCCGGCCGCGGCTTGCTGCTCCTGTCCTCTATCCCCGGCCTTCGGGGGCACATCAAGATTTCCGTAGGTGCAAATTTGCCGATCGCCCCCGCTCGGTGCGTTTCCCTCAAGGGCGATATTATGGTAACTGGGAGGTCCTCGCCCTTGAGGGAAACGACCTCGGCGGCCTACGACGTAAGCCATCACTCGATTGCCGAAGTTGCCGCCGTGGATTGCCCCACACAGCCTTTCCCGAAACGGCACCGTTAGTGGAAGGCCTGCCGGAGGAAAAGCCTGTGTACGGCACGTCCCGGTTTGGGATTTTGTGCGGCTTTGATTTCGTCGGTCGGCGTTGGCTGGTCGGTTGCTGACGCATGTTTCACAGTTCCTCACGACCCACCGACGCGCCCCATTCGACAACGGGGTGGAGGTTTTCCTCAGTCACCTCAGCAAGAAGGTCGCTGAGGCGGTACTTTGCGCCTTGCGGGGGGCGGTGAATCAAAGCACCATCATACCGCCCGAAGGGCTCATGCAATAAGCCGACGGATTGCGATGGGTGCACGTCAGATTTGTGATGGTTCAACCGACGGCCTGTAGGCTGGCCTGTGACCTTCGTTTCCAAAAGTCGTCGAAGCGTCCGCTGAGCTTACAACACCGCAAAGCAATGATGGCGTTGGCACCGGCAAGGGTCCAGTGCATCCCGGTTCGCTTAAGACGGGTGCCGATGGTCACCTTGCAGCCGGCCTCAACGACGCCAGAGCCGATGGATAGGCCCTGGGCGCGGAACTCCGGGTAGCGCATCCGGTGGCGGTTTCGGGTGAAGTAGTCGTGGCACTTGCGCGCCTCATCGGTGGCCTTTGCGTGGATGCGCAGCGCTTGTAGGAGTTCAGCCATCCTCCCTTCGTCGAGTTCGTCATGGCGCCGCTTTTCCCACTGCCGGCCCAAATCACTGCCCGGGCCGTAGATAGCCTTGGCGACATCTGAGAGATGTTCCTTGGCGTGGTACAGATCCACAATCTGAATGGCGCCTGGGAAATGTTCATTGGCCAGATTCCAGATCCAGAGTGCACCGTCGCCTAGCACCACGCGGCGCCGGGCGTTGTCAAAATCGCGGCGTTGCGACTCCCGATAGGCTCTCTGCGCGAAAGCGGACGACTCATCGTTGGTATCGAGGCTGGCGGCGCTTTCGATAGCCGCTGAGTAGGTGACAGAGCCTGGGTCACGGACAGGGATGCCCTTCTCGTCGCGCCCCTCGGCGGACCAAACAGTGACTAGCTTGACCTCTCTCGTTTTTGCCGAGCCGTCGGGTTGTTTGCCTTTTCGTCCATTGAGTTCAGAAGTCCTCATTGGGATCCCGGTACCATCCATACCCAAATACATTGTCGGAGCAACAGGCGAAGCAGGCTCGATAAAGGTCCACTCGTCCTCCGCGATCTCCCGTCCGAGTGCCTCGGCGGTGCGCTCGACCTGCTTTGGGTCAACTGGTATGCCAGCCAGTTCACGCATCAACTCACTGCTTTCGGCGAAGCTGACCATCGCTGCCGCCAACCCCACCATGCGGGTTGTAGCCACTGATAACGACGTGTCTTGTAGACCCAATGCACGATCACGCGGATAGAAACCGGTTTTGCATGAGTCGCAGTGATAGTAGGCACGCCCAAGCGTCATTCCACCAAGGACGGTGGTGAATGCCTTGAATCGACGACCGGCGTACCGGGCGTCGTTACCGCAGTTGCACCGGCATGTGTGGCCGACATAGTCGGTCAGATCAGCGTTGAGCCGCTGCTCTACGACCCAGACCGCAACCTTGAGCGCTTGTTGTCGGGCGGATATTTCGATCGCTTCAAAACTTAGGTCACCGACCGCACCCTGGCCTATGAGTACTTCGATTTCGGCGCCTACCTCCGCGTGGAAGCTCTCTTTAAAGCCCCCTTTTTACCGGTATCGTCTACAACGGCTCCGGGATCCGCCGACAGCATCGCATCGCACAACCCTTCGCTGACCTCGACCAGTTCCCCAGTAAGGTCGCGCAGCCGCCGGTATTCGGCAATTTGTTCTTTCGTTTGCAAGACGGCGCTCGGCGGAATGATCTTGGTAACGGTCTTACCGTCCACTTTGCGGGTCAGTGACCAACTCGGACCATGCCCACCCCCTTCCTCCTTGGCGCAGTGGCAGTTGGGCTTACCGCACTTGCGATAACGAGCAACCAGGGACCCAGGACGAAGATCCCCAATTGATGCCAGTTCTTCGCAGATTTCGTTTCGGCGACTGTTGAGTGTTTCGGGATCGTGGGTCTTGGCCATGTCGTGTCCCTCCATGACTGACAGTCTATCATACTGTCAGACTGCCAGCGCCCACAAACCCTCCTCATCACACCATCACAAATCTGACGTGCACCCGTCGATATTTCAGGACTTGACAAAAAACTCTATTTTGCTATATTACCAATTGGTTGAAAGGGGATTTATATTCTCTTTGACCCTATGACGCGGCGCTCAGTGTCAAAATGTACATACCGACTCTTTGCCTACCTTACAATCTCACCAAATTCCCACCAACAATCCAACCAACCAACGAGCGCCGACCGTCGTATATCCTCCATGGCTCTTCGAACAACGCCTCTCAAACTCAAAGTTCCCGGCAATACCGGCCGAGGCTCTTTTTTGTTCGGCTCGACCAGGGTCAGTGTTTTTTCTGTTAACATATGTCAGTTCAATGGGGTAGCTTCCGTTTTCGTTCGGAGTACCGCCACAAGCTGCGGGGAGGTTCTTCAGACCCCCAGACGCAACGACGGAGAACGGCATGGCATTGGTTGGAAAACTCGAGGATCTCAACTTGACGGAGCTCTTCCATATGCTGTCCTTGTTCCAGAAGTCCGGGCGCCTGACCCTTTCGGCAGATGACAAGAAAGGCGTGTTCCTCTTCAGGGGCGGAAAAATCATCCACGCCGCCGACGGCGCCCCGAGAGAATCCTTGGGGCACACGCTGGTATCCAAGAATCTTATTTCGGAATCGACACTGCGAACCGCCCTCGACAGCCAAGCAGAAGATTCCGAACATCGTCGATTGGGGACCATCCTGGTTGCCATGGGCGCTGTTACCGAAGAGCAGATCGAGCAACTGATCCGCGAACGGCTCCAGGCCATCACCAAGGAATTTCTCCACTCGGATACCGGATTTTTCAGCTTCAAGCCGGAAGAGGATGATCCGGCCTCCAACAAAAACCAGTCCCGGCAGGACGTCGATTTGCCGACAGGCATGAATACTGACCAGTTCATTCTCGATCTTCTGACGCGACTCGATGCCGTGCAATCTCGAATGACCCCATTAGCTTCAACTGATGGAACCAAGCCGACCGACACATCGACAGAATCCGGACAATCCCTGAATGACGAAGGGTTCTCGTCCATCCTCGATTACATGGTGGACTCTTCCAACTACGGATCACTGACCACCGAACCGGATAGCGGCATGGATATCGTCACCAGCCTGGCGGAGCTTCGGTCACTGATGGTAGAGATTCAGCTTCGATCCCCGTCGTTCACCGGAGAGATCACACTGATGGTCCTCCGTTTTGCAACTCGAGTCGTCAATCGTGGCATTTTGTGTCATGTGTCACCGAGCGGCATCATCGGCATCGGACAGTTTGGACTGGCCAGACAGGCAGAGAGCACTGAGTCCGTCGATCGCAGAGTTCGCAGCATGTGCATCCCAGTACACGAACCTTCGGTCTTCATGGAGGTCTTCGAGACGATGCACTCATATCAAGGCAAACTCAGGAGCAGTTGGTGGAACGATCAGCTCGTTCGATTCCTCGGGGGACCAGCCCCGACCGAAGTTATTGTCATCCCAATCATCGTTGACGGTATGATCGAGGGGCTATTTTATGGCGACAATGTTCCCCACGATCGAGCAATCGGATCGGTTCACACCTTGGAGCTTCTGATGATCGAAGCTGGACTTGCCTTGGAAAAAACACTTTTGCGTTCTCGCCTGAAACAAATCCAGGATCAGGCTCATATCCTGGGAACACCATCGGAGGCTCCTTCGTGAAACCCTGGACTACCGGAGATACGCCATGACATCACAAACCGTCATGACCATCGATGATTCCGCAGCTATCCTGACGATCATCGCGGCCTACCTTGAGGACTCGGAGTTCAAGGTCATCGCATCCGAGCGGGATGGCCGCAGGGCGGTCGAAGTCTTTCAGGAGATACGGCCGGACATCGTCCTATTGGATCTCATCATGCCCGGCCAGTCCGGCATGGAGACCCTGTCCCAGATCCTGGCACTAGACCCCGACACCTGTGTTGTCATGGTCAGTTCGTTGGGCACGGAGGATGCCGTACACCAGTGCTTGAGCACCGGCGCCAGGAGCTTTCTCCAGAAGCCGTTCTCGAGGGATGCATTCATCGATTTCCTGCGAAATCTCAACAACCAACCACGGGACTCAGAGGTCGAATTATGAGTTCGATGTTCTTTGGTCACTACCTATTGGAACAGGGCGCTATTCAACGTGAGGGCCTACTGGATGCCATCGAGAGGCAGCGTAATACCAACCGGTCCCTGCCGGATATCGCCGTTGGAGAAGGGCTGTTGGATCAAGTCAAGGCTGACCAGATCCACACGATGTTCCGGGTCTCGAATTCGAGCTATGAAGATCTCTGTATTTCGGAAGGGCGTCTTTCCAGAACCGATGTCGAGAAACTCAGCCGCATCCAGTCCGCCGAATGGCTCCGCATCGGCGCCGCTCTCGTCCAGGGAGGGTATCTTTACGATGCCGCTATGACGACCCATCTCGAGGACTTCAATACGATCGAATCTGCCCAGCAAAGAACACTGGAAAGTGAATTCAACCATCTCGAGGAATCGATAATCATCCGAGCCTGCACTGAACTGACATTGCGCCACGTCGCCCGTATTTCCGGCGCCCCGGTCAAACTCCAACGGATTGATTCTTCCAACGGTACGCTGAGACAGGGATTTCGTCGTTTTGCGCAGAACATCGTCGGCGACAGAGAATTCTGCATCACAATCGATCTTGGAGACCCCCTGTTCTCGGTTGCAGCCAAAGGTATGCTTGGCGTGGACGTTGACCCTGCAAGCGAGGCCGCCCGAGACGCAGGCTGTGAACTCATTAACTTGATCGGAGGCAATACCTGTACTCAGCTCGAACCTCAGGGCTACACTCTCCGGCCGGAACCTCCCTTCTCTCCCAATATTCCGGATCCGGATCACGAGGAAAGGCCGTCGATCCGAGGTACGGCATTTGCCGGCGATGACCATTTCGAATTCAATATTTTCATCGACCGACCATGAGAAATGAACTGGTCTACGTTGTCCACTCAGAGCCGGGGGTTGCTGCCCAGTTGAGTCAGGCTCTCTTGGTATCCAAATTCAAGGTCGTCAGCATGACGACGGAGGAGGAAGCCGACGCCACGGTGACCGGCCGCCAGTTCATGTTGCCCGATGCCATTCTGACACCACTCGGAGACATTGAAAGCGGTGACTCAATCCTGATTCGCCTCCTCCAGTCAAACCCCTTGATGGAGCAGATCCCCCTGGTCGTCGTTGCCAGTACCGACAAGGACGAACGGCGCAGGGCCCTTCGGCTCGGCCTTCTCAGCGTTGTCTTTCCCCCCTACGACCCTGAAGAAGTCTCCCTGACGACACAACTGGCCATCGAGAAACACCGCAATGAGCAACTGCTCTTCGGATCACTTTCGCAACTGTCCGTCCCGGATCTGCTACAAACCGCCGAGGTTGGACGGCGTAGCGGCACCATCTCCTTTCAACACAATGGGGACAAGGGGCAGGTGTGGCTCCGTGACGGCATGGTGGTCAACGCCGTCATTGACGACGACACCCCACCAGAGCAGGCGGTCTACCGCATCATTCTGTGGGACTCCGGCACCTTCGAGGCCAACTTTGGAGATATAGACGTCGATGTTCGGTTTTCCATGCCTCCGTCAGAACTGGTACTGGAAGCAATGCGGCGGCTCGACGAGGCCCGGGCTGCCGAAACCGAAGCCCCGGACATTGACCCCAATGAGCCTGCCCATCTGCAGCAACTGGAATTCGCTCTGACCCTCCCCAACATCGTTTCCGCCTATACGGGGAACTACCTGGATCCGGCCCTTCTGGCCGACCGCCTCGAGACTGTCCGCCAGTCGATGCTTGAGTCGCAGCCGGAACTGCATCATTTTCAGGTCTTGGACTCGGGCGCCGTCATCCTGGTCGATACCGTCTCGGCCCACAACCCTGGAGCAATCCTCGAGGCCGGCGCACAGTGGTGTGCCGCCGTCTTCCACCGAATGGACGCTGCACTGGCCTGGAGATTCGACCGCAAACGGTTGGCCAATCTCCTCAGCCCCTGGCGGGAGATACTGATCAGAGAAGGGCTTTTCAAGACCTTGGGTCTATCCGACATCGACAATGCTCTGGCTCCAGACGACGATTCTCACGTTTTTTCTTCGAGAGAGCGAGCTTTGCCACTCGGCTGTTTCCTCCTGGAGACCAACGGAAGGATCCTTGAGTATGGTCCTTTTGGCCCACAGATGGGCCGGATCGATCCCGAACGCCTCTCAGGTCAACGGATCACAGCCGTGATCCCGGCCGCCATCGCCCTTGAGGCAACAGAGTTGATGCAGCAGACGATGGCCTCAACCGATGATTCCGGAGTGGCCTATGGCCGCTTCGACTTCGAGATGGGCCACGTCCCGGCATCGGTCCAACTGTCCTTCTTTGCCTCACCGGTGGAAGGCCACGTCATTCTGACCGTCAACCGGGTACGTCCTCAGGAAACACCACTTTCACCCAGAATTGAGCGTGATCCACTGTTGGGCATCCTGACTGACGGAGGACCGAACAGGTTATTGGCCGTCAACGACGACTTCCTGTGCGCATTTGAAAGTCTACTCTCACGCACCTTCCGAAATCGCCACCAGGAAATTTTGCAACGATTCGGGAAACAATGGGGTCTCCGTCACGCCTTGAGGGTCGAGCAAATAGCGCAGCATCAATTCGGTATGACTCTGAGAGAGGTCGAGTCTCACGTCGCACTGGAACTGCTGTCCGGCTCAATCGGAATTCTGGGACTCGGGACGTTCGAGGCCGACCTGACCTACAGGGACCGAGGCCTCATCGTCATCACACACACGAGCAGCCCCTTCCCGTCATATTTCCCGTCGCCGTCCGATGTGTCCTGTTCAATTCTGGCCGGGTTTCATGCCGCGATCCTGTCGTATCTCGCTGGACGGCACCTGGCGGCCCGCGAAGTCTGTTGCAGCCGGACACCCGGTGAACCCTGCCTCTTCGTCATTGCAACCGAAGAACGTCTCAACGCCGTTTTCGTTGCCGTCCCGGGATCATCAGATCACACGCTGCTGGCCGAAATCGCTGCGGCCAGACCGACCAAGAGCCATTGATGATGAAGAAGCCCGATGACCTGAAGAATGGAATCGGAACCGCTCTCGACGACTGCAGTTGGGATTACGCAACTCCAAAACCCATACGCCGCTTCTTCCTCAATCCCATGAGCTCCTTCTTCGGTGATTTCCCCTGGGAAGGTCGGAAATCGAAGGAAACACAGACCACGTCCCCTCAGAGATCCAACCCGCCGGAAAAAGAAAAATAAATCTTACGATGCGCGCAGCGCATTATAGGAGCCTGTTGGGCAGAGGCCGGAGCCATTTCATATCTCTCGACCGCCACACCAGCCTCTGCCCAACAGGCTCCTATCGGTGATCCACGAACAGAACCACACGCAAGGACTGCCCCTCGTACGAAGCCTCGGTTCGTGTCACGACGTCACTGTCGAGGCGCGCCACATCGTAATCTGATCCCTCAATGACCGTCGGTAATGAAATAAACTCGGAACCCGGCAGGAGCGTCTTGAGGTTCCCGCCAACCATGTTGGCCAGCTCCCCGAGAGCATCCCGGATGTCCTCATTGCCCAGATCACTCTCCGGCATCGAGAACATCTGGGCCGCGGCGGCCCGAACGACGGACCGGGCACATATCAAATGCACGGCCCCGGCAAACCCTCCCGAGATCTGCACAATACCGGTCATCAGGTCTTCCTGTGAATCTGCAGGTACGTTGGTGGATTGTTCGTCATCATCGAGTTCAAACCCCAATTGGGTCGACCAGATCGTCTCAATTATTTCAAAGAGTTCTCCGGGTGTAAGACTCATTGCCCACTCCCCTCCCCGGGTTGATAGAACGCCGCCCGCCCAAACTGGACTCGCCTGAAGCTGTCA
>Ga0164318_10007729_pt1 | contig 10420 bp, 7 predicted proteins | sample GuaBasSedimGuay9_FD_113734 | JGI IMG/M metagenome (GOLD analysis project Ga0164318, IMG submission 113734) | Subseafloor sediment microbial communities from Guaymas Basin, Gulf of California, Mexico - Guay9, Core 4571-4, 0-3 cm | ecosystem: Environmental > Aquatic > Marine > Hydrothermal vents >...
CGCCATTGAATAATCCTGAGTGACTCCATCCCCTTTGGCATACATCAATGCCAATTTGATTTGAGCCTTGGCAACTCCCTGTTCAGCAGCTTTTCTGTACCACTTCACCGCCTCTTCATGATCTGGGGTAACGCCAGTCCCTTTGACATACATCAGTCCCAAATTAAATTGTGCCTTGGCATCTCCTTGTTCTGCTGCTTTTCTATACCACTTCACCGCTTCTCTGTTATCTTGGGTCACGCCAGTTCCACTGATATACATAAATGCCAAATCATATTGCGCCCTGGCATCCCCCTGTTCAGCTGCTTTTCTGAACCACCTCACTGCTTCTTTGTAATTCTGAGTAACCCCTTCTCCGTCAGAATACATCAAGGCTAAATTATATTGTGCTGCAGCATCCCCTTTTTCTGCCTGCTTTTTACAATCATCAAAGTCAGAACCTCCGTATATATTTATAATTATAATTGAAAGAATCAGCAGAAAAATGATGGGTAGGAATACGCGTATAGATTTATTCATTTTGAAAAACCTCATTACTCTGTATACCCAAATATCTCGAAAAAATTATGAATCACACAAACAGCTCTCAGTTGATAATTCATCAGTGGATACCGCCAATTGAATCATAGTGGACTATTGGTGATTTTAAAACAAAAAAAAGGAAGTCAGCAAAAAGCTAACTTCCTAATTTTATTATGGTACCCGAGACGAGAATCGAACTCGTACAGGATTACTCCCGAGGGATTTTAAGTCCCTTGCGTCTACCAGTTCCGCCACCCGGGCATGAAATGGCTATATTAATGATTCCTGTCCTACTGTCAACTTTAATATGCAAGTGCAATCACCTCTTTGCCTTATTTTATCCATCATCGCCTATTCCCAGCTTCCCAAGCCGATAGCGAATTGAACGGAAATTGATTCCTAACAGCTCTGCTGCCCGTTTTCGCACCCCGCCAGATTTCTCCAGCGCTTGAAGAAGCACAGTTCTTTCTAGATCTTCCAACCATTTTTCCAGATCAAAATCAGCATCGGGAAGATCGCCTATCAAGCCACACAGATTGCGATTTTTATTTTTAACCTGCTCTGGTAGACACTCGACCGTTAACTCTTCACTTTCACCCAGAACCACACAGCGTTCGACCAGATTTTCCAGTTCACGAACATTGCCCGGCCAATCGTAGTTAAGCAATAACTCCAGCGCCTGCTTCTGAATCGGATACTCCCCTTCACCTTTCAGACGTTGATAAAATCTATTGATCAAGAGGGGAATATCATCCTGTCGGGATCGTAACGGGGGAAGTTCAATAGAAACAACGTTCAAGCGGTAGAACAGATCCTCGCGAAAGCTACCCTCTTTAATCATTTCAGCTAAATCCTGATTGGTTGCTGCGACCAATCTGATGTTCAGAGGAACATTACTGGTTCCGCCAACCCGGCGAAATTCTCGCTCTTGAAGAACGCGCAATAATTTTACCTGCATCCCCATTGGTAATTCACCAATTTCATCCAAAAACAAGGTGCCATTATCAGCGGACTCAAACAGTCCCTCTTTGCGCCTATCGGCACCGGTAAACGCCCCTTTTTCATGGCCGAACAATTCACTTTCCAGTAAATTTTCGGGGATAGCCCCACAGTTGATCGGGACAAAGGGGTGCTTTTTTCGGCCACTGTTTAAATGCAATGCCTGGGCAACCAATTCCTTTCCCGTACCACTTTCACCGGTAATCAGAACATTGGCCTGACTTGGGGCAACCCGCTCTAACAAGGCAATCAATTTAGACATGGCCGGGCTTTTTCCAATCAAATTCTGAAAAGAAGAACGCTGTCCAAGTTGCTGTTTAAGGCGCCGATTTTCCTGCTGGAGCTGTTTCCTCTCGAGGGCATTTTTGATCACCAGACGGATTTCTTCATTTTTAAATGGCTTGGTAATATAGTCGTAAGCACCCAGTTTCATCGCCTCAACTGCCTCTTCAGTCGAGGAGAATGCGGTAATCATCATCACCGTGACATCATTATCCTGCTCACGCAATTTGCGTAATAATTCAATACCCGTCACCCTGGGCATCTGGATATCAGAAATAACCAGGTCATAATTATTTTCCTGAGCCATGGTGAAAGCCACCGCGCCATCTTCTGCCTGATCAACCTGATACCCTTCCCGTTGGAGCAAAATTGACAACATGGTGCGTAAGCTATTTTCATCATCAACAACAAGGATTCGATACAGATTCTTTTCAGTAGCCATTCTTAACCTTCTTCCGGAGTAAAAAGGAGAGAAAATCTGGCACCGCCAGCAGCTCCCTTCTCAACAGTAACCATTCCACCATGTGATTCTACAACCGAGTAAACAGATGCCAAACCGAGTCCGGTCCCCTTCTCTTTTGTCGAAAAAAATGGCTCAAAAATACGACCTTTGATTTCATCAGCAATACCCGGTCCACTATCTTCAATAATAATGGTGGGAACTTCCTTTTCTTCGACGCTAAAAATTAACTGTCCCTGACTTTGCATCGCCTCAGCGGCATTGATAGTCAAATCCCATAAAGCCTGCAATATCAAGCCACGATCTAAAACAAGATAAAAGTCAGCTGGATAAACCTGGGTGATTTCAATCTCCTTGAAGCGGGGATCAGTAGCAAGCATATCAACCAGTTGATCGAGAATAGAAGCAACATTCACCGATTCTTTCACCGGTTCTTTCGGTTTGGCAAATTCAAGAAAATCGGTTAACAACCCATTGAGGCGCTCAGCCTCTTTTACCACAATTCCCATCAAACGAAGGTCATCAGGTTGAACCGTTTCAGCCTCCATCAACAATTGGACAGAGCCGCTGATAGAAGCGAGGGGGTTGCGGATTTCATGCGCCATTCCTGCTGCCAGGCGACCAACAGCTGCCAGACGATCTGTCCGCTTTAAATCTTCTTCTGTTTTTTTCAACTGAGTTAAATCCTGAAAAGTCACTAAAACTCCAAGATTTTCCCCTTGACTCCCTTTAGCTGGAGTTGTCGCATAACCAAGAATAAGATTTTCTCCACTTTCCCTGATAAAATAACCTTCAGACCGCTTTAGTGGCTTTATGGCCACAACAGGGTCCAGCGATAAGCCCGGAAACATTTCAGCAGCATCTTTATCATAAACATCCTGCAACGACAATCCGGTGATAACGCTAGCTGCCCGGTTAAAGGAGCGGATTCTTCCTCTGGAATTAATCAACATGAGCCCACTACTGATATGGGACAGAATCGTCCGATTCATTTTTTTCAATTCAGCATAATCAATAGTTTTGAGTTGTAACTCTTTTTCGCTCTGTCGCCAGCGTTCTGCAAGAGTACCACTGAGGATTGAGGTTAGAAAAAAGGCAACACCATGAACAAATAGTACCGAGAAAAAAGTCCCATCGGGAACGGAACGAAATAAATTAATCGGGTGCAGATAGTTGAAAAATTGGAGATTGAGTATTCCACCGAACATGATAACTGCACATGCAGCGGACAAAATGGTCGAACGACGTGACAATAAAAAGCTTGCAGAGACGATGACTAACAGATATGCAAAGGAAAAAACACTTTCGACTCCTCCAGTCAGAAGGATCAAAACAGAGACAAATAATAGGTCCCAGACAATCTGTAACTGGGAAAAAAAATCGGTGTTTGATATTTTTTTAAGGAAGAGTGCTGAAACTAAAGCCTCAGCATAGGCGATTCCAATCAGTAGAAATAAAGGTTGAATAAGGGTACGATTGGCGCTTCCTTTCAGGTAGAAAATTGCCGCGCCACCCAGCAGAAGAGTAATAACCGCGGTTCGACAGATTAAGTACCAGGTCAAACCACGGTTATCAGTTTTCATCACCCTTTTTTTCAAAATCTCCGAGGTGGACATTAACCGCCCGCAACACCTGCCAGTTTAAAGATCGGCAGATACATGGCGATAACCAGACCACCGACAGTGGTTCCCAAAAACAGCATCAATAGTGGTTCCATCATGGCGGTTAAATTTCCAACCGCGTCATCAACTTCATCATCATAAAAATCAGCAATCTTCTCCAGCATGGTATCCAGAGCACCGGCCTGTTCACCAACTGCAATCATTTGACAGACCATCGCAGGGAAAACTCCCGATTCCGCCAACGGCTCAGCAATAGTCTTCCCTTCACTGATACTGGATGCGACCTTGGCAATCGCTTTCTCTACTGTTCGATTACCCGCTGTCTTCCTGACAATCTCCAGGCCATCGAGAATTGGCACCCCGCTGGAAATCATTGTTGAGAGTGTCCGGGCAAATTTAGCGACGGCAACCTTACGGATTAAAATTCCAAAGATTGGTGCTTTCAAGGACCAGTGGTCAATTATATCTCGACCCTTATTGGTTGCGTAGATTTTTTTAACTATAAAAACAATCGCGAAAAAACCCCCGATAATAAGGAGAATATAGTCTTGAATGAAATCACTTATAGCGATAACTATCTGTGTCGGTAGCGGTAAAGCAGCACCAAAATCGGCAAACATTGCTGAAAACGAGGGAATAACAAAGATCAGGATGACAGCAATAACCACTACAGCAATACCAATGATGGTGACCGGGTAGGTCATGGCACTTTTGACCTGCTTTTTCAACTTTAACGCTTTTTCAATATAAACTGCCAGCCGGTTCAGGATAGTATCGAGAATACCACCAACTTCACCTGCCGCTATCAGGTTAACGTAGAGTTCGTTAAACGCTTTGGGGTGCTTTTTCAAAGCATCAGCAAAGGTTGCCCCTGCCTCAACATCTTCCTTAACCTTAAGGAGAATCGTTTTAAAGGTTTTATTATCCTGCTGCGAGGAGAGAATATCTAAACACTGAACCAATGGTAGCCCGGCATCAATCATAGTGGCAAACTGACGGGTAAAAACAACAATATCCTTGGTTGTAATTTTGGGTTTCAGAAAGCCGATATTCAACTCTACATTTAACCCTTTTCCCGCTTCCTTTACTTTACTAGCCTGCACCCCCTGACGTCGCAAACTTGCCATGACCGCAGCTTCACTGGCAGCCTCCATGGTCCCTTTTGTACTTTTTCCATCACGTGCGCGACCTGCCCAAGCAAAGGTTGGCATGATCTACCCCTTTCCAAATACATTGATCGTTAAATGTTGAAAAATGCTGCTCTCTTAAAAAAAATATGCGATTTAAACCACCAAATTATCTTCCACGACCAGGATTAATCGCCTTTTTTCGACCAAGAGCTGCAGCAGGATTGGCAAACATCTGCTTCAGTTCATCTATATCGTGAGAACGGGCCATTGCATCATCCTGGGTGATCTGCCGATCATGGGCCAGCAGAAACAATGATTGATTTAACGTCTGCATTGCGAACTTATCCTGCCCAATCTGCATCTGCGAATAAATCTGATGAATTTTATCCTCCCGAATCAAATTTCGGATCGCTGCATTCGGCACCATCACCTCCAGTGCCATACAACGCCCTTTTCCGTTTGCCAGCGGCATCAGAGTCTGCGACATGACCCCTTCCAGAACAAAAGAAAGCTGAGTTCTTACTTGTGACTGCTGGGTATCTGGAAAAACATCGATAATCCGGTTCATGGTCTGCACACAGGAATTAGTGTGCAAAGTTGCAAAGCAGAGGTGACCCGTTTCGGCAAGGGTCAAGGCGGCCTCAATCGTTTCAATATCTCTCAATTCCCCCAATAGAACCACATCAGGGTCCTGACGTAATATATACTTGAGGGCCATTTTGAATGATTGGGTATCTGCCCCGACTTCCCGCTGATTAACCAGACATTTTTTATGCGGATGCAGATATTCAATCGGATCCTCAATGGTAATGATGTGTTCACTGCGTTCACTGTTAATTGCATCAATAATCGCTGCAAGGGTTGTTGTCTTACCACTCCCGGTCGGTCCCGTTACCAGAACCAACCCGCGAGGTTTTTTTGACAGATCTCTAACAACCGCTGGAAGATTCAGATCATCAAAACTTTTGATATCAAAAGGAATGGCTCGAAAAGCACCCGAAACCGCCCCCCGTTGGACAAAGACATTTCCCCGAAATCGGGATAACCCCTTAACCCCGAAAGAGAGGTCAAGTTCATTTTCTTCCTCAAACTTACGCTTCTGTGCATCGGTCAAAACGCTGTAGCAAAGCTGCTTGGTTTCAGCTGAAGATAGATTCTCTTCGCTGGTAGAGGTCATCTTCCCATCGATCCGGATCTGTGGAGATATTCCGGTTGATATGTGCAGATCGGAAGCACCCTGTTCGATCATTGATTTAAGCAATTGATGCATATTGGCCATAAAACTTCCCTTAATTTATTTAACTATCACGGTAGGGGACTGACCTTCGGTCTGTCCCCGGATAAATCCATTAATCATCGGCAACTGTCGTACGCAATCCCTCTTCCAGGGTTGTGACCCCCTCCATCAATTTACTTAATGCCGATTGACGCATGGTTTTCACCCCAAGACGCATTGATTCCTGTTTAATTTCAGCAGTATTCGCACCAGACAGAATCATTTCCCTAATCTCTTCAAACATCGGCATAACCTGATAGACACCAATTCGCCCCTTGTAGCCAGTATCATTACAAATCGCACAACCACGCCCCTTGTAAGTTGTAAATTTACCCACCTGATTTTCTGGAACACCTGCGGTGATCAGGGCATCTTTGGAATGTTTTTCCGGCTCTTTACACTCGGAACAAACTCTTCGACCGAGTCGCTGCGCAGAAATCAGGTTAACTGCTGAGGCAACCAGGAAGGGTTCAATTCCCATATTCAAAAGTCGGTTAACGGTACTGGGAGCATCATTGGTATGCAAAGTTGAAAGAACCATATGTCCGGTCAATGCAGCCTTAACCCCAATCTCTGCAGTCTCAAAATCTCGGATCTCACCGATCATGATGATATCTGGATCCTGGCGCAAAAAAGCGCGCAGGGCTGCCGCAAAATTGAGGCCGATCTCTTCATGCATCTGCACCTGGTTGATTCCGGCAAAGTTAAACTCCACCGGATCTTCAGCCGTCGAGATATTTTCCGTTGTGCCATTCAATTCAGAAAGAGCCGAATAGAGTGAAACCGTTTTGCCACTCCCGGTTGGACCGGTGACCAGAACCATCCCGAAAGGTTTATGAATCTCCGTTTTGAACCATGCAAGCGCTTTCTCTTCATATCCAAGTTTGGTCATGTCCAACTGCAGGTTACTTTTATCCAGCAGCCGGAGAACCACCTTCTCACCAAATAGAGTCGGCAGACAATTGACTCGATAATCCATCTCCTGGTTACGCGCCATCTTGATCTTGATTCGACCATCCTGGGGAAGGCGTCTTTCGGCAATATCCATCGTTGCCATAATCTTAAGGCGCGAGGTAATTGCATTTTTAAGTTTACGTGGAGGCTTCATCACCTCATACAACACCCCGTCAATCCGATAACGCACTCGAAAGGAATGTTCATAAGGTTCAATATGGATATCTGAGGCTTTCTTCTTAATCGCATCAGTTAAAATAAGATTGACCAGTTTGACAACCGGAGCATCCTCACTGGCACGCTCAAGCTCACCAACATCATCTAATGTGGTATCATCTATCAGCTCCAGATCGTCAAAATCTTCCAACCCCCCCAAAACATCAGCCATGGTGGAGCTTTGATCATAGAATTTATCGATTGATTCCTTGATGGCGGCTTCAGCTGCAACGACAACTTCAACATTAAAGCCGGTCATGAATTTAATATCGTCAATAGCAAAGATATTTGATGGATCGGCCATGGCAACAATCAACGTTGCCCCGGCACGATTAATGGGAACTAACTGATATTTTTGTGCAACCTCAGAAGGAACCAAGGCAAGCACGGCCGGATCAACATCAAATTCGGCGAGATCAATAGATGGAACACCATAATGTTTAGATAGAAAAGCAGCGAGGTCATGCTCCTGAACGTAGCCCAGTTTGACCAGAGCTGCACCCAGACGAGTTCCATCCTTTTTTTGTTCAGAGACCGCGTTGGCCAACTGGTCATCAGAAATCAGTTGATTTCGAACCAGCAATTCTCCCAGACGACTGACACTCATTGAACTATATCCCCTTCTATTTTCATTTAACCGTGCGTAGGCTTAAATCAGGCAGCAGTATTGACTATCGGCCTACTTCAGTTAGAAACCTGCGCATAAAACCTGGCGTAGGTTTAACCCCTGTCCAGAGAAAAAAAGCATCCTCACCTTGAGCAGCCAACATCCCTAGCCCATCAGTGCAGAGCAATTTCAGTGAACGCGCACTTTTAATAAGTGGGGTTTCAGAAAGAGAATATATCATATCAAATATTAATGCGCTACCCTTAATGCACTCCAATGGTAAAAATTTTATCTTTTCCCCATACAGCCCGACGGAAGTTGTATTCACAATTAAATCTACTCCAGATAAAGTTTCTAAATAGCTGTTATCATTGTAGTCAGCAACAAAAAACTGAACCGAAGGAAAGTGTGATATAAGATTATCGATAAGTTTTTCTGCCCGGTCCGGATGTCGATTTGCAATAAAAATTGATTTCACACCTGCCAGAGCTAACCCAACAGCTACAGCTCGGCACGCCCCTCCGGCCCCCAAAAGTAAAACTTTGCATCCCTCAGGCTGAAATTTTAATTCTTGGCGAACCGAACGGATAAAACCACTCGCATCCGTATTGTAACCGGTCAGAACTCCAGCACGATTGACGACAGTATTCACTGCACCAATTAACCTGGCAGTTGGGTCAATCTGGTCAAGCAGAGGAAGGATCGTTTCTTTATGGGGAATTGTGACATTCACCCCGGCAACATTCAGGGCACGCAGCCCGTTGACAGCTGCTGACAGATTCTCTGGCCGCACATGAAAAGGGACATAAACAGCATCAATATGATGTGCCTGAAAGGTTTGATTCTGCATCATGGGGGAAAGTGAATGGGCAACCGGATCACCCAAAAGACCGTATATCTGGCTTTTTCCTGACAAAGACATTGTGATCCTATTTTAACGACAGATATTCCCGATACTGAATAATCTGCACCGGTTGAAGAATCTGTCGCGCCCTGAGCACATCTGCAGAAATCGCATCAACTAATCCCTCAACATTTAAAAATTTCTGTTCCCCGCGTAACCGCTCAACAAAATAAATCCGCAAATTCTGATTATACAATTTTCCGGTAAAATCAAGCAGATGAACCTCAATTGTCGAAGGATTATCACCAAAGGTTGGACGCGTCCCAATATTAACAACACCGCCATATTCCTGCGATCCATGCCGCACCTTAACAGCATAAACCCCTGACGCCGGCAATAATTCCTTCTCCGTCTCCAGGTTGGCCGTCGGGAAACCCAGCTCACGCCCGCGTTGATCCCCCGGCACAACCCTTCCTTCAAGATTATACTGACGACCTAGTAAGCGCACCACTCCCGCGACATCACCTGCCGCTATCATAGTGCGGATCCGGGTTGAACTGTAGGGCAGGCCATCTGCCCCCACCGGCGGCATAACCTTGACTGAAAACCCTTGTTTTTCCCCACAGGCTTTAAGGAATTCAGTATTGCCACCTCGCCCCTTACCAAAAGAATAATTGTACCCAACCACCAGAGATCGGACATGGAGCTTGGCAATAAGAATATCAGCAACAAACTGCTCCGGCGACATCATTGCAAACTCTGCAGTAAATGGTGATTGAATTAAATAATCGATATGGGAAGCGGCAATCAATCGCTGCTTCTCTTTTAGCGTATTCAATAATAGTGGCGCTTTATCCGGGGCAAGGAACTTAAGCGGATGGGGATTAAAGGTATAAACAATTGAAGGGATATTTAACTGTCGAGCCAGCTTGACCAGATGACGAAATAATTCACGATGCCCCAGGTGGACACCATCAAAGTTGCCCAAGGTAACAGCACTTGAGTTAAAGGAGATCGGCAGGTTATTAAAACTTTTAATGATATCCATCTATCTATTCCGGGAATATATTCTTTCATGGTCCTGCAGTGAAGAGATGAAACTGTACCATGATCCGAATGATGCCACCATAAGGATATAATTTCATAAGTTCAAGGCTGTCTCTGCCATTGACGAAAGTGGCTCAGATGTTTGCGAGCCAAGAAGTAGTGGTGATTTGTTTCGCAAAAGCCCTTAAAGCGATCAACCCGTTATCGGGAGACGCACAACGAGGAGATATCCTCCGATAAAGATCTTAAGTTGGCACCACTCAAATCAGCTAACCGGGTTTTTCCATCTGCCCATTGAAATTAATCGGGTAATAAAACAATTTTTTCGGTTTGCCAATAGTCAATACTTTTCTTCTGTGGATAAATCTGAACCCTGGAACCTACTTTAAGGTCATAGCGAGTGATAAACACGGGTTCATCTGTCCCATTATCACGCCAGACACTTGCTACCTTATATATAG
>Ga0164318_10007731_pt1 | contig 10417 bp, 4 predicted proteins | sample GuaBasSedimGuay9_FD_113734 | JGI IMG/M metagenome (GOLD analysis project Ga0164318, IMG submission 113734) | Subseafloor sediment microbial communities from Guaymas Basin, Gulf of California, Mexico - Guay9, Core 4571-4, 0-3 cm | ecosystem: Environmental > Aquatic > Marine > Hydrothermal vents >...
TTCCTTAACAGTCAAGCGAGTCCATCCTAAATTTATTCTTTGGTCTATAATATTTGTTTTTACTATGTGGATTGGTAAATTTATAAAACCTTCAGATAACTACCTGTTAAAGAATTGCTATTCGCAGCCAGTTCTTTTGCAGTCCCTTTTCCAACAATACTACCACCTTTTTCACCTCCTTCCAGTCCTAAATCAACAATATAGTCCGCATTTAACATAATGGTTGAGTGATGTTCGGATATGATTAAGGTATGTCCATTGCTTACTAATTTATCAAATAATAAAATCAAATTCTTTACATCTTCAAAATGTAAGCCTGTGGTTGGTTCATCCAGTAAGAAAAGCATTTTGCCAGAAGTTACTTTCATTAGTTCCACAGCCAGTTTCAAGCGTTGTAATTCGCCACCCGAAAGCGTATTCAACATTTGACCAATTTTCAGATAAGATAAGCCTATTTCATTTAAAACATCCAGCTTTTTCATGATTTTGTCATTATCAATGAAAAGATCAACTAATTCAGCTACACTCATTTCCAAAATAGCGGCAATACTTTTCCCTTTGTAATTATACACCAACACCTCTTTTCCATATCTTTTACCTAAACATTTTTCACAAACAGTATCAACATCTGCCAGAAAATCCATACTCACTTTTATTATTCCCTGTCCTTTACAATGCTCACATCTTCCCCCTTTTGTATTGAGTGAAAAATAAGACTTTGTTATTTTTTTGTTGCTTTTTTTAGCTTCTTTGGCAAATTCATCACGAATAAGATCAAATACTCCACTAAAACTTGCAATTGTTGATCTGGATGAACCTCTTGGTAAAGATTGATCAGCCCAAATAAATTTATCAAATTTAGAAAGTCGTTCTAAACTTGCACAGTTCACAGCCTTGTCCATTTTTAATGATTTTTGAACTACATCTAACAACAAAGACGTTTTTCCACTTCCTGAAACTCCACTTATAACATTAATACAAGATTCATAGAATTTCACATCAATACTTTTCAAATTATTCGCATATGCCTTTTCTATTTTAATAGCTACATTCTCTGTTTCATTAAGTAATCGATAAATAGGTAAATTCTTATCATTTAGGTATTTTGCCGTCAATGAAACTTTAGAGTTTAAAATATCATTCAAACTTCCTTCCGCAATAATATTCCCACCCTTGATTCCTGCACCTTCACCCATATCAATAATATAGTCGGCAGAACGAATAACATCTTCATCATGTTCAGCAACAACGACTGTATTACCCAAATCCCGGAGTTCTTTTAAGATTTCAATTAGTTTTTGATTATCTTTCGGATGCAAGCCTGCAGTAGGTTCATCCAAAATGTAAGTTATCCCGGTCAATTCGGAGCCTAGCATCCCGGCAAGACGCACACGCTGCGTTTCACCACTGGAAAGTGTATTTGTTAAACGATTTAATCTAAGGTAAGCCAGACCAACACTTTTAATTAGTTCTAAACGACGAATTATTTCTATTGCGAGAGTATCAAAGATTTGTTGCTCAGCAATTGGTAGTTCTTTTGCGGTTTGCCTAAAAAAAGAAATAGCAGCATCAACAGAGATATTGGTTAACTCACTAATATTAAGATCATTTACAACAATAAGTAAAGCTGTTTGATTTAAGCGTCCACCTTCGCAAACCGTACAGTTTTCTTTTTTCATTAAAGGAAGAAGTGCCTCGCCCCTCTTATCTGCCTGTTTTCTTTGAAATTCTTCTAAAATATGTCCTAAAAAACCAATCCATTTTGATTTAAATTGTTGAGTTCCTTCATGATTACCGCGCTTAAAATGCCAATCCACATTAAAAATATCTTCGTCACATCCATAAAAAGCTATTTTTTTTGCTTTATCAGATAATTCATTCCAGGCAACTGAAAAATCAATATTTTTCTCTTTGCCAACAGACTGTAAAATAGCTACATACTGCCCAGAAGTTTCCCCATAAAACTTTCCGGTCTTTGTTCCATCCAAAGCGCCACTTATTATTGATTCTCCAGGATTCGTAATTACTTTTTCTATATCCGGCATATAAGCAAAGCCTAATCCACCACAGGCATTACACCAGCCCTGTACCTGGTTAAATGAAAAATGCGATGCTGTTAATTGCTCTGCTTTAGCAGGAAAACGTATTTGCCCAATACGGGAATACAACAAACGGTAATAATCATAAATTTCAGTCTGAGTACCTACAGTAGAATGTTCGTTGGCTTTTAGCCTTTTTTGTTGCAAAGCAATTACCGGGGTTAATCCACTTGCATTTTCAAAATTGGCTTGTTTCACATTGCCTAATTGAGCACGTACATATGGCGAAAAACTCTCATTAAATAATTTCCGGCTTTCTGCATAAATCGTATCAAAAAGCAAAGATGATTTGCCACTACCCGAAACACCACTTAGCACAATCAGTTTGTTAAGAGGCAAGCTAACTTTAATATTTTTCAGGTTGTTTGTACTTACTCCTTTAAAACTTATAGACTTATTTTGTGTTATTTTAATTATTTCATCATTTGTATTTGTATCTCTACTTAGTAAGTTTTTAAGCTCCTGTCCGGTTAATGATTCGTTACAATTCAGTATGTCTACAGGCGATCCACTAAAAATTAATTCACCGCCATTTTTACCACTCCCCGGGCCTAAGTCAATAATATAATCGGCTGCGTTAATAAAGTGTAGATTATGTTCAATCACAATAACCGTATTACCAGTATCCAGCAATTTTCGTAAGGAATTAAACAAAATATTAATATCATAGAAATGTAGTCCCCTGGTTGGTTCATCCAGAATATAAATGGTTTTACCCGTTGAAGGCCTGCTCAATTCTGCAGCCAGTTTAATACGCTGCGACTCACCACCTGAGAGCGTTGCCGAACGCTGCCCAAGTTTTAAATAACCCAGACCCAAATCATTCAACACCTCTAAATAATGTGCAATTTTGGGAATATCTGAGAAGAACACAAGAGCCTTACTCACAGAAAGTTCAAGTACATTAAAAATATTTTTATCTTTATATCTTATCTGTAAAGTTTCATCCATAAACCGTTTTCCGCTACATTCGGAACACACAATTTCTATATTTTCCAAAAAATGCATTCCCGCTTGAATATATCCCGCACCCTGACAAGTTTCACACCTTCCTCCTTTGGTATTAAATGAAAAATATGATTTTGTCCATTTTTTTTGTTTCGATTCAGGTAGTTTTGCATAAAAGTCACGAATTTCGTCAAACAGTTTGGTATAAGTTGCCGGATTACTTCGCGAAGTTTTTCCAATTGGAGACTGATCAATTTCAATAATTTTGTCAATATGCTCTACACCTTCAATTTGCTCAAAATCACCAAATTCAACACCTGCGTTATGTAGTTTACTGCGTAAATAATTCGCCAATGTATATTTTATTAAAGTTGATTTTCCGGCACCGGACATACCACTAACTACCGTCAAACGATTAAGCGGAAATTCAACATTCAGTTTTTTTAAATTACGAGATTTTGCCGTCTTTATTTTTATAAACCTACCATTACCAGAATGTTTTTTATTGCTGATTTTTTCATTTCCGGATAAAAAGGAAGCAGTTTTACTTTCGGTTAATTCTTTTGCAAGTTTGTTCCAGTCTGGTTGTTTACCCTGATAAATAAGTTCCCCTCCATTTACACCGGCTTTTGGACCAAGCTCAATTATATAATCAGCCTTACGTATAATTTGTTCATTATGGTCAACTGCAATAACCGTATTTCCATTATCACGCAGTTCCAATATTTTCTGTAGCAATTTATCCATTTCTGCAGCATGCAAGCCCGCAGCAGGTTCATCAAAAATATAAAGGACACCACTCAATTTACTATTAATTTGTGTACCCAAGCGGATACGTGCTGCTTCGCCACCAGAAAGGGTTACCGCTCCACGACTCAAGCTCAGATACCCTAATCCTAAGTCACTTAAAAGACTTGTTCTCTTTAAAATTTCGGTTCTGATTGATTCACCAACATTAATTTCATCATCTTTATATTGAATATTTTTAAAAAAAACTGATAATTCATCAATACTTAAATCTAAAATTTCAGCAATATTTCTTTTACCGATATGAACACTTAATGCCTTTTTATTAAATCGGGTACCAAAACATTCATCACAGCTTTGTGTTTGTACAAAACGTAGGATATTTTTATTACGATCACGTTTCAAAATTTCTTCCATTACAGGGATAATTCCCTTATAATGACCTTCCTCTCTTGGTTTAGCAGTTATCCCTTTCCATTTCATACGTGATTCAAGCGAATGCTTACCAAAAAGTATTTTTATTTTACTGCTACCATATAAAACTATATGTTTCTGATAATCGGTTAAATCTTTCCAGGGAATATCTACGGTAAAACCTTCCGATTGACATACCTCATCCATCACATCAATTGTTACTTGTGAATAAACGGTATAGCCTGTTGGGGTGGTAATCACCAAAGCCCCTTCACGTAAAGTTTTATTGGCATCGGCAATTAAAAGTTCCGGATTAATTTTCTCAACAACTGCGAGTCCTTTGCAATGTGGGCAAGCTCCATCCGGCTTGTTAAAAGTAAATAAGCTTCGATTGATTTCTAATCCTTTATTTGTACTTTTTCCTAAACGAGCGAATAACAAACGTAAAATATCGTGTAAGCCTGTTAATGTACCAACAGTTGAACGTGGTGAATTTACATAGTTTTTTTGTTCCAAACGGATTGCCGGTCTCAACCCACTAATATGTTCCACATTAGGGCGCCGCAACTTATTCAAAAACTGCCGGGCATGTATTGAATAGGTTTCCAGATACCTGCGCTCAGCATCCTTATAAATTACATCAATAGCCAAAGATGATTTTCCTGAACCGGAAACCCCTGAAATAACCGTAAATTGGTTATGTGGGATTTCGATATCAATATTCTGAAGGTTATGGTGGCTTACGCCTTTTAGTTTTATAAAGTTCATGTTTAATATTATTAATAGGGACACGGAACCTCACATATTTATTTTGTTATCGGTGATATTCAGTGTTTTTTCAGTGCATTTAGTGTTTCAATTTGATAAATACACAAAAGAAAAATTTGAAAAACTTATAACTACTTACGTGAGGTTTCTTCTTCTACAAGGTAATACTAGGTATAAGAAGCTCCATTAAGTTCACAAATTATAAAATCTCCAAAAGGCCTAATTCTTCCGATACAGAAAAGTTTTCTATATCCTTATAGTACCTTATCAATATTTGGGATATCGTATTTGTGGTTTGGTTACCAATTCTGAGTAATATTACTTTTGGGGGAAAATGATGTTGGCTCAATAAATGCTCAAAATCTTCATCATTTGTTACGATCATAAAGTTATTTATTTTTGCCCATTCCCAAATTGCAATATCTTCTGCCGGATTTGGTAAATCTGTGCTTGTTACATGGATGCACTCAGGATATTTCTCTTTTAGTTTTTTAGCCAAACGATATGAAAGATTCGCATCAAGCAGCAGTCTTATCATTGATAATGGTTTTAATAGCTTGTTCACGATTTGCAGCAAAAGTTAAAGCTGCAAGAATATGCTCTGTTTTTATCTGTGGAAAATCTATTGATATTTCCTCGTATGACATACCGGATGCTAACCAAATTAATATATCAGCTATGCATATCCTGGTATTTTTAATACAAGGTTTCCCAAAACGAATATTGGGGTTTATACTTATATATTCTCTATAATTATTCATGTGTTTAGTAGTTGACCAATACAAATTTACAATAATTAGCTTACATTTTCTAATATTAAATATTTATTAATTCAGACAATTCGTTATTCGATAAATTACCGATCCATTTTTCACCGGCAGAAACTGTTAAATCTGCAAGGTTCTTTTTTTCTTGCAACATTTCATCAATTTTTTCTTCAAAAGTATCTTTTGTGATTAAACGATAAACCATTACATTTTTTTTCTGACCTATACGAAAAGCCCTATCGGTTGCTTGCGTTTCTACTGCAGGATTCCACCACAAATCGTAATGAATAACGTGATTAGCCTCAGTTAGGTTCAGTCCGGTTCCACCGGCTTTAATTGAAAGAATAAATGTTTTTACGTTGTTTTTATTCTGAAAATCTTCAACCATTTGGTCACGCTTTTTTCGTGAAACACCCCCGTGTAGAAATTGTGCTTGTCGCCCAAAATTCGCTTCAATCATTTCTTTTATTATTTCGCCCATTTCTCTATATTGGGTAAAAATCAATACCTTTTCGTTACTTTCATATATACTTTGTAAGATATTTAAAAGCATTGTTGCTTTGCCCGATAAATCAGGATTAAAATCTTCTTTTTTAAGGAATTGCGATGGATGGTTACAAATTTGTTTTAATGCAGTCATCAATTTGAATACCAGACCTGCACGTTTTATATCGCCCTTTTCGAGTGTTGCAAGATCGTTCATCATATTATCCACAACACTCTTATATATTGCCGTTTGTTCTTTTGTTAACGAAACATATTTATTGTTTTCAATTTTGTCCGGCAGGTCATTAATAATTGTTTTATCTGTTTTTAGCCGTCTTAAAATAAAAGGCGATGTTATTTTTTTAAATTTAGTTAATTGTTTTTCGTCACCATATTTTTCTATCGGTGCAGAAAATTCTTTTTTAAAGTATTTTAACGAACCTAAATAACCTTTATTTGTAAAATCGAATATACTCCAATATTCACTTAACCTATTTTCTACAGGGGTTCCCGACATGGCAATTTTCACAGGGGCTTTTAGTTTTTTTATCGCTTTTGTTTGTTCTGTTGATGGGTTTTTTATGTTTTGTGCTTCATCGATAATTACAGTTGCCCATTTTATTTTCTTAAATATATCTATATCTCTACGTATCGTACCATAAGAAGTAATTATCAAATCAACTTCTTTTAAATCAAGTTTTCGTTTTGCCCCATGATATGTATGCATAGACAATGAAGAAGCAAAATGCTCAATTTCCTTTTCCCAGTTCGATAAAAGTGTAGTAGGTACAATAATCAAGGCCTTGGATTTATTAAATTTCTGTTCTTCTTTAAAATTTAAAAGCAAGCTGATTACCTGTATCGTTTTTCCAAGCCCCATATCATCAGCAATTATACTTCCAAAACCAATTTTTGAATTATTGTATAACCATTGATAACCCCGTTCCTGATATGGTCGAAGTTCTGCATCCAATGATTTAGAAACTGCAATTTCGTCAACTTTCAGTAATTCGTGTATTGTTTTACGTGCTTTTGCAGATATTGCGATTTTTGCTTCTTGATATTCTTCTGTAAGGGCTGACTTTAACAGCTCTTGCTTTGATAATTGTTTGTCATCAGACAAATTATCTAACATTTTCTGAATTTCGTTTTTATCTATTAAAACGTATTGCCCTTTAATATTAACAACCCCCGAAAGCCCCTTGCTTAATTTTTTAAATTCTTTTACAGATATTGTTTTATCGCCTATGGCAATTTGCCATTCGAAATTTAACATTTCGTCAAGCGAAAGATATGATTTTTCGGCCTTTGAACTTTCGTTTTGTTTTAGTAGTAATGATGCTTTTGGTTTTACAAGATTTTTTAAAGCATTTGGTAATAAAATTTTTATACCAAGAAGTTTAACTGTTGGCAATATTTTCAATAGTACTTCAGTAAATTCATCTGATTCGTAAATTAAATCCTCAGTCCCATTTGAAGCGATATGTGCTTTTAAATCCTCAAAATCTTTTGCAAGGTTTGCAAGCGATTGCAGTGCTATGGTTTTTACATTAACAAATTTTTTATTGGTCATAAATTCGTTAAATTCAATTGGTGCTTGCAACGATTTGTTTTTATCTTCAATCAATAATTCCACAGTATAAAAATCATCGCCACTTTCTTCAAAAGTATCAACTTTAATTACCGGTACATAGTCTTGATGTATAATATAAAACCTGCTAATCCATTGATAAACAGCATTTGGAATTTCGTTTTCTCCAAGCTCATTAAACATTTGTGATGAATTTGTAAAAAATAACTCATCAATTTTATCATCGCTTGATTTATAATAACGTTCAGTTGGTTTTTTTGCAGATATTCGAAAATAATACCCCAAAAACATCGAAGATATAGTAACAATTTGCTCACGATTATTCAAATATTTCACACCTGTTGATGTATCCATTATTTGTATCATTTCGGGCGGGACTAATTTTTCTAAATTGTTCATTATTGCCTCAACTTCACCGTTAATACTTGCTGGTATCCAACGTAGCGTATAACTATTATCAGCTAATTGTAATAATTGGGGGATAAATGCACTTTGCTCAATCAATTTTAAACTAAAATGATAGCAATAATACAAAGTTTGCAAAGCATCAGATAATCTACCTACATATTTTGCAGGAATATTATTAATAAAGCCTATCAGGTTTTTAAACCCTTTTTCTCTTGAAAAATGTTTTTCGCCCTTATCAGAATATAATATTGTATCAAAATAATATGTTTCGTTGTGAAAAACGATTTCAGCATTTTGATATTTTTCATAAACACTTGGTTTTACATCTTCTTGTGTAATTTCTTGTAATTCCTTCTGATAAAACCGTACAAGTGCTTTGTATGATTTTCTAAGAATTGGCTTAAAATCTTTTCCATAAAAAACTGGTTTTTCATCAAGAATAGAAAAGATTGTTTCCTGCATATCAGGAATTAATGAAAAATCAAAAGGGCTAATCTTGTTTTCCTTACTTGTTTTCTGCTTAACTTTACTTTGTGTTTTTGCTTGTTTTAAAAAGAAATCTTTAATGACAGGAACTTTAATATTGTTTTTTTCTATAGGCAAGCCAACTTTTTCCAATTCCTTAAAAATATCCAATCCGTGCAGTTGAAAAACGATGAAAGGGTTTTTATCAATCTCCGCTGAAATAATATAAATTACTGATGCAATATGTTTACATGGCACAGCCCAATCCGGACAAGAACAGCTCATCTCAAAATCTTTCCACGATGATGGAAAAACATCAATCCTATTCTTTTTTGCAATATCATTTAATTCAGGGGGTAATTCGCGGTTAAGCAATTGCGAAAGCAACAAGGGGTTACCCTTAATAAGGTTTATTAAAATATTTTTTTGTGCTTGAGTAAATTTTGGGACAGTTATTTCAATCCTGTACGGGCTACGCCTGCTGCCTTTCACTTTTGCTTTAACAGTATTGACCTTAATATTTATCTCCTTTACATAACCATTTCGTGCATAAGTTCTGCCACGGGGTAACCTGTTTGAATAATCAATATACGCAAGTGAGTTTAACCATTGTTCCCCCCACCATGTTTTTCCAAAATCTGCCATTCGTTTTTTTCCCAAAAATAAATATTTCTTTATTGAAAAAAAGGAAAAATTCATATACATTGAAAAAAATAGTAAAAATCACTATACTCCTAGGGAAACAATAGATTATATAAAAAACCAAAAGACAATTTATTAAAAACGGATAAATTTATAAAGCAATAGAAAATACATTTTTAAAATAGGAACACGAACGTTCATTACAAATGAACAATTCCATTAGATATCTTGCATTTCTAATGAAAGGTTTTTCTATTGGAACAAAAAAATCAAAAAAATAATCACTTTCGCTTTTATTTCTCAACCTGTGCTGTAACGCTTATTCCTATCCCAATTGGTACTTTATCCCATACCCCTTGGCTTGTTTTTCGATAGTAGGTTTTCTTCGACATGCCAATACTGAAAAATAAATTCCCCGGACCCAAGTCTTTAACATGTTCAAGTGTGATTAAAAAATCACCTTCAACAACAATATTGTAGGGTTTTAAATTTATTGATATTAGTTCTTTAACTTTTTCCTTAGGTAAACTAATATAAATAGGTTTTTGTAAAATATTTTCAAATTCCATTTTATCCCTGACCCTATAAATATTTAAACGATAAAATATAGAATCATAAGTACAAACCGCAATACTTATATCCACTTTTTCCAGAAAGGCTGACTTTTTTACTTTCAGCAATAAACCAAGTTCATAACCCAGTTTATTATCTTTAAAACCAGCCTGCATTCTTTTTGATTTGCTTTTTATGCCCAAAATTTGTTGTTTAAACTTCTTAGGATTTATAACTACTTCATCAAGATCATAGATTTTTTTTTGAAGTTGAATATTCCAATTATCTAGCTTTTTATAATTTACAACTTTTATCTTGTAAGGCAAATATCCAATACAAGAAAAAAGCAATGAATCATTATCAAAAAGTGAATCGATAACAATTTTATAGTGTCCTCCCATATCAGAGGTTGTTCCTATATTTTTACCTACAATACCTATATTCACAAATTCAATTGGTAAATTATTTTTGCTTTCAATCACTTTGCCTGTATAAGTTTGTCCAAATAAGGAATTGGATATTAAAATAAA
>Ga0164318_10007733_pt1 | contig 10415 bp, 9 predicted proteins | sample GuaBasSedimGuay9_FD_113734 | JGI IMG/M metagenome (GOLD analysis project Ga0164318, IMG submission 113734) | Subseafloor sediment microbial communities from Guaymas Basin, Gulf of California, Mexico - Guay9, Core 4571-4, 0-3 cm | ecosystem: Environmental > Aquatic > Marine > Hydrothermal vents >...
CTGATGCTGATTGGGTGTTCGAATCCCCAGATAAAGTCAGGATTGGCACAGCGCAAACTCTGCGTATACAATCAAACAGAGCTGCCAATCATCACCTATCTTGGAGAAGGAGAGCTTTTTGCCCTGGGAGAAAAGGAATGCAAACTAAATATTGAATTTGAAGGTTATGACTCAGGAAAAGCAGTCATAAAAATATGGGAAACCCCTCTCAAGTTTAAGAGGTACAGGCTGATTAAAGAGCATCCAGTGTATGTCAGAGACAAGCTCTATCTTATTGGCCAGAGGTTTTATGCAGGAGGGATAAGGCTGATTATAAACGATGAAGAGAGATATGAAACACCCTCTTACATCGAACAGATTAAAGGCTGTTTCCAAAACCCTTATTGCCAGTTTGTGTGCGAGGATTTTGACGGGATTAAACTGGAGCCTGGAAGCAAGTGCCCAAAAAATATGGCTAATGTGGCCCAAACCCAGCTAAAATACAAATTCAAAGATACGAACTGCTGCCTGAACTATCCAACAACTCCTTTCCTGCTAGCCACAAAGCAGCAGTATTTTGATGATGAATCCATCATAATCTATTATTTGGGGGACAAGAAAAATGAAGACTGCAAAGTGAGCTTAATTGATCCTTCAGGGAATGTAAAACCAACTGAGACCAATAACTGCTGGAGTTTCTCCCCCTTATTGAGCTACAGCATTAAAGCCAATCTAGCAGGTCAGTATGGGCTCTGGAATGTGGAAGCTCTGCTTGCTGATAAGAGGCTTAAGACAAACTTTTCCATAATCCACGCTTCGTTTATCTATAAAGACTTTAAACTAAAGACGCATGAAACTCAAAATCTGAGCTTTAGCGGGCAGAATTATAGCGTGCAACATCTCTCAGGTTGCACAACAAATGTAGCATTGAAAGTCACACTTAACAACACAACCAAAAATGTCTCACTGATTGCAGGATATCCTACGCTTTTCAAAGACAAGACATACCTACTGCTGAATGGAGGAAGCTGCAAGGGCGGATTAAACAACTTAAGGTTCCGGCAGGTAGTGTCCAGCCAATGCCCTAACAGCTATTGCGAGGTAGGAGAGAACCAATACACCTGCCCCTGGGACTGCAATACCCAAACCAAGAACCATGAGCAAAGAATCACAAACAATGGTGAAAGATGCAGCTCAGGCTGTTATTATGACAGCAGATGCATCGAAGAGGATTTTAACATAATTATCAACAACACATTATATATTTGCGACAATTATAAGCTTCAAAACAGAGGGTGAGAATATGCAATGTGATATATGTGGCAAGGAAACTGAGCTAATAAGAGTAAAAATAGAAGGCACAATCATGAATGTTTGCAGGGATTGTGGTGCATTCGGCACAGAACTCAAAGAGCTGCCTAAGCTCCACCATACTAAACTTAAAGCATTCTCTAAACCAACAGAAACAATAAAATCAGATTTTGCAAGCCAGATAAGAACAAAACGTGAGCGAATGGGATTAAAGCAAGAGGAGTTTGCAAAGCACATTAATGAGAAGCTCTCATTAGTGCATAAGATAGAGACCGGAAGTTTCACGCCCTCAATCAAGCTGGCAAAAAAGATTGAAAAGTATTTGGGCATCAGGCTAATTGAAGAGGACAGCAAGCAAGAGTATAAACCTGCAGAGCACTCAGACTCAGAAGAGATAACCTTAGGAGATCTACTCAAGCTCAAAAAATGAAGCCCTCAACCCTTATAGTTCCCACCCTCAATGAAGCAGAGAACATTAAGAGGCTCATACCCTTATTGAGCAGGCTTTATCCTAAGCTCTATATCCTCATTGTGGATGATGGAAGCAGGGACGGCACACTTGAAGCAGTAAAAAGGCTTGCAAAGCAGTATGAGCGCCTGAGTTTTATTGACAGAAAAAATGCAAAATGTAAGGGGCTGAGTATTTCAGTCCTGGCAGGGCTCAAGCAAGTAAAGACTCCTAATTTTGCTGTTATGGATGCAGACTTTCAGCACCCGCCTGAAAAATTGGGGGAATTGCTAAATGCACTGGAATACCATGACCTAGCAATAGGCACAAGAAGCGCCACTCCAGGTTGGAAATTCTCAAGAAAGTGGATTTCAAAGATTGCAAACCTTGCTGCAAGCCTGAGACTCAAACTTAGTGGGAACCCATATGTAAAAGATCCAATGTCCGGATTCTTTGCAGCAAGGCTTTCAGTTGTGAAAGCACTGCTCAGCAAAAATCCCAGAGGGTTCAAAATTCTGTTTGACATACTCAAGAGACTTCCAAAATCCACAAAGGTGGTCCAGATTGGCTTTGTGTTTGCATTAAGAAAGGCAGGCAAAAGCAAACTTTCTGTTAATCAATGCAAGGCTTTTCTCAAAGCACTGTTCTCCTGAGCCTAAAGCTAAGAATTGCTTAGCCTCTTCTTTGTGTTCAAAGCCAAGAAAAATTATGGGTTTTTTATCTTCCATATTTCAAAGCCCTTGTAAGTGTATTCCTTTGCAAATGTTTGGTTATTGCGAAGCAAAAAGAGCAAGCCCTCTTCAGGCTCATTCCAGACCAGCCCTGATCTCATCTCAGGGGAGATAAACAGATAACTGACATTATGAGCCAAGAAAAAAACTCTGGCTTTTTTTAAGTCTCTTGAAGCAAATATGGTTTCTGTCTCATTTAAAAGTATAGCATCTGAAACCAAAGAGTCTGCAACAATTGGCTTTTGGGCCCCATAAGAGATAAATGCCCCATAAGCCGGACTTGAAAGCACATTTCCTACAGGAAGCTTAGCTAATTCTGCCAAAGCAAGCTCCATCTCCTTATCAGGACTTTGTGAGACTGCCCAAACAATACTAAAAGAGGCTGAGAGTACAACCCCTAACACAATGAGCAATAATGTGATGTACTTCAGAGACTGAAGCACCCACTTCCTTTTCAACAAAAGCTGTATTGTGTAAGCTGCCAAAACAGGGATTATAAATAAGAACACTAAAGGGCTGGTGCCAAACAGATACATGCCAATGAATGCAAGCGCAGAATATACATAAACCGTAGCCAGCTCCTTGAAAGCCTTATAAGTTGCAAAGAACCCAATTACTGCCAACAAGAGGGTTATCAAAGAGAAGCCAGATGGTCCACCCAGTTCAAAAACAAGGTTAGTAATCACTTGAGTGGTTGCCAGTTGGGAAATCTCAATTCTAAAATCTAATAATAAAAAGATTACAAGTGCAGCAAGGCTCATAAACACAGGAAATTGCAGTGACCTCTGCTTAATTATGAAATACACCCAAATCAAGACCAAACCCCCAAGCATATACCAAGGAGATGCAGCAAACCCCATCAATAAAAACAGTGTAGAAATGAAAGGCCTCTGCTTAAAAAAGAAAAAGATTCCCCAGACCAGGCAGAAAAGGGCAAGCCCATCTGCCAAGAGATTTGAAAAAACATGCAATGTGCCTGGCGAAAACATTGCAAACAGCACAGCATAGCTTTCCAAACCTGCGCTCAATACCCTTATCAGAAGATAAAGCCCAACCAGAAAACCAAGCCCCAAGCAGAGCTGAAACATAAGTGGATTATTGCCTGGCAATTTGAGGAGAGAAGAATAAAATGACTGACTGCCTGAAGCCAATGAATGATAAGTCTGCTGCCCATACAAGAAAGGTTTCCCAATAAGCCCCCTCGAAAATGGAATTGCAAACAAGAGAACTAAAGCAGATAAGAACAAAGCTGCTGGTTCCAAACTCTTTATTTTAATCTGCATAAAACCTCATAAATAGCCGTGCCTGAATCATAAACCTTCTTGAAACATTTCGCATCCCCCACATATCTTAAAGAGGGGATCTGAAACTCTGATAGGATCTCAGGATTCACAAGAATATATTTCACACCATACTTCTCGAAAATGCTCAAAGCCTCTGTCTCATACACAGTTGTATAAGCTGAGTGTATTGCATTTAGCCTGACCTCCAGATCTCCTGAATTGAGGAAATTGGAGTCTGCCACATTACTCCTGTTTGCAAAATATGAAATCATGTGGCCATATTTCAAAGGAGCCATCACAACTGAATCCTGTGGAGAGTTTTCCCTGATAAAACTCAGAGCCTCGACCATATCTGCTCTGGCCAACTCAGTGCGCCCAAGCCCATTTATGGCAGATGCAAATAAAGGGATTACAATCAGAATTATTAAAGCAGAGGTGAGTAGAGCCCTCACAGATTTCAATCTCTGGATATACATCAATACTGCTGCAACACTATAAACAGAAGCCATAGCCAGTACGAAGCCAAAAAAAGCAATGGGCATGCCTGCAAAGCCTGCCACTATAAGCCCTAGCAATATCAAGCCAAGCGCAATCAGAAAATTAGCCTGCCTCTTTTTCGTGTCCTGCTGAACAGCAAGATACAGGCCATATATTCCAAACAAGACTGCCAGTATGCCCAGACCAGAGAAAAAGCTTACCCAAGAGATGTGAACCATATTCAGTGTAAACAAGCCCCTCTTAGCCTGGACTAAAAGCCCTGCTATCCCAAGGCTCATTGAAGCCTTGACAAAAGAGAGATAACCCACAATAAAAGTGAAGATTGAATAGAAGATTGTGAATTCCAGACTTCTGGCCTGAAGCTTTAAACCCTGAAGCTTGATAAGCCCAAAATACAGCCACAAACCAGCCACAAGCACTATTGAATAAAGGGAAGTGAGAGCAAGCAGCAGACTGCTGATCAATAAGTAAGGCAATAATTGCTTATTTCTCTCTAACCTCAGGAACAAACCTGCTGTGAAAAAAAACAGCAAAAGTGTTAGCATAAGTGGTGAAAGGGTATTGGTTGTAAGCTGCAGAAAGTCCGGATTGTAAGTTGCAAGAAATGCAGCAAGCAACCTCAAGCCAGGATTTGAGGTTATCTCACCTGCAAAAAAATAAGCCACAAAAGCAATTAAAGCAGGCACAATAGAAGCAAATATGATAAGACCATAAGGCTGCAGCATATCTGCTCCTGCAAGCAAATAATAAAATCCTGGCAAATGGGGCATGAACTTCCCTCCAAAACTCAAAGGATCATCATATAATGTCACAAAATTCCTCTTAACTGATTCCACTTGCCTGAGGCTATAGTAAGCCTGAGGCTCGAAATAGCCACCAGCAGAAAAGTTATAGTAAAGCCTGATGCCAAAAGAGAGCAAAAATACACACCAAAGCAATACAAGAGCAGTCTTGGTTTGCATTATCAGCCTTACTCTGAAAGATTTTATAAAGCTATTGCTTGATTTAAAACCAGAGGAGAGTATGCATGATAATCTGAAGTTTTGAGTTGAGGCAGATAATAGAATGAGCAATATGGTGGTTTTTAAGGCTCAGAATTCCAAAGAAACAAGCCCCCAGCTATTTTTAAAACTCCAAAGATTAGTCACAAAGAGGATTGCTGGGCTTCAACTCACACAATTTTTTCAAAACGAAATCCTTGCTCCGTATGCCGCAGAAAGTGCCATTCTCAATCACAATGCAGGGCAATTTGTCCACATTATAATACTCCTTTAAAAGCTCTGCTGTTGAAATGTTCAGATCCATGTCAAATGAGAAGATTGCCACATCATCATCATATTGCTTGTTTATATCATCAAGCACAAAAGACTGGTCATCGCATTTCTTGCAGTCTGCTGAATTCTGGTAAAAAAAGAGGATAATGCTCTGGTCAAAACTACACCTTTCATTGAGATTCTTTAAAAGGGTCAAGTAAAATATTTCATTCTCATTGAAAGCCCTTTTTTGCTCAAGGTAATACTTATCTTTTTGAAACTCTTCTGTCGCTATCCTGTATTGGTCAATCTTAACTGCCAGCTCCCAGATAGATTTATCCATCTCCTTTAGTTTTTTCTCAAATGTGAGGCAGGCCATCTCGTCTCCAAAGGTCTCTGCCATCAAAAAAAAGGTCTGCATCTCATTAAAGGAGGTATACAATTCTGAGAATTTGGTGTTGATATACTTATATCTTTGATTGTTCATGTTCGAGCCTATTAAAAGCATGAGCATCAATAAAAAAAGAGTGATAAGAAAAGCAATGATGAATATGCTCTTATTTATCTCCATTTTACCTTTCTCCCTCTTAGGAACGCAATTATGGAGCCCAGACAAAAGACCTGATAAAGGATGAATAAAAAAGGATAGCCAAGCATGCCAAATCTCTTTTTAGCAAAGGATTTTTTAGCGGCTTTCAGACCAAAGATCATCAGCAGAATCCCCCCCAGGAATACTGTCATGCTCAACATATTGACCTGCCCGTAATTAAGGATGTCAAAATGCCAGTCAAACAACCTCTGAAAAAGGTTATAATCAGTATAGCGAAAATGCAAGAGGTTTTCAAAAAGCTTGGAAAAGCCAAGGTAAGAGGCATATAAAAAAAGCACAAGCCCAAAGACTATGAGGGAATAATTGAAAGGAATAAGGAATGCAAATACACCATATTTCTTCCTGAAAAGCATATTCTTATGTTGGAAGATTGTCTGAAGAGAGCCAGTATACCATCTCTTTCTCTGCACATAAATCCCCTTAAATGTGGGAGGTATGATTGTATGGACTTTCGCCTCAATGCAATTCCTGATTTTATAACCTGCCTTGTGAATCCTGAACGCAATCTCAAAGTCCTCAGTGATGCTCTCCTTGTCAAATCCCCCAATCTCATTCGCAACAGAACTCCTAAACATTGTAAAGGGACCTGGAGTGACAAATACAGCATTGTGAAAAGAGAAGATCTTAAGGAATAAGGAGAGGCCAAGCACATACTCTAAGTCGATTACCCTCTGCAAGATGCCCTTGGGCTTATAGGTCTCAACACTAACAGTCACAGCCCCAACCTTGCTGTTCCTAAAGTAAGGGATAGTCTTCTTAATAATGTCCGGCTCCACAATGGAATCCGCATCCATGCATCCAAAGAACTCGCCTTTGGCAACTGCTATGCCTTGGTTCAGGCAGGCAGCCTTGCCCTTATTCTTCTTATTGTCAATAAATCTGAAATTTGAAAGGCCCTTAAGCTTGCTTTTAACAATCTGAGAGGTCTTGTCTTTTGAGCCATCATTAAGGATTATAACCTCATAATTTGGATAATTGAGCTCTCTTAAGGATTGGATTGTGCCAGCAATGCTCGCTTCCTCATTGAATGCGGGCACAATTATCGAGACAAGGGGATGCTGCTTTAATGGAGGGTGCTGTTCAAATATCTCCTTTCTCTTGAGGAATAGGGAGAGCATCACAACAATAGTGTAATAGGTTGAAAGAAACCATACAAAATAAACCAACAGATTGTATGCAATGTTCATACCTCTCTTTTTTCGCCTGGATTTATAAACTTTATCCATTCAGGGGGAAGAACTCAAAATCCTGCAATAATTCCAAATCTTATGGCAAGCCATAAGCAGCAAAGGCCTATTACAAAAAGTGAAAGCATCCTGTGGGAATATCTCCTATGCTGAACTGCAGTATCACTGCAGTATTGAGTAAATTATATATATTAAAACTCTGCTTTAATCCAATATGAAAAAAAGCCTCATTTTAATATTGGTATTGCTCCTGCTGGTCATGCCCAATGCTCTGGCCATCAAATCCTGGAGTTTTGTGCTAGTGCCCAGCTGCAAAGTCTGTGTTGAAGGGGCAAGAACAAATGTGAGCCTTCAGCTCAAGAACAATGGGGATGAGGAATTATCTCTCAAAGGATTGTCTTTAAAGGATGCAAGCGACATTGTATTCTTCCAAAGCCCAATGGAATCAAAGATGAGCTCAGGAGAGTCAGTCACAATAAAATTTAACATGGTGCTGCCACCTGCCAGCAGAGGCTCAACGCTTTTTTATAAGCCCTGCATTCTGCTTGAAGACCAGATAATGTGCTCAAACAATTTTGCCCGCATGATAATCATGCCCTATGAGAGCATAGAGTGCATCTCAGACAATGATTGCAGCTCAAACCACATATGCTCAGGGTATAAATGCAGGATAAAACCCGGGAAAGAATGGAATACTAATCTGATAATCGGCATTGTGCTCGGAGTATTAGTCATTGCTGTAATAATCATCGCTTTAACGAGAAAACGCTATTAGGCAAAGCCCAAGCTTGCCCTGCCAGAAAGGGGTGACTGAAGCCTTGTAATCCTGGAGGTTTAAGCCTGAGAATTGAGGAAGGGTAAGCACACAGAGCCTTTTTGGATTAAAAACCTTGATAATCTGCTTAAGTATGGACTCAGGGGTACGCCCTGCAGACCGCTTGAAATTAAGTGCAATGCCTATTGAATCAAATTCACCTTCCCAGCTCTTGTGAAACTGAAGCTCAGCCTCTGCCACAATAGCATTTTTTTTGGCTCCTGAGAGCACAATCGCATCCATCCCGAAAACAGGCACCTGAGCAAACCCTGCAAGCGCAGCCTCGATTGCTGCTGCACCGTCACTTGTAACAATGAAACCAGCTTTGGGCTTCTCAAAAGTGCAGCACCCTAATGCATAAGCGCTCACTGCATTGAGAGAGTTCCTTGTTGTAAAAACCCGATAATCCCTTTTTGAAAGCATCTCCTTTGAAGAATCAAGACCTTTAACCCCCAAGTCAGGAAACACCCTCAACACAAACTCCGGAGTTTTATAGTCCAAGATTGCCCCCTGGGCTTTGAACTCTTCTATCCATTTAGTCTCAAGCTCAGAGTCATAAGGCTTAATCTTCACCATAAAATGCTTAGATTTCACACCCTCAAGCTTATCAACCAGCCTCAATACATGGACAGCTGAGGCAAGTCTTGGAGGCTCTGAACCTATGAAAACTGCCCCTTTTGAAACCTTTAAGACCTCAATGCCCTTTTGCCTGAGCTCAGCCACACAAAATTGCTCAAGCCCTTGAAAGGTGATAACACAGAATTTATTCAAGTTCCTGGATCTTGCCAATTGAGGCCACCTTAGTGCCTTTCTCAAGCCTCATCAGTCTCACTCCCTGAGTGTTACGCCCGATGATTGAGATGTTTGCCACAGGCATCCTTATCATGATGCCTCCTGTGGAGACAAGCATTATCTGGTCATCAGAAACCACACTCCTTATGCCCACTACCAGACCATTGCGTTCAGTGGTCTTTATGTTGATGACCCCCTTGCCACCACGGTGTATGGTTGAATAATCCTCATATTCAGTGCGTTTGCCATAACCATTTGAGGTCACTGTAAGCAAGGTCTTTCCTGGCTCAACCACCACTGCTCCAATGACCCAGTCAGACTTGGCAAGAGAGATTGCCCTCACACCGGCAGCATTTCTGCCCATAGACCTGGCTTCCTGCTCCTTAAATCTCACAGCCTTGCCCTGAGCAGATGCAACAATAAGCTCCTGTTTGCCATCTGTGTGCAAAACTGTCTCCACCTCATCCCCCTCATTGAGTGAGATTGCAATAATCCCACCTTTTCTAGGCTTGGAGTAGAACTTAAGCGATGTCTTCTTGACTTTGCCTGACTTGGTGAAGAAATTCAGGAAATGACCCTCATCAAACTCCCTGATTGGAATCACTGCATTGATTTTTTCACCTTCCTCAAGCCCAATAAGGTTCTTAATGTGTACACCCTGGGCAATCCTTGAACCCTCAGGAATATTAAAGCCCCTGAGCCAAAAAACCTTGCCCTTATTGGAAAAGCAGAGAATATAAGAGTGAGTTGAGGACACAAACACATCCTCCATAAAGTCATCATCGTGAAGCTTGCCAGCCTTAATGCCTCTGCCCCCTCTTGCCTGAGCCCTGTACTGCTCTAAAGGCACTCTCTTGATATACCCATTACGGCTCTTTGTTATAACCACAATATGCTCCTCAATCAAATCCTCATAATCCACATTCTGCTGACCAAAGTCCCCAGGCACTATCTGGGTGCGGCGTTCATCCCCATATTTCTCAGAGATTAACTCGATTTCCTCTTTAATTATTGAAAACTGCTTGGCTTCAGAAGCCAATATGGACTCCAGTTCCTCAATACGCTCAGTCAGCTGCTTGTATTCAGTCTCAATCGCTTCCTGCTCCAGAGCTGTGAGCCGTGAGAGCTTCATATCCAGTATGGACTTTGCCTGTTTCTCAGAGAATTTGTATTTGTCTATCAAGCTGAGCTGGGCCTCTTTGGAGTTTGTAGAAGCCTTGATTAAAGCAATCACTTCATCAATATTTCTCAGGGCGATTCTCAGCCCATCGAGGATGTGCTGCCTATCTTTTGCTTTGAGAAGCTCAAACTGGGATCTCCTCTTTATTATCTCCTGGCGATGGTCAACATAAATCTTAAGAAGCCCTTTCATGCCCACTAAGTGAGGGTAATTGTTCACAATCCCAAGAGAGATTATTCCAAAGGTGGTTTGAAGCCTTGTGTGCTTAAACAACTGGTTAAGAAGCACATCCACATTCGCTCCCCTCTTCAGGCTAATGACAAGCCTCA